>ENA-OQIL01000182-OQIL01000182.1-human-gut-metagenome-genome-assembly--contig:-NODE-182-length-30453-cov-3.417958_pt1 | contig 30453 bp, 29 predicted proteins | sample MGYA00242583_ERZ504748 | MGnify/ENA primary metagenome ERZ504748 (study PRJEB26092, sample SAMD00036191) | human gut metagenome | host: Homo sapiens | study: EMG produced TPA metagenomics assembly of...
GTTGATTTTAAGCTCGAGTTCGGCAAGACTGCGGACGGCAAGATCGTTCTCGCAGACGAAATCTCTCCGGATACCTGCCGCCTGTGGGACAAGACCACCAAGGAGAAGCTGGACAAGGATCGCTTCCGTCGTGACATGGGCGGTGTCGAGGAGGCATATCAGGAGATCATGAAGCGCGTTATGGGCAAGTAAGCCCATCCGCAAGGCAAGATTCGGACAAGAAAAGGCTGAAGAATGAAATATCGTATTTTAAGAAAAAGCAGCACTCCGTTTGACAAGGTGCATGAGGAGTGCGGTGTATTCGGTATCGCAGCGCCGGAAGGCAAGGAGATTTCCGCCGCGCACGACGCGTATACCGCACTGTTTGCTCTCCAGCACCGCGGTCAGGAGGCTGCCGGTATCGCCGTAAACAAAAACGGCGTGATCCACTGCCATAAGGACACCGGTCTGGTCAGCGCCGTGTTCAATCAGGACATCCTGGACAACATGCCCGGCTCGATGGCCATCGGTCATGTGCGCTACTCCACCACCGGCGATACCCGCCGCGAGAACGCGCAGCCGATCTCCATCACCCATGTAAAGGGCAATCTCGCGGTTGCACATAACGGCAACCTCGTAAACGCAGGCGAGCTGCGCCGCGAGATCGAGCTGGACGGCGGCATTTTCCGCTCCTCGAACGACACCGAGGTTCTTGTATACACCATTGTTAAGGAACGCCTCAAGTGCGGCTCTATTGAAGAAGCCGTTATGAACACCATGCACCGCATTGAGGGTGCCTACTCTCTGGTCGTTATGTCTCCGCGCAAGCTGATCGCGGCACGCGACCCGCACGGCTTCCGTCCGCTGTGTATCGGCCTGTTGGACAACGACTGCTACATTTCGCTTCCGAGACCTGCGCTTTGGACGCGCTCGGCGCAAAGTTCATCCGCGATGTAGAACCCGGTGAGGTCTGCGTTGTCGAAAACGGTGAGCTGCGCTCCATGCACTGCGGTATCGAGTGCAAGTCCTCCGCGTGCGTATTCGAGTACATTTACTTTGCCCGTCCGGACTCCATCATCGACGGTGCATCGGTTGAGCTGGCCCGTCAGGAGGCCGGCAAGTATCTGTCCATCGAGCATCCGGTCGGCGCTGACGTGGTTATCGGCGTACCGGATTCCGGTATTCCGGCAGCGATCGGCTACGCAAAGTTCTCCGGCATTCCGTACGGCGTGGGTCTCATCAAGAACCGCTATATCGCCCGCACCTTTATCCAGCCGGGTCAGGACAAGCGCGAGCGCTCGGTGCGTATCAAGCTGAATGCCCTGCGCACCGCCATTGAGGGCAAGCGCGTGATCATGGTCGATGACTCCATCGTCCGCGGTACGACCTGCGGCCGTCTGGTAAAGCTGCTGCGCGATGCAGGCGCGGCTGAGGTTCACATGAGAATTTCGGCACCACCATTCCGTCATCCCTGCTTCTTCGGCACGGATATTCCGGAACGCAACCAGCTTCTCGCCCATAACCGCACGGTTGAGGAAATGCGCGAGATCATCGGCGTGGATTCGCTCGGTTTCCTGTCGCTCGAGGCCTGCCGCAAGATCGCAGTCGGCTGTAAGCTGGGCTTCTGCGATGCATGCTTCTCCGGCGAGTACCCAATTCCGGTACCCGAGCAGGTGGATAAGAACATGTTCGAGATCGAGATTCCGCTCCCCTCTGACAAAGACTAAACCTGAATGGAAAATGATGATTGATAATGAAGGTCACACGCCTTCATTATCAATTTTCCATCTTTAATTATGAAAGTGAGATGTTAAGAATGAGTGTAAGCCGTTCTGAAAGCTACAAGGCTGCCGGCGTTGACGTTACCGCAGGCTACGAAGCGGTCAAGCTGATGAAGCCGATGGTAGAAAGCACCTTTACCAAGGGCGTTATGGGTACGCTCGGCGGCTTCGGCGGCCTGTTCCGTCCGGAGTTCAATGGCATGAAGGATCCGATCCTCGTTTCCGGTACGGATGGCGTCGGCACCAAGCTCAAGCTGGCGTTCCTGATGGACAAGCACGACACCGTTGGCATCGACTGCGTTGCCATGTGCGTAAACGATATCGCCTGCTGCGGTGCACAGCCGCTGTTCTTCCTCGACTATGTTGCAGTCGGCAAGAACCACCCGGAGAAGATCGCACAGATGGTTTCCGGTATCGCAGAGGGCTGCCGTCAGGCAGGCTGCGCACTGATCGGCGGCGAAACCGCTGAAATGCCGGGCTTCTATCCGGAAAACGAGTACGATATGGCCGGCTTCTCTGTCGGCATGGTCGATAAGGAAAAGATGATCGACGGCACCGGCATCAAGGCCGGCGACGCGCTGATCGGTGTAGCGTCCTCCGGCGTACACTCCAACGGCTATTCTCTGGTTCGCAAGACGCTCGGCATCAACGAGAAGTCGGTTCGCCGCTACATCGACGAGTTCGGCAAGACCCTCGGCGAAGAGCTGCTGACCCCGACCAAGATCTACGTTAAGGCGATCCAGTCCCTGATGGGCAAGGTTGAGGTTAAGGGCATCAGCCACATCACCGGCGGCGGCTTCTATGAGAATGTACCGCGCATGCTGCCGGCAGGCATCGTTGCCAAGATCGAGAAGGCTGCTATGCCGGTTCCGCCGGTATTCGACCTGATTGCAAAGACCGGCAAGATTCCGGAGCGCGACATGTACAACACCTTCAACATGGGCGCCGGTCTGGTTCTGGCCGTTGCCGCTGAGGACGCTTCCCGCGCGGTTGCAGCAATTTCCGCTGCAGGCGAGCAGGCTTATGTTATCGGCGAGTGCGTAAACGGTGCCGAAAAGGGCGTAGAACTCGTTTAAGTAAATTGAAAATGGAGAATTGAGAATTGGCGCTATCCTTGCGCGGGTTTCGTCCGCGCTGCGTGGTTCAGTGCAAAGCGATGTATTGAATAATCGCGTTCTGCACGAATCCGCAATTCTCCATTTCATTTGTTTTTGGAGAAAAATAAATGACAAAAATTGCAGTTTTGGTTTCGGGCGGCGGCACGAATCTGCAGGCGCTCATTGACGCACAGCAGGCGGGCAAGATCGAAAACGGACAGATTTCGCTCGTGGTTTCGTCCAACCCGAAGGCGTATGCACTCGAGCGTGCCGCAAAAGCGGCTATTCCCTCCGAGGTGCTGCGCCGCAGGGACTTTTCCGACGCGGAAGAGTACGGCAAGGCGCTTACCGCTCTGCTGGAGAACGCAGACATCGGTCTGATCGTGCTCGCAGGCTTTATGACCGTCCTGCCGGACAGCTTCTGCCGCCATTTTGAAAACCGCATTATCAACGTACATCCCTCGCTCATCCCCTCCTTCTGCGGAGAGGGCTTCTACGGTCTGCGCGTGCATGAGGCCGCGCTGGCAAAAGGGGTAAAGGTTACCGGTGCGACCGTACATTTTGTATCCGAAGTGGTAGACGGCGGCGCAATTATCGCGCAAAAGGCCGTTGAAGTAGAGAACGGCGACACACCGGAGACCTTGCAGAAGCGCGTCATGCAGAACGCGGAGTGGATTCTTCTGCCGCAGGCAGTATCCGACTTCTGCGCAGGCAGACTGCGCGTGGACGGCGCTATCGTCCATAAAAACTGAACAGGAGTGACAGCATTATGAGCAAGAATGTTTTTGACATCAGCCAGGAGCTGATGAGCAACGCATATCCCGGCCGCGGCATCATTCTCGGCCGCACCCCGGATAATAAAAAAAATGTTATCGCCTACTTCATCATGGGCCGCTCGGAGAACAGCCGCAACCGCGTGTTCACCGAAACCGAGGACGGTATCCGCACCGAGGCATTTGACCCGTCCAAGATGGTCGATCCCTCGCTGATCATCTATCATCCGGTGCGCCTGTACAACGGCACGCTGGTCGTTACCAACGGCGACCAGACCGATACCATCGTGGACTATCTCAAGCAGGGCAAGAGCTACTTTGAGGCGCTCCGCACCCGCCAGTTTGAGCCGGACGCCCCCAACTACACCTCCCGCATTTCGGGCGTTGTCAATCCGGACGGCTCCTACAGCCTGTCCATCCTCAAGAACTTCACCTCGGACCGCACCGCCAACAAGCGTTTCTTCTATGAGTACGATAAGCCGGTTGCCGGTCTGGGCCATTTCATCCATACCTATCAGTGCGACGGCGATCCGCTGCCGCCGTTCCGCGGCGAGCCGAAGTGCATCCGCATCGAGCTGCCCATTCACGAGTTCACCAACCTGCTCTGGAACAGCCTGAACGAGCAGAACAAGGTTTCGCTGTTCGTGCGCTACGTCGATCTCGAGACCGGCGAAGTTGAGCAGGAAATCCGCAACAAGAACGCAGAATAACTGCGTCCTGATGAGCAGAAAGGACTATTTATGAAAGAATTAGCCTTAAAGTACGGCTGCAACCCCAACCAGAAGCCGGCCCGCATTTTTATGACCGAGGGCGAGCTTCCGATCGAGGTACTCAACGGCAAGCCGGGTTATATCAACTTCTGTGACGCATTCAACTCTTGGCAGCTCGTCCGTGCGCTGAAAAAGGCGACCGGCCTGCCCGCAGCTGCGTCCTTCAAGCACGTTTCTCCGGCCGGTGCCGCTCTCGGCAAGCCGCTGACCGATATTGAGAAGCAAATGTACTTTGTTGACACCGACAAGGAGCTGTCTCCCATCGCATGTGCGTACATCCGTGCCCGCGGCGCGGACCGTCTGTGCTCCTACGGCGACTGGGCGGCTCTGTCCGACACCTGCGACGCAGACACCGCTTCCTACCTCGCACACGAGGTTTCCGACGGCATCATCGCGCCGGACTTCACCGCTGAGGCCCTTGAGATCCTCAAGACCAAGCGCAAGGGCGGCTACAACGTTGTCAAGATCGACCCGAACTATGAGCCGAAGCCGATCGAGCAGCGCGACATTTTCGGCATCCGCTTCGAGCAGGGTTACAACAACTACGAGATCAACGAGAGCCTGCTCACCAACATCGTTACCGAGAACAAGAATCTGCCGGAGAGCGCAAAGCACGACATGATCCTTGCACTCATCACGCTCAAGTACACGCAGTCCAACTCGGTCTGCTACGTCAAGGACGGCATGACCATCGGTGTCGGCGCGGGTCAGCAGAGCCGCATCCACTGCACGCGCCTCGCGGGCAACAAGGCCGACAACTGGTTCGTTCGTCAGCATCCGAAGGTCCTCGGCCTCCAGTTCGTTGACGGCATCCGCCGTCCGGACCGCGACAATGCCATCGACGTTTACACCTCGGACGAGTATGAGGACGTACTGGCTGAGGGCGTATGGCAGAAGACCTTCAAGGTAAAGCCGGAGGTGCTCACCGCTGAGGAAAAGAAGGCGTGGATTGCAAAGAATACCGGCGTAACCGTTGGTTCGGACGCATTCTTCCCGTTCGGCGACAATGTAGAACGCGCACGCAAGTCCGGCGTGGAGTACATCGTACAGCCGGGCGGCTCCATCCGCGATGACAATGTTATCGAGACCGCGAACAAGTATGGCATTACGATGGCATTCACCGGCATGCGTCTGTTCCATCACTAATGAAACTGCTGAAAGGCTATTATGCCTACTTAGCCGTATCCGGCGGACTGCTGCTCGGTCTGGCCGCGCAGAACAACTGGGCACTGCAGATGCTGGCGTTCGCTCTGGTGTCTGCCGGTGCGCTGTCCGTGCAGAATGCGTCCCGCTGGTATATGCGCGCGAGCATTGCCGCGGACGTGACGATGGCGTTCAAGCTCATCCTCGGTCCGGCAGTCATCCCGCCCTGTCTGCTGCGGATTGTGCTGCAGTATGCGGCGCTCGTGCCGCTGCTGCTCACCGGCTGCATGCTGCTGATGGGTGTCAAAGACCAGATGCACAAGATCGAGCACAGCACGCTGCCCGAATGGGTTTTGCTGGTGATCTGGAGCGCGGGCTACATTCTTGTGCTCGTGAGCGCACCCGGCTGGCTGAACGACTATCTGTTTAACACCGTCTGGACGCTGGCCAATACCTGCATCTCCATCGGCACAGTAGCACTGATCGTAGAAATGTTCCGCGCACAGCGCATATACCTACAAACGGAGGAACAATAAATGAAAGTTTTGGTTATCGGCGGCGGCGGCCGTGAGCACGCCATCGTCCATACATTGAAGAAGAGCCCCAAGGTTGACCACATCTGGTGTGCGCCGGGCAACGGCGGCATTGCCGCTGAGGCAGAGTGCGTACCGATTAAGGCAACCGACATCGACGGCATGGTTGCTTTCGCCAAGGAGCACAAGCCGGATCTCGTTATGGTCGCACCGGACGACCCGCTTGCACTCGGCATGGTAGACGCGCTCGAGGCCGCAGGCATCCGTGCCTTCGGTCCGCGCAAGAACGCCGCTATTATTGAGGGCAGCAAGTCCTTTGCCAAGGATCTGATGCAGAAATACAGCATTCCGACCGCTGGCTACGCCGTTTTTGAGAACTCGGCGGATGCCATCGCGTACATCAAGAAGAACGGCGCGCCAATCGTTGTCAAGGCGGACGGCCTTGCGCTCGGCAAGGGTGTTACCGTTGCCATGACCGAGGAAGAAGCCATCGAGGCGGTCAAGGACGCGATCGACGGCGGCGCATTCGGCGGCGCCGGTGCGCGTGTCGTTATCGAGGAGTTCCTCACCGGCCCTGAGGTTTCCGTGCTGGCATTCGTTGACGGCAAACACCTCAAGACCATGCCGTCCGCACAGGATCACAAGCGTGCCTACGACCATGACGAAGGCCCGAACACCGGCGGTATGGGCGCATTCTCGCCGTCCCGCTTCTATACCGACGACATTGCCGCCGAGTGCATGGAGACCATCTTCAAGCCGACTGTCGCGGCCATGGAGAAGGAAGGCCGTCCGTTCAAGGGCGTGCTGTATTTCGGCCTGATGCTGACCCCAAAGGGCCCGCGCGTTATCGAGTACAACGCCCGTTTCGGCGACCCGGAGACGCAGGCTGTCCTGTCCCGACTGGACACCGACCTGTTCGACATCTTCAATGCCGTTATCGACGAAAAGCTCGAGGACATTGACATCAAGTGGGCGGACAATGCCGCCTGCTGCGTCTGCATGGCGTCCGGCGGCTATCCGAAGGCCTACGAAAAGGGCAAGGAGATCACCGGTCTGGACGATGTGACCGACTCGTTCGTATTCCACGCCGGCACCGCCGTCAAGGACGGCAAGCTGGTAACGAACGGCGGCCGCGTGCTCGGCGTAACGGCAGTTGCCCCCACGCTCGACGAAGCGATCCTCAAGGCGTATGCCGATGTCAAGAAGATTCACTTCGATAAGGCGCATTATCGCACCGATATCGGCGTAAAGTAATATTTTACGTTTATTGTAGGGCGGGCTGACCTCAGCCCGCCCTACAATTCATGCGTGAATGGAAGAAAGGAAAAAAGAATTGAAAATCGAACAGCAAAATCAGATTTTTAGGCTGCATGAACGATGTTCTTCAACCAGAACGGTTTACCGTGCGGAAATCATGCAGAAGGACGGCGCACCGACCATTCTGCGCTGCGAGGCAATGCGTCAGGGCAAGGTTGCCAAGGACGTTGTGATTGAAGCCTGCTTTCATCCCGATGCAGCTGCCCGCAGAGGACATGGGTCTGCTGCAGTTCTTCGTTACTCTGTTTCAGGGTGCCCCGGAAAACAACAAGGTGCAGCTTCGTCATGCGTGCGATTACTGCAACAACTTCTGTGCGCTCGGCTCGTTCGGCTTCTTTGAGGAGGCCGGTCAGATTTACCTCAAGCACAACACACTGGTGGACGGCTCTCTCGAGCTCGAGAAAATCATTCCGTTTGTGGCGGATAACATTTCCGTGCTGATTGCGGCAGTCTCCCGCTTCATCGACGGTCTGGCGCAGATTGCCTATGCAGGCATGACGCTCGACGCTGTTATCGAGCAGGACTTGTTCCCGAAGCTCGGCTAATTGCAAACAAGAAAACACCGCAGAGTAAGGCTTAACCGTTTTAAGGAACTATAAGTCCTGCGGTTAGGGCAGAGAACGGTGTGACCGTTAAGGTCACGCCGTTTTTTTGCGTCCAAGGGTAGATTCTGCAATCATGAGTTCTGTCAGTGCGGGGATTTCCACATGGTCCCTTTCAAGAATCCGCGAAATCTGCTCTGGGCCTTTGCCGTCAATGCAGAGGTCAAAGACGCGCTTGACAATCTGGGCAGCATCCTCATCCAGAATCCACTTGTCCTTGCCGCTGCTCGTTGCCCTATCTGCCGTGTTCGTCCAAAGGGCGAATGGGACACATGACATGAAAGTGCGGATTGAAAATGCCGACGTCCTCCTTGTCGAGAGAATGAACGGCAAAGTCCACTACCATACCCCGGCTCACAAAGTTCTCCAACAAAAATTGCCTTGCCAGAGCGATGTTCTCCTGCATGGAAAACTCGTTCTGCAAGGCAATGTCAAAGCTGTACGCAAGCTGTGCTTTCTTTCCGCATTCGGCTTTCTCCACCGCGTTCCAGAGGGTTTCTCGGTCTGCATACTCCGATGGCGCATGCGATGGCAGCAGGATTTCAGAGCAGAGGACGCACAGTCTGTGTCGATTTACTCCGGCTCATCCTCATCGAGCAGCGTGAGTACATCAATCGGCGCGTCATTCTGCGTCACCTGCACATGCACATGAGTGCCGAGTGCGGATTCTGCAGGAATGCTGTCCGCGCACACGCCGAGCGCCTCACCGGCGGAGACAGCCTGCCCTTCCTGCACGCGTACATCGTCCATGCCGCAGTACGACGAGGTCAGACCGTTAGTATGCGTCAGCGTCACGCAGGTGCCGTACAGGCCATCCTCGGCAATCTGCTGCACAGTGCCGTCGGTCAGTGCGAGCACGGTTTCGCCGGCTTCGGCAGAGAAGTCTGTGCCGGCATGAACACGCCAGTCACCCATAGTTGGCTGGAACAGCAGCGTGTCACCCGAAACGGCGTCAGCACAGCTCCGGACACCGGCCGCACATACACGGGTGCGCTGACCGTCACCGCCGGTTCCGGCTCTGCCGCCGCGACCGGCTGCTCCTCGATCACTGACGTCGGGTTCCTGCTCCTGCTGCGGAACGGTGGCCGGTTCGGTCGGTGCTTCGGCGGTCGAGTCGGCCGGTGCGATGATAGGCATTCCGGTGTCCGGCTCGACCGCGTTCTGCCGGTGTGCATTGCCCCAGATCACCCATGCGGATGCGGCAATGATGAGCGCACACAGCGAAAGAATGGTGTAGAATCCGCGGGTAGAGAGCGCCGCGGTGTGTTTGGATTGATATTGCTTCATGTCCCTTTACCTCCGTTGCTGACAGTATGGTCGGCTGCTGCGGAAAATATACGCGCCGCCGAAAATTTGCCGCACAGCGAACACTTCATCGGCAGATGCCGGATAGTCCACAAAATGGGAGACGTCTGCGGATTGTACCCAATCGTCGAATGTGGTATACTAAATAAAAAAGAGAAACGCAAGGAGGGTAAAGACTATGGAACTGGCTGACTTTTTCGCAATTGACCGGCTGTCGCAGCACGACGAGGAACTGCTGATCGAATCCGCGATGCAGATGCAGCAGATGATGCTGCTGTACGAATCCGGCATCCGTGAGATCAAGACCAAGCTGGATATTCTAAGCGATGAGTCGCGTATTTCGGGCAAGCCAAGCCCGATTGATGCCATCAAAAGCCGCATCAAAAGCCCGCGCAGCATTATCAGCAAGCTCAAGCGGCGCGGATTCCCGATCACGCTGCAGTCCATGATAGACAATCTGAACGATATTGGCGGTATCCGCGTGATCTGTCCGTTTATCGAGGATATTTACACAGTAGCGGACATGCTCATGCGGCAGGATGACTTGACGCTGATCGAGAAGAAGGACTACATTGCCAATCCCAAGCCGAACGGCTACCGCAGCCTGCATCTGATCCTCGAGGTGCCGATTTTCCTCGCGGAACGCACGCAGCCGGTACGCATCGAGCTGCAGATTCGCACGATGGCGATGGATTTCTGGGCCAGCCTGGAGCACCAGCTGCGCTATAAATCCGATGTGGAGATTCCGGAGCATGTATCCGATGATTTGAAGAAGTGTGCGGATGTTATTGCGGAGACCGATCAGGAGATGCAGCGCATCGCAAAAGAACTGAAAGTGCTGTAAAAGGAGAAATTATGCAATACATACCCATTATAACCCTGGTCCTGGTTATTATTCTGCTGGGACTGGTCATCGTTCTGCTGACCCGCAAGCCGGAAAAGCCGGAGCTTCCGCAGCAAATTGACCCAACCGCATCCATTACTGCGCTCGGCACGCTCGTGACACAAAACCTGCGCGAAGGCCGGGAAGCACAGAGCAATCAGCTTTCCGCGATGGACAAGAGCCTTGGCGACAAAATGAGCGGTCTGACCGATCAGCTCGGTCGGTTTGAGACGCGTCTGCAGGGCTTTACAGCGGAAACAACACAGAATCTGACCAATATCCGCGAAACCGTGGACAAAACCTGCACACCTTCACGGGTGAGACTAAGCAGAATCTGGAAACCATTCGCAGCACGATGGACAAGAATCTGCACACCTTCACGGGTGAGACCAAGCAGGATTTGGAGAACATCCGCGTTACAGTGGATAAAAACCTGCGTGCCATGCAGGAGGACAACAACAAAAAGCTGGACGATATGCGTCAAATTGTAGACGAAAAGCTGCAGAAAACGCTGTCTGAGCGCATGAATGAGTCATTCAAGCTGGTCAACGAGCGTTTGGAGCAGGTTTACAAGGGCCTCGGTGAGATGCAGACGCTGGCACAGGGTGTCGGTGATTTGAAGAAGGTGCTCACCAATGTCAAAACCCGCGGCATTGTGGGTGAGATTCAGCTGGGCGCGATCCTCGAGGACATTCTCGCGCCCGAGCAGTACGAAACCAACGTGGCGACCGTGCCGAACAGCCGCAATGTGGTCGAGTATGCGGTCAAGCTGCCCGTTGAGGACGGCAGCTTTGTCTGGCTGCCGATCGACTCCAAGTTCCCGGGAGACACCTACGGGGCGCTCCGTGATGCGTACGAGGAAGGCTCGCGCGAGCAGATTGACGCATGCGTCAAGCAGCTGATCGCCACTCTGAAATCCGAGGCGAAGGACATTCACGACAAGTATCTTGCACCGCCGCATACGACCGAGTTCGGCATCATGTTCCTGCCCTTCGAGGGACTGTACGCCGAAGCTGTCAGCCGCGGCATGGTGGAGATTCTGCAGCGGGACTACCATGTCAATCTGGCCGGTCCGAGCACGATGGCGGCGCTGCTGAACAGCCTGCAGATGTCGTTCCGCACGATTGCGATTCAGAAGCGCTCGGGTGAGGTCTGGAGCGTTCTGGGTGCGGTCAAGACCGAGTTTGACAAGTTTGAAGCCTGCCTGACGCAGACGCAGAACCGACTCGATCAGGCGAGCCGCGAGCTGGATAAGCTGGTCGGTACGCGCACGCGCGCTATCCGCCGCAAGCTGAAGGGCGTTACCGAACTCAGCGAGAGCGAAACGCAGAAGGTTCTGGATATCGGCACCGATTCGGAAGAAGAGTGAAGCGCTGAGCGGAAAGAGATTCTCAACCGCTTTCTCGGCAAAAGAAAACACCGCAGAGCAAGGCTTAATAGTGATAAAGTACTATTTAGCTTTGCGAGGGGCAATATACAGATACTGCCGCCGTATCGGCGTATGAGCCGAATATCTGACTTTAACCCCAAAAGAAACCCTGTCTGTTCCAACAACAGACAGGGTTTTCTCACTGTTACAGCACCCTTTTTTTGCCGCCCGGAATCTTTGGCAGATTGAGCGTAGTCACGGCCGAGCACGGCGCTGCACAGCTCTACCACGGCTGCGACCGGTGCATAGCAGAATACATCGTCGAAGCCGGTGCCGCCGGTCATTTCGCGCAGCTCTGCCGCCGAATTTTCCATCTTGCCGGTGTTGACAAAGTGCAGGTCGATGCCGTCCTTCTCCTTAACCTCTGCGGGCGGGAACAGCGCCTCGGCGCGTGCCAGACGGTCCTCGTTCACATCGGTCACAACGTCCATGGACGGACAGACATCACGGTGCAGCGCATACGTCAGCGCACTCAGGCCCATCGGACCGGCGCCTGCCATGATGACCAGCTTGCCGCCCTTTTCAATACCCATTTCGCGGTGATAAACACCTATCTTGGTGTGATAAGCGGCGTTAAACGCACCGACCGAGCAACTCATCGTCTCCGCAAGAGACACCTCGTAGTAAGCGCGGGCTGCAGCGTGAACTTCATGCCCGGCTTGAATTTATCCTGATGCTTCGCGCCAACCTTGACGATATCGCCCGCGAACTCGTGCCCCATGACGGCCGGATGCTCAGCTACATCGGGATGCACGCGCTTGTGCTCGGTGCCGAGGATGGCACACTTGTAGGTGGACATACAGATGCTGTCGGATACGACCTTGACCAGAATCTCATCATCGCGGATTTCCGGCAGCTCAAAGGTATCCAGACGCAGATCATTCGCAGCATGCAGACGTACAGCCCTTGCTTTCATAATAATAACTCTCCTTTATCACTTAGGCAATAGATTTCAACAATTACAGCTTGGAAAAACGTACTTTAGGAAGCAGCTCCTCGATAACCGAGCGCTCGGCGGCCTGTGTGCCGCTGCACATGACATTCGCGGCTCCGGTTGCAGTCGAGAGACGGACAGCGTCCTCCTCGCTCATATCCTGCGACTCGGCATACGCCAGCGCGGCCACCACGCTGTCACCCGCACCGACCGTACTGCCGACCGGAACCTTGAGTCCCTCAGCATAAATCGTGCTGCCCTTGCGCAGATACAGCGCGCCGCGTCCGCCCAGCGAGATAACCACCCGTTCGATGCCGCTCTCCAGCAGCTTTTGACCCTCTGCGGTCAACTCTTCGATGGTTTCCAGATTTTTTGCCCGCCAGACGCGACAGCTCATCATCATTCGGCTTGATGAGGTACGGCGCGGCCTTTAAGCCTTCTGCCAGTAAAGCGCCGTCCGCATCGAGGAACGCCCGCGCACCTGCCTTTTTTGCATGCGCTCGTCCACACGCGGTAGGTGTCCTGCGGTGCGCCCTTCGGCAGACTGCCCGCCAGCACCACGATGTCGCCTGCGTGCACCTCAGCCAGAAGGTCGTTCAGCAGCGCATCTAAATCTGCATCCGTGACGGTCAGACCCGGCTCGTTGATGTCGGTATTCGTGTGGCCGACCCGGTCAATGATTTTGATATTCGTGCGGGTCTGCCCCTCAACGAACCGGAACTGCGTGGTGAAATTCTCGTTTTCGAGCAGCTTTTCAAGCGTTCTGCCGCTCTCACCGCCCAGAATGCCGACGGCTGCGGCTCTCGCCGCCCAGCTTGGCAATCACTTTGCTCACGTTAATGCCCTTGCGCCGGGATCCGTGCGCATTTCCGTGATGCGGTTGACCGTGTCAAGCGCAATACCCGGAATTTCTACCGTTTTATCCAATGCAGGGTTGAGTGTTACCGTATAAATCATGGAATGACTCCCTCCAGATAATTTGAAACTATTGAAACAAAAGCTATAATCAAAATAACAACAGTCCATATAAGCGTCAATCTGTTATTTCAACAAATAATCCCTTTCGTTTTTGTAAGGAATTACAAGAGCACATTCTCCCTGTAAATTCTGTTCTGCGTGCAAAAGGAACGGCAATGCAGAATATTTTCCGCATTACCGCTCCCTTTTATGCTTAATCTCTGTGTTCTGAGAACAGACGATCCAGCTTTTCTTCCAACAACTGCACGGCTGCGTCGCGCTGACCGGTCCGCAGGCGCTCGATCACCTCAGGCTCCTCGATCAGCTGTGCGCTCACCATGCGCATGACCTCCACTGGAATCGGATCACCGGTATCCGGCGCAAGCAGCACGAGTGCCCCCATAATCATCTTTCCGGCCTCGTAGACCGGCGGCTGTGCCTGTAAATAGCCGAATCGGCAGTCCGATACCGCCTTTGTCCTGCAATGCAGCAGTAGCGCGAACAGCGGCTTGATATAGGTATCGCCCATGGCTTCCCGCCGGCGCAGCTGCTGCGCTCGAGAAGATGTTCGCTGAGATCAAGTAACTGAATTTCGACACAATCAAACCTGAAAAAACAGGAGAGGTTATCCCTCTCCTGTTTTTTCAGGTTCCGAACGCAAAGGGTCTCCCGCCATTCGGCGGGAGACCCTTTCTCATTTTACCGGCTTATTTACCGGTCTTTTCACACAGCTTCTGCATGATAACAGCTACCTGTGCACGGGTGGCCGTGCCCTGCGGGTCAAAACGGTTGCCCGATTTGCCGCTCAGCAGACCAGCCTTCTGCATTCTGGTTACAGCGTCCTTCGCGTAAGCGCGGATGCTTGCGCTGTCGGCAAATGCGGCTGCACTGCCGTTCTCCTCTACCTTGGTGCCGGTGGCGGTCAGGTAATTGTCCATGATAACCGCAGCCTGCTCACGGGTGATGAGCGCATTCGGATTGAAATGCGAAGCGTCCACGCCGGAAACGATCTTGTTGGCTGCTGCCCAGTTGACGTATGCGTTGTAGTACATTTTGCTGTCTACGTCGGCAAACTGGCTCTGGGTGTTGTACGCGGAGATATCTGCGCCTGCCATACGGCCAAGCACGGTGACAAACATGCCGCGGGTCATACCCTCGTTCGGGGAGAAGGTGGTTGCGGTCGTGCCGTTGAACAGCGCCTTATCGGTCACATATTCGATGGCATCCTTTGCCCAGTGGCCCGCGATGTCGGTGAAGGTGCTTACCGTAACCCTCAACAACCTTGACATTCTTGCCCACGGTGCCGTAGTCGTCGTAATCCACAGAGTAATCGTTGAATACATCATCGGATTCGTAGCCTACTGCATCGGTGAAGGTGCCCTCGTTCCAGTCTGCCAGCGTTGCCCAGGTATTGGTATTGCCGGCCTTGACAGTGTACGCGTTGATAACCGGAATATCGGTGGACTTCTCTGCAACAGAGGAGTTCAGTACGGTAGTAACGCGAACATACTTTGCACTGCCCAGTGCGGAAATATCAACCGTGTTCTTGCCGTTCTTCAGCTCTGCGGACTGGGAAGCCTTTACGGTCTTGCCGTCGTCCGAGGTCTCAACGGTTGCGGTTGCAGAAGCCGCGCCGGTGATCTCTGCGTTATAGGTAAACTGTGCTGCACTGCCGGTCATTGCGCGCCACTCGGTGGTGTGCGTGCCCTTGGTGACAATATTCTCCGGTGCGTAATCCAGCCATACGACCAGCTTGTCGCTTTCCGGACCCTTTGCAGTCGGATTTGCGTAAATCTGCTTGTTCTCCTCTGCGGTCAGCTTGGTGGTATAGAAGCGGAGCTGACCGATGTCACCTGTCAGCATGGTGTGCGTCTTGCCGCGGCCGCGGCCCGTCAGCAGATGACGGTGGAATGCAAAGCCGGAGTACATGGACTTGCCTTCCCAGTTGCGGATCTCAGAATCAAAAGTCGGTGCATCGGTGTGACCGCTTGCCTTGGTATCCTCGTAGCTGTCGCCGCCGGTTGCACGGTCAAAGCCGCCGGTGTACTGTACCCACTTGCCGAGGGTAACGCCGCCGCCCATATTCTCGTCGTCGTTCCAGAAGTACTCGCCGTTATCGTTGTTAAAGCCAATGCCATAGGTAACCATGCCGGTCTTGCGGACTGCCATGCGGAACAGGTAGTTGGTGCCGTAGCTGATGGAAGCGCCCTTCATCAGCAGCGGGTTGTGGTCCCACTCATCGCCCGTTGCCAGACGGTCGATGTTTGCCCAAACCATGCCGGTAACGCCGTTGTCTACCACATAGTTCTTGTTATCCGGAATTTCCACATAATCGTCCACGCCGTCCAGAGACAGACCCCAGCCGCCGTTGTACTTAACGAGCGTCGGATTGCCGCGGATGATGCCGTCGTTGCCCTTGCCGGACTTATCCTTTACGATCGGGGTGCCCTGCATGGAGCCGAGCACGGCAACGGTCTTCTCTGCCGAGTTGCCGACCTTGACGGTATAGCTGCCGCCTGCCGGTGCCTTGTAGGCAAACTCAACCGTGCGGGTCTCGCCTGCCTTAAGCGCAGTCTTCTGCGAGGTAACGGCTGCGCCGTTGATGTACAGCACTGCCTCTGCGGTGCCGTCCTCATTGCCGATGTTCTGCACATCCGCCTTGGCGTAGATGACATCGCTGGTCGGCTCGCTTACTGTGCCGCCGCCGAGCTGCAGGCGCAGGTTGCTGTAGGTGTAGGTTGCCTTGCGGAAGGTAACATTGACAGTCTTGGTGTAGCTGTCCAGCTTGAGGGTATGCGTGCCGAGTGCGGAAAGCGTCAGCGGTGCGCTCAGCGTTACGGACTCGCCGGGATTCAGACCGACAACGCGCTCCTTGCCGCTCTTGCCGAACTCATACAGCCAACGGTCGGTGCCGTTGTCCTTGACACACATGGAGGCGGTCGCCAGACCCTTGCCGACATTGGTCACCTTTGCGGATACCGTAACAGTGCCGTTGGACTGAACGGTGTCCGGGGTGATGGAAATATCGCTGTACGCCAGCTTGGTGCCGTCCTTGGACAGCGTAACCGTCTCAAATACCTTCTCGCCGTCGCTGCTCAGACCCAGGTTCTTATAGGTCAGCAGACCGTCCTTGACGGTTACTTCGAGCATATCGCCCTTGCCGGTTGCAAGCAGGTTGGGATAGTTGTCGTTTAGGCGCTGATCCGGCTTGCCGGTGTCGATCTTGCCGTCGCCGATGCGGGCATCGCCCTGGGTTACATACAGGGTATCCGCGCCGCGCTTCGGATCAGCAGAAGCATAGCGGGAATACAGATGGGTATGGCCGCTGAACATGATATTCACGTTGCCGTTCTCCACGATGGAAGGAACGTACTTGCGGGTCAGGTCATCCTCGAACGGATGGTGCATGGTAACAACGCGGAAGTCAGCCTTCTTGGCATCGTCGGTTGCAAGATCGGCCTTGAGCCAGTCGAGCGACTCGTTTACAACGGCCTTGGTTGCCGCATCTGCCTCGCCGCCGCCCGCAGTGGAGTTCAGCTCGAACAGGGACCACGGGTTGCTGTCCAGCATATCGAAATGCACCGGACCGCAGTCAAACGCTACGTTGCGTCCGGTCTCGTTGGACTTATACTGCTCCTTCTGCACCTTGGTGACATACTCATCAAAGTAGGCACCGTAATCGTGGTTGCCGCTGTTGTAGATAACCGGCACATTGTGCAGGAACGAGCCGACATTCTGGAACCAGTACGGGAACTGATCCTTCTGAGAGCCGGTGCCCTCTACCATATCGCCGGTATGCAGGATAAAGTCCGGATCGAACTGTGCGATCACATCGGAAACCTTGGTTGCCGTTTCAAAGCGATGGCTGTCGCTGACAACCACAAAGCGGATCTCATCCGAATTTTCGGGCAGCGTGCGGAAGTGACCTTCCACAGTCTGTCCGTCCTCGGTCTCAACCTTGTAGGTATAGGTCGTACCCGGAGTCAGATCGGTCAGGCGGGCACGATACATGTGCATGCTCTCACCCTTAAACTTTTCGCCCTCCTCTACCGGAACCTCGAGCGTTTTCTTGTCCGCATCGCTCGTACCAGTGGTAATGGTGGACTTCATCGTTTATCCAGTTCCCAAACGACAACCATGCCGTTTGTTTTCGGGGTCATCAGGTACGGACCCGTCAGGAAGGAGCCGGTATCCGTCCTTCCGATTGCGAAAGCAGTGCTCGGCACCAGTGTTGCCAGCATCACGGCCGACAGCACACCGCTGAGCAGCCGCCGCATACGCGAAGATTTTTTAGCCATTTTCTTTTCTCCTTTCTCTTCACGGTACGGCTGCCGCCATACCGCCGCGTTCTATGTTAAACCTTTTAAGCCAAGGTTCGCGCGCTGTAAATATGCGTGTCGAAGTACGAAATCAGCCGCGTGCGGTTCTCGCCTGCCACTCCAGATCGTAGGTGATGAGCTTGACCTCGTCCAGCGGCGGCAGTCCGTCCGCTGCGCGGGCGGTGCTGTTTGCCGGAAGGCGAACAGCTTTTGGCTTCGATGTAGCACTCTGTCCGCGTGCCGAGTCATCCAATCAAGAAAAGTACATGCATTTTCGCGTTCTCCTGCAGGTGCATTGCGGATGAGTGCACAGACACCGATCTCATAACCAGTGCCGTCTGCCGGACTGCGCACCTCAATGGGATAGCCATCCAATACCGCACGGCGGCCATCGTGATAAAACACGATCGTAACAGCATAATCGCCGGTGCTAACCTGTTTAACCAGTTCTGTACTCGATGCAGTATAATATGCTCCAACATTCTGATCTAACTTTTTGAGATACTTCCATGCCTTGTCCTCGCCGCGCATCTGCACAAGCGTTGCCAGCGTAGTATACGAGGTACCCGAGCTTTTCGGAGTTGCCATCACAATCTGCCCTGCCAGTGCAGGCGACAGCAGATCGTCCCAGCAGGTCGGCATCGGCGTTCCTGTCCGTGCAAACCAGTCGGTGTTGCAGGCGAAGCACAGCGTACCGATGTAGATCGGATTCCACACGCCCTGCTCATCCTGATAGGCTTCGGGCACATCGGTCAGCTCGGGACTTTGATACGCCTCCAGCAGACCGGCCTCTCGCAGCTGAATATAGTTATCCGCCGAGCCGCCCAGCAGCACAGAAGCCTGCGGGTTGTCCCGCTCCTGCTCGAGCCGCGCGGTCATTTCTCCGGCAGGAAGATGAATACAGTCCACGGTGATGCCGGTATCCTTGCGGAAGGCACTGCAGTACAGCAGCGTTTCCGACTCCGGCAGCGGACTGTAAACGGTAAGATGGTCATATTTCGGTGTTTCTGTCCCCTCCTCCATCGCATGATCGTTCTCCTGCGGTGAGGGATCGTTCTGCTGCTGACCCGTACAGCCGCAGAGCAGTCCGGTCAGCAGCAGAACAACAGGAAGAAAACATATTTTTTTCATAGCTTCCACCTCGATACAAAAGGCGGAGCAGTTTTTCTCTGCCCCTATACTATAACAGTTTAAGCGGCTTCGCTCTACCGTCCATCATCCGATAAAATTTTACCATTCAAGAAGGCCGTTCCTGAACGGTGAATTTCTTACGATATTATTTTAGGCAGTACCGCATAATTAAGCAAGAGCGATTTGCGAGTAAATTTTACGGACTGACGAGGCGTGGTTTTGCGGTAATACTTGATGTATTACCGCAAAATCACAACAAAGTCAGGGCACAAAATTTCCGCAAAGCGCCGCAGCTTTAATTGTGCGGTATTGCCTCATCTCTCTTCCGACCGGCTGCGGTACTCGCGTGGCGAAACGCCGACGTGCTTTTTGAACAGATAGCTGAAATAGTGCGAATCCTGATAACCGACGTCGAACGCAATATCGCTCATGCGGCTGTTGCCCTCGGTCAGCAGATGCTTTGCCGCCTCGATGCGGACAGCGGTCAGATATTCGACAAAGGTCTGACCGGTCTCCTGCGAAAACACGGTGGAAAAATGGTTCGGACTAAAGCCGACCTCTGCCGCCACCATGTGCAGTGAAATACCGCTGTCCGCATAATTTTCGCGGATAAACTCCTTTGCACGGCTGATTTCCGCGCTGTATCGCACATTCTGATGGCGATAACACAGACGAGTCATGCGGCCGAGCACCTCGGCGGCACAGGCCTTTGTGCCCTCGAGCGTCGCCACCTGACCGAGCACCGCCTGCGGATCCTCCGGAGGCGGAATACTGCCTGCCTGCACCTCATCAGCCAGCTGAGAGGCTGTGACGAGCAGATTCATCAGCAGATAATACCGGTACAGCACGCTCTGTACGTCCTGCGCCGCAGAGTCGCCGAAGTAGCCCTCGACAATGCGCGGCACATCCTCGGGAGCGGCATGCCGCAGCTTGTCCGCCAGCGAGCCGCCCGCCGAGAAATCGAACTCGTGCTGCACACCGGCAAAGTCCGTGCTGCCGAATACGCCGTCCTCCGCACATGCGGAGGCCTGCAGCAGTGTATCCTTCGCTGTGCAGTAGCTTTCCGGCAGGGCGCTGACACGTGAAACCGGTGCGCCGATCGCGCACAGCGCGTTCCAGCCCAGCACCTGACAAAGCTCGTGCCGCAGGTTCTGACAGAACTCGTAGGCGGTTTCGCGCACAGCTTCCTCGGTCTCCCCACGCAGCAAGAGCACCAGCCGGCGGCTGCCGCGGAAAAAGGCGCAGACCTCGCTTTCCTCACCGCACAGACGCTCAGTCAGCGCGCGCACCTGCTCCTGCACGGCATTTTCCGGCAGGCGCACGATGCACACAAGATACTGCTTCGCTGTCAGCAGCAGCCCCCAGCGTTCTCCCTGTACAGCCGCCTCCGCAGTCGGCACGCTGCCCGAGAGCAGGTCGTTGAGAAAATGCTCACGCAGTACGTCCTCCTCGCGCTCACTGCGGCTGTTTACGCCTGCCGAGCGAAGCTGCTGCTGCTCCTGCTCAATCTGCTCGGCAACCTGTCCAAGCGTTTCGAGCAGCTGCGCCGAGCTGACCGGCTTGAGCAGATACGCATCCGCGTGCAGCGAAACCGCCTTCTGTGCATACTCAAATTCATCGTGTCCGCTGAGGAACACAATACGCAGCCACGGCATGGTACGCCGCACAACCTTTGCCAGCTCCAGACCATCCATAAACGGCATACGGATGTCCGTAATGAGCACATCCGGCTTCATTTCCATCAACATAGGCAGTGCCATTTCGCCGTCCGGCGCTTCACCTGCAAACAAAAAGCGTTCCTGCTCCTTTTCAATGCAGTTGCGGATGCCATCCCGGATGATCTCCTCATCATCCGCAATAAATACACGCATCATAGCGTTTTCCCCTCCTGTTCGTCCGGTACGGTGAAGCTAATGCGTGTGCCGTTCCGGTATTCACTCTCAATCGTCAGTCCGCAGCCGTAATACAGCCGCAGGCGCTGTTCTACATTGCGCAGACCGTAGCCGCCCTTGCCGTCCGGGTCAAGCGGTGCGCCATTCTGCAGCGAGGTCCGTACCTCGGCAAGACGCTCAGGTGTCATGCCCATGCCGTTGTCCTCCACGGCGAAGTACATGCCTCCTGCCTGCGACCGGTCACGGTAATCTGTCCTCTGCCGCGCCTGCGCTTAATGCCGTGATAAATCGCGTTTTCAACCAGCGGCTGCAGCACGATTTTCAGCATATACCGCTCGTGCAGCGCGGGATCAATATCAATCGTATACCGCATGATGCTGCCGTACCGCACCGACTGAATCTGCAGATAGTTTGCAACGTGCTGTTCCTCGCGCTCGACCGTGATGTAATCCGCGCCGCGGCTGAGCGAGATGCGCAGAAAGCCGGTGAACGCCATCGTCATCTCGACAACCTCGCTGTTGCGGCCCTCTTCAGCCAGCCAGACGATGGTTTCCAGCGTATTGTACATGAAATGCGGCGTAATCTGCGCCTGCAGCGCCCGCAGTTCGGCTTTTTTAATGGTCTTTTCCTGCTCGACCCGCTCATGAATGAGCGCCCCCAGCTGCTCCGCCATTGTATTGAGATCGCGTGTCAGCAGATGCAGCTCGTCGATCTCGGTCGGCGGGACGCGCTCGGTCAGCTCACCGGCGGCAATGCGGTTGGCAAACTGCTCCAGCTGCCGCAAAGACGCGCCGATCGCACCTTCCAGATTGTCAGATGCCCGAATAGTCAGCCAGATCATCACGCCGACCAGCACAATGAGTGCAAGCGCTGCCGCACCCAGTCCGTGCTGAATGCGGGCGTTGAAACGACCCATGCGGGCGATCTCATTCTCGATATAGCGGTCAAGCATGCTGCCCGCCAGATGGCCGACGCTGTGAATCTCGCGGTACAGCGATTCGTTGCGGCTGACCGCGGCACCGGCGTCCATCTGCGTTTCCAGCTGATCAACGTAGCTGTCGATCGTGCGGATGGCACGCAGTGCCGCGTTGAGATACTGTGCCTCGTCCTCTCCGGCACTGTCCAGCATGTCGTTCAGCTCGTGCAGAGAGCTGTCAATCAGCATCCGCTGCCGTCCATCCTCGAAGGAAATACGGCCGGAAACCACGTTCCACACCTCATCCGGCAGATCCTGCACCAGCACAGTGCGGACCTCGGAGGCACGGGTCGTCAATGCAATATCCGCGCCATAGCGCTGTGTCAGAACAACCAGCAGACCGGCCAGCACGCACACCGGAAGGATCATGCAGACCACGCTGCGCAGCAGCGACTGCCGCAGCAAGCCGTGCAGGCTGTGATGGGATTTACGCATCGGCTGTTCCCTCCTCCGTCAGCACGGCGGTGTCCGCCAGAGCGATATAGGGCTTCCACGGTGCCTTCGCAATCTGCTGGGCTGCGTCTGCGGTCAGTTCAGCCAGCTGCGTATCATCCAGTGCGCCGATTACGGCAACCTCCCCTTTTTTCTGCAGCGCGCGCAGCTCTGCACCGCCGCCAAACGCACAAATCAGCACATCCTTGCCCGGTTTACGGCCGTGGCTGTGCAGATAATCCACTGCACCGAGCGCCATGGCGTCATTCTGGGCGAAAATATAGCCGATTTCGTCCAGATGGTCCTCCATCTCCTCCAGTATTTCGCAGCCGCGCGAGCGCATGCCGTCGCCGCACAAGCTGTAGGTTACGGTCAATCCTTGTTCCTCCAGAGCCTCGCGGCAGCCGCGTGCAATCTCTCTTGCGTCCGAAGCATTTACCGTGCCGTAAAGCTCCAGTACACCGTCCCGCGGCATGCGCTGCTGCAGAAGCGCATCCGCCGCCTGCTCCGCGAGCGACGCATAATCAAATCCAATATGCTGCAGCGGCACATCATCCACGCCGCGTATCGCGCGGTCTATCGACAGCAGCGGCACGGAGGCGGATTTTGCTTCGCGCAGCACGTTGTCCCAGCCGCTTTCCACCAGCGGCGTAAATGCGATTGCGTCCACCTGATACACGATCAGCGCACGCACGGCTTCAATCTGTGCCTCCTGCGTGCGCTCGACCGGCATTTCCAGCACTTTGAAGCCATGTTCCTCCGCCGCATGTACAAGCGCTTCGGACTGCGCTTCGCGTCGGTCATCCTCTGCCGCCGTGGTGACAATGCCGAGCACCGGCACATGGGCATTCTCTTTTTCCGGCTGTGCCAATCCCTGCAGCAACCGCAGCATCACAACTGTGCAGAGCAGCAGCAATGCCGCCCCTTTCCATCGTTTCATGGTTTTCTCTCCGTTTCTTGTTCTCTCCTGAATGATTTAATCATATCACACTTTGGAGAAATGAGCCAAATGTATTTAACCATAGTATAAAAACTATCCAAATAAGCGCCCATGATATTGTGCATATTTCCTCACTTAGACAGAGAAATATCTTCCGGCGCAGTCGGATCTACTTGCATTGGCTGTTGATATGCGGTATAATATGATTACACAAGGAAAGACAAAAGGAGCGCAGATTGCAAACATCTGCGCTCCTTTTGCACCTGTATTACCGTTCTTCTTTTTCTGTCGGAATCTCCATCTGCTCGGCTTCGCGCACCTTCCTGCGCCGACGGCGCAGGACCGCAACAGCGCTGCCTCCGGCAGCAGCCAGCAGGATCACCGGCCAGAACATCACCGCACCGACGATGAGCGCTCGAACCGCGTCAACCAGACCGCGTGTTCCAGTCTTAGCCGCCTGCGCAAGCTGTGCGCCGAAGCCGCTGCCCTCAGGCGTTGCGGTTAGCGTCTGCACCTCTTCCAGATCCACATAGAAGGTCGAAAATCCAACCAGATCATCGTAATGCCGCTTGGAGCCGGTCAGCGAGTCGATCTCGTATTCACAGTCGGCCAGCGCGTTCTCGAGCGAGATGATATCCTCCATCTTATCCGCCTGATCGAGCAGCGCCAGCAGCCGCTCGTGCTTGGTGGTCAGCGTTGCCAGACGGGTTTCGATATCGGTATACTGCTCGGTCACGTCCTCGCTCGAACGCGAGCTGTACACCACATGCACGCTGCTGCCGAGCTGCTCGTAAAACGCCTCAAACTTCTCCTGCGGAATGCGCAGGACATAGCTTGCATGCCGGCTGCCCGCATCGCCAGAAAGACTGCTCGATTCAAGATAGCCGCCTGCATCCGCTGCCATTTTCTCAATATCTGCAGAGGCTTTGTCGAAATCCTGCGTTTCGAGCGTCAGATTAGCGTTCAAAATCAGCTTGGCATTCTTTCTCACCGCAGAAAAGTCCGCACCGCTCTCAGCGGTATCTGCCGACGCTTCCTCGGTCCAGCCGTTCATGTCACCCGGCATACTGCCGCTGTCACCGGCTGCCGCCGATGCCGAATTGCCGACGCTTGCTCCGCAGGCGGAAAGCAGCAGCAAAAGTGCAAGGAACAGGGGGAACAATCGTTTTTTCATAACAGACACCTCGTTTCTTGAGCGGTGCGGCGCACGGCCGCTGTATTTTCTCTTGTTACTTGATTAGACGAGATGCCGTGCGATTTGGTTCCCTCTGTTCTGTATATCAATCAAACAATTTTTAATACCGCATTCTATTGAAATCGCGGTCGATTTTGCGTCTTTCTCTTGCAACCCTGTCGTTCTTCACCTATAATAGAATATAATAACCGAATAAATATTCAGCAAACCAGGCGAACGCCTGCGGCGCAAAGCTAAGAAGCCGCTTTCGCAATGACTGCGAAACCGACTTCACAGGGCCTGTAAAATGGCAGCCAGCTGCCTCGTTTGAGATGCACAGATGCATTACCGATGCAGCAGTGCATCTTTTTTCTTTTACAGAGAAATGCCGGACGCATTCCGGCTTACGGAGGAGTATATGAACAAAATTACAACCAGACTGAAACGGTACGGCTGTCTGCTGCTGTGCCTCTGCCTGCTTATGCCGCTGCTGCAGGACACAGCCGCCGCTGTGCAGGATTCCTCTGTCGTGCGAGTTGCATGGTATCCGGATTCCGCCTACAACATCACCTGCGAAAACGGCGAACGCAGCGGCTATGGCTACGAATATCAGCAGTCCGTCGCCGCATATACCGGCTGGACCTATCATTACATCGAAGCAAACTGGCTGGATTCACTGAACATGCTGCAAAAGGGCGAAATCGACCTGATGGCCGGCGTATCCTACGCCGAGGGCCGTGCCCAGACCATGCTGTTTTCCGATCTGCCGATGGGCGAGGAAAAATATTACCTGTATGCAAATCTTGCCGCTGCCGACATTTCCGTATCCGATTTGACCACCCTGAACGGCAAGCGCATCGGCATGCTGTCTGAAAGTATCGCGACCACGCAGTTCTGCGAATGGGAGACGCGCCACGGTCTGCACACCGAGCATGTGACCATCACCAGCGACGAGGACGCAGCCGCCAAGATCGCCCGCCGCGAAATCGACGGTTTTATCTCGGTCGAGAGTCCCCAGTGGCAGAAATACGGCCTGTCCGCGATCACCTCGTTCGGCAGCTCGGATGTTTACTTCGTGATCAGCAAAAGCCGTCCCGACCTCAAGGAAGCGCTCGATAATACCATGCGCCGTATTGCACACGACAAGCCGTTCTATCAGGATGATCTGTATCAGCGCTATCTGTCTGCCCAGTCGGTCGAGCTCCTCTCAACCGAGGAGCAGGACTGGCTCCGGCAGCATGGCACCATCCGCATCGGTTTTCTGAATCATGACACCGGCATCAGCAACTTTGATATCCAAACCGGTGATGTTACCGGTGTTCTCACGGATTATGTCGTATATGCGACGAATTGTCTGGGGGATAACGCCTTGCATTTCGACCTGCACGGCTTTGACACGCAGCTTGAGCAGCTGCAGGCACTGCAGAACGGTGAGATCGACCTGATTTTTCACACCAGCCAAAACCCGCGTGCCGCCGAAGAGAACGGTCTTGCACTGTCGAACACCGTCTTGAGCTTCAGTCAGGCGGCGCTTACCACGAAGAACTATTTTAATGAGCTTGAGCCAAACACCGCTGCCATCCCCAAGAACGATTTTTCGCTCAAGCAGTACCTTTCCTATAATTATCCCAAGTGGACGATCCTCGAATACCCTTCAGCGAATGACGCGATCAAAGCCATGCGTACCGGCCGTGCGGACTGCTATGTAATGCGTGCCGGTCAGCTGCCGCGCTATATGAAGGACAAAACGCTGTACCGCGTGTTCCTCACACAGCCGAGCAAGACCTCGTTCGCCGTACGGCAGGGCGATACGGCTTTGCTGTCCATCCTGAACAAAACGCTCAAAACCATGCCTTCTTCCCTGCTGACCGGTGCACTTGCCATGTACGACAGTGCGCCCGAAAAGGTCACCGCTGCGGACTTTGTCAAGGACAATCTGACCACTGCCTCTGCTGTGTTCATCCTGCTCTCTCTGCTGCTGTTCGGTCTGTTCCGCAAGGCCCGGCAGTCCGCCAAACAGGCGCAGGAGCTGAACCTCAAGCTGCAGCAGAGCCAGACAGAGCTGCAGGAGGCGCTTACGCAGGCCAAGGCTGCCAACGCCGCCAAAACAACGTTCCTGAACAACATGTCGCACGATATCCGCACACCCATCAACGGCATCATCGGCATGCTGACTATCATTCGCAAAAATAAGGACGACCACGCGCGCATACGCGATTGTCTGCATAAAATCGAGCTGTCCTCTCAGCTGCTTCTGTCTCTGGTGAACGATGTTCTGGATATGGCTCAGCTGGAAAACGGCACCGTCGTTCTGCGGAGCGAATCCATGAATCTGGATGAAGTCTGCGGCAGCATTACCAATTCGGTGCTGTTTCAGGCGGAAGCCGCCGGTCTTACCGTCACCGGTGAGCATGACGATTTTTCCGGTATTTACGTCCGCAGCAGTGCGCTGCATCTGAAAAAAATCCTGATGAATCTGTTCACCAACTGCGTGAAATACAACAAGCCCGGCGGTTCCATCCATATGCAGATGCACATGCTCGAACGGACGGATGCGAAGATCACCTGTCAATTCATCATCGAGGACACCGGTCTGGGCATGTCCGAGGATTTCATCAAAAACCATCTGTTCAATCCGTTTGAGCAGGCGGACGAGTCCCCCCGCTCAAGCTACATGGGTACCGGACTCGGCATGTCTATCGTGCATCAGCTCATCGAGCAAATGGGCGGCACCATTTCGGTGGAGAGCAAACTCGGTGAAGGCAGCCGGTTTACCATCGTACTGCCTTTTGAACTCGATCGTGACGCGGCCACAGCAGCAGCTTCGCCGCAGACACCGTCAGATATTTCCGGCGCACGGCTGCTCGTTGCCGAGGATAATGAGCTCAACATGGAGATTGCAATCTTCCTGCTGCACGACAGCGGTGTACAGACCGTTCCGGTGCAGAACGGCAGGCAGGCGCTTGCAGCCTTCCGGGACTCCGAGCCGGGCAGCTTTGATGCCATTCTCATGGACGTGATGATGCCCGAGATGGACGGTCTGGAGGCTGCAAAAGCTATCCGGGCACTCGACCGGCCGGACGCGAAAACCATTCCGATTATCGCCATGACAGCCAACGTCTTCAAGGAGGACCGCGAGAAGTGTCTCGCCGCAGGCATGAACGCGCATCTGTCTAAGCCGCTTGATGCCGAGACGATGAAACGAACCATCTCTGAGCAGCTAAAAAAGCTGAATTAAATACAAAAAAGCGGGGAGAAACCAAGGTTTCTTCCGCTTTTACTCTGCAAATCTTACTCTATTTCCTCATCGTGCTCCATCGCTCCGACAAGCGGCGCTACCATCTGCTTCTTGCGGCTGACGACGCCGGGCAGGACGACCGAATGCTCGCCGCAGTCGGTCTTGAAGGCCGCACGGACCAGCTGCTGCGCGCCCTTGCCGACGTAGAGCAGCTCTGTCTTTTCCTCGATAATGTTGGTCAGCATAGCGAACAGCATGGACAGACCGCTCGATGCCAGGCAGCTTTCCATGTACTCGAGCATTTTATCACGGATGCCGGACAGCTCGTTCTCACTGACACTCGTCACCTGCGAAATCGCAATCTTCTGATTCTGCACCTGAAAATACTTGAAATCCATGTGGAACAGCTCATCCATCGAGCGATCGAGCAGACGTGAGCTGGAACGGAACATTTCTGTTGCATACTGCTTGATGTCCAGACCGGCGATTTTCGCCAACTCTTCTGCAGCCATGCGGTCAAGCGGCGTACACGTCGGCGAGCGGAACATCAGCGTGTCCGACAGGATTGCCGAGCACAGCAGACCCGCGATTTTCGGCTCGATCTCCACGTTGTGCTCATGGTACATCTGCGTGATGATGGTCGCGGTGCAGCCGAGCGGCTGATTGCGGAAGTAGATCGGTCCGCTGGTTTCCACCGAGTCAATGCGGTGGTGGTCGATGATTTCAACAATATTGGTCGAACGAATGCCGTCTGCCGCCTGATCCCGCTCGTTGTGATCGACCAAAATGACCGACGGACGCTCCAGATCCAACAGGTTGCGCTGTGAGAACATACCGACATATCGTCCCTGTTCATCCATCAACGGGTAATAGCGGATACGCTTCTTGGAAACCGTGCGCTTTACATCCTCAACCGTTTCCTCCGGCTCGAAGGTGATAAGTCTCTTTTTCCGCATCACATGCCGCACCGGAACCGCCTGACCGATAACCTTGACACAGGTGTAGGTATCATACGGGGTGGCGATGATGGAAACGCCGTTTTCCGAGGCCAACTTTCGGATGGTGCGCGAAACCTTGGAGCCGAGGCCGATGACTATACAGCCGGCGCTCATCTCAATGGCGCACAGCTGGCTTTCATAGCGGTTGCCGAGAATAACCATATCATTTTTGCCGATGTAGTCCTCGAGCACATCCGGATTAGCCGCCGCAACGACCACACTGCCCTGCTCAAACCGCTGGTCAATGTCGCCAACCTCGAGCGTGCCGTCAAGCACATCGACCAGATTGCGATAGCTGGTCTTGGCCTCCGCCAGCGCATTGGCGTCCTGATCCTCGATGTAGAAGCGCGCGATGTCGCCCAGCGTCAGCAGACCCTTCAGATGGCGATCCTCATCGACAACGGCCAGCGTCTGAATATCATTTTCGTTCATGTAATCCCATGCACGGTGCAGCGACAGCTCCTCGCTGATGCCCGGCACCTCGCGGTACTGCACATCGCTCAGGCGCGGCTCAAACGACTTGATGTAGCGCGGCGGCTCCACGCCGAAGCGCTCGAGCACAAATTTGGTCTCCGCATTAACGTGACCCGCGCGGCAGGCTATGTATTCTCCGCCGGTCAGTCTGCGCTTGAGGTGCGCATAGCAGATTGCAGAGCAAATGGAATCCGTATCCGGATTGCGATGTCCGATAACAAAAACTGGGTTCATGCACTGATGCTCCTTTATGTGATAAGGGATGGCTCCCCTTCGGAATCCGTTTGATGGAATGAAACCTTGTGGTTTGATTGTATCATTTAACCGGGGAAATAGCAAGGTACGGAAGAGGAATCCAACCCCAAACCATCTGCAACCGCATTGCGTATGCGATGGAGCTGACCATACGGATTCCGCCGCTGCACCGAAAATCCTGCCGAAGTCCGCTTCTCCGTCTGCTCACCTATCTTTTGAAAAAACGAAAATCGCAGCAGTCACCGCCGCAGCCCAACGTTTTTGTGCGCGAAAAGCCAAGCTTGCGCAGTCCGCCATAGGTCACGTCATCCACGTCGCAAAACAGCGGACACAGCTCCGGACAGCCGTTTTCCCGGCACGCCGTGTGCCAGAGACACTTGGTGATCGACGCGGAAAAGTGCGTTTTATCGTGTGCCTGTGTACTCTCCCACAAGTCGGAGGTGCGCATGACTTTGAGAAAACAATAGCTGTAAATCCGATAAAATCCCGGCACAAGCTCCATTTTCGCCGTGAAAGCGTGCTTTTCTGCCGCCACCCAGTCCATCATGTACGTCCGCATGTGTGCAAAGGTTTCCTCTGCAGGCAGCTCTGCCTGCAGCACCTTGTACAGCGCAATGCGCGGCAGAATGGTCTGCACCAGTGCTTTCATCTGGCTTTTGGACCTGTTTGCTGCGGTTTTGATTAACATATCCAACGTTTTTTCCTGCCGTGAAAACAGCAAGCCGCCCCTGCTTCCGCCGAATGTCTGTACCAGAAACTCCTTAATTTGCTTTTGCTGTTTGCTTTGCATAATTTCTTCATCTCTTTGCTTTTGCGGGATTCCAGTGTCAATCGTCAGTTAGTTCATCCTAACTATATCACACCAGCTTTCAATATGCCACCTTAATATACGAAAACCCTGCCGTTAATCGACACGGGATTGCTTTTCGCCAGTCTCGTTTGCTTTGTTATTCCGCGCAGAAATACGCAGTCTGCAGTTTTCCCAGGGTGCTTATACCGTACCACTCTCGTTCCGCGGGCATGGCAGAAATGGAAAACCACCTGCAAAAAATTGAAGGAAATAGAAAGAAAGGAGCGTCTGGCAAGTACAGCAGACGTGACAAGGAGAACCTGCAGATTGC
>ENA-OQIL01000184-OQIL01000184.1-human-gut-metagenome-genome-assembly--contig:-NODE-184-length-30337-cov-5.985733_pt1 | contig 30337 bp, 32 predicted proteins | sample MGYA00242583_ERZ504748 | MGnify/ENA primary metagenome ERZ504748 (study PRJEB26092, sample SAMD00036191) | human gut metagenome | host: Homo sapiens | study: EMG produced TPA metagenomics assembly of...
CTTTTTTATTGTTTCTTTTAGCAGGAGGATCTCCCGGTAAAGCTAAAGAAAAATAAAAAGCCCTAAGCAAATAGATATGGAAGCCGGCAGCGAGAAGAAAATAATTTTCTACAAAAGGTTTTAGAAACAAGAGATCCACAAAGAAAAAGAACCACTGATAGAAATCGCTGCAAGCTTCAAGCGGCCAAGGCTGGCTGTTTTATCGGTTGCAGGGCGGGCGATGTGATGACATTTTTCAGCACCCATTCAAGAGGCCGGCTAAGTACTGACCTCTCTGAAGGCTGGCGCGGCCCATTGCTTTACTAGTTAGTGGATTTTATCGCTTTTATTGGGATAAGAAGCTATTTTCCTTGCTGAAACAGACAAGCCGTTTGGAGTTTTTATCCTTCTTTATAACTGTAATAGAAGGCTGGCTGCTTTTTATATTTATTCCTCCCGCGGCGCTATTCGGCTTCCCGGTAGTTGCCTAGGAACGAAAACCCGGGAAGCTCGTCGCTCAAAGCGCAGATCAGATCCAGAACCTTATCATCCCGGACGCTGCCGATAAAATCCAAATAAAAGAAATACTCAAAATAGTGCTCAAATTTGCGGTCAGGAATCGGACGGGACTCGATCTTGGTTAAATTCAATCCCAGCATGGCGAACCTGCCCAGTACGCTGTAAAGGGAGCCGGTGGTGTGGTTCAGGGAGAAGCAAAGGCTGATTTTGTCAGCGTCATCCGGAATGGAAAGAGCCTTGGAGATGGCGACAAACCTGGTTTGGTTGGCGGAGCTGTTTTGAACATTTTCCTCCAGGATGTTCAGACCGTATTCCTTAGCGGCCTCCCGGGAGCAAATGGCGGCAAGGGCCGGATTTTTTTCCATGGCGACCATTTCCGCGGCGGCGGCTGTGTTGGAGTAATTTACCGGCTTGAGGCCGTGCGCCTTAATTTTCAGGGAACATTGGGAAAGCGCCTGGGGATGAGAATATACCTGCTTTACTGTTTTTAGAGAAGCGTTTTCCGAAGCGCACAGGAAATGCCGGATAGAAAGATGAGCGGCGCCGACAATGGAGAACCGGTAGCGGAGAAGAAGGTCATATACATCGGAAACAGAACCGGCAGAGGAGTTTTCCACCGGAATCACGCCGAAATCCGCTTCATCCCGGTCTACGGCGGAGAATACATCCTCAAATACCGGATAAAACGCGGCCTTACTGCCAGGGTAAAGCCGCATGGCCGCCTGATGGGAAAAGCTGCCAGCCACGCCGGGACAGGCCACAACCGGTTTTTTTTCAGAAAGTATAGGCTTGCCGGCGGTTTGAATCTGGCGGCGAAGCTCCTTTCCAGAGTGTAAGGCTCCGTGCTGAAGGGCGCGGCTGGCCTGCATAATGGAGGCGTACAGCATTCGGGCTGCGTCTCCATATTCTCCGGCCTCCTGGGCCACCCGGTTCAGAATTTCCTCCTCCCGCTGGGCGTTGAAAATGGGAAGATTCTCTCTCTCCTTGATCTTGGCGACCTCCCGGGAGCAATCCATCCGCCGGCAGAATAAAGGAACCAGCTGGCTGTCGATGGCGTCGATCTGGCGGCGTACTTCTTCTAATGTCATAGAGATCCCCTTTCCAGCAGTAAATCAAGCGTCGCAGCCGCGGCCGCGGCCTCCACAACAGGCACCGCCCTGGGAACGATACAAGGATCATGGCGGCCCTTGACCACCAGCTTCGCATTTTCCTGCCTGCTCAGATCGATGGTATCCTGTTCTTTTCCAATGGAGGCGGTGGGCTTGATTCCCACCCGGAATAGAATGGGCATACCGTTGGTGATGCCTCCCAGAATCCCGCCGCAGTGGTTCGTGCGGGTCTTTACCTGCCTGCTTTCATTGTAATAGAAGCTGTCGTTGTTTTCGCTGCCACGGCGGCCGCAGCAGGCGAAGCCGTCTCCGAACTCCACGGCTTTTACTGCTGGTATGCCGAATAGGATGGAGGAGAACACGTTTTCCACGCCGCCGAACATCGGAGAGCCGGCGCCGGCGGGAACGCCGGTAACGGCGCACTCTACCACGCCTCCTACGCTGTCGCAGTCAAGCCTGGCACGCTCGATTTCAGCCCGCATGTCGTCTTCGGCCCGGGCGCGGATGACCGCAAAAGAGGAGCGGCTCAGCCGGGCCATCAAGTCACCGGGGATGTCCAAAGCGGGGAAAGAGTCGTCAGTTACGGAGGCAATCCTTGCAATGTGGGCGGCGATTTTTATGCCCCGGCGCTCCAAAACCTGGCGGCAGACCGCCCCGGCGAACACCAGAGGCGCCGTCAGACGCCCGGAAAATGGCCGCCGCCCCGGATGTCGTTAGCGCCCTGATAGCGGATGTATCCGGTATAATCGGCGTGGCCCGGCCTGGGCAGCACCGACAGATTGCCGTAATCCCCAGAACGGACGTTGCGGTTGCGGATCACCGCTGCCAGCGGAGCGCCGGTCAGGGTACCGTTTCGTACGCCGGACAGAATTTCCGGCAGATCTTCCTCCTTGCGGGGAGTGGAGGATAGATCCCGGCCGGGAGCCCGGCGGGCCATTTGAGCCAAAATCTCCTCCTGATCGATGGGGATGCCGGCGGGCAGACCATCCAGCACCACGCCGATCCCGTTACCGTGGCTTTCCCCGAAAATAGAAAGCTTTAATTGGTTTCCCCAATTAGATGACATCCGCTTTCCCTCCTAACGAAATAAAGTCCTCAAAAAAGCCTGGATAAGACTTGCTGACGCTTTGCGCGTCTGTAATTTCCACCGGCTTCTCACAGCCCAAAGAGGCGACCGCCATGGCCATGACGATCCGGTGATCGTTGCAGCCTTCGGCCCTCCCGCCGGAAAGCATGGGCTTTCCGGTAACAACCAGGCCGTCGGGCAGTTCCTTGATTTCACCGCCCAGAGCGGCGACGCCCTGGGCTACGGCTTTCAGCCGGTCGCTTTCCTTGATTCGCAGCCGGGCTGCCCCGGTGATGGAAGTGATGCCGGGACAAAGGGCCGCTGTGACCGCCAGGATGGGGACCAGGTCGGGAATTTGAGAAGCGTCGATGGCAGGAATCGGCCGCAAGGCCCCGGGAGAGATCCGGAGCCCCTCTGGCTCCCAGCTGAGCTTAGCCCCGAACCTCTGAAACAGGGAGAAGGCCTGACGGTCCCCCTGTGTGGAGTGCTTTTGCAGGCCCCTCAGAAGAATGGAGGAACCCTGCGCCTGGGACAGCGCGCCGGCGGCCAGGAAAAAAGCCGCCTGAGACCAGTCTCCCTCGATCGCCAGATCCCGGGGGACATAGCTTTGGTTTCCGGGCACCAGCCAGCCGTTTTCCACAGGCGTAACGGTCACGCCGAAGCGCTTCATCATTTCAATAGTCATATCAACATAGCCGGCGGATTCTAAAGGAGAAGTCAAACGGATTTCGCTGCCGCCGTTGAGAATGGGAAGAGCCAGCAAAAGACCGGTAATAAATTGAGAGCTGATATTGCCGGGCAAGCGGAAAACACCGGGCTGCAAAGCGCCGCTGATAGACAAGGGAAGACCGCCCTGGGTGCGGCAGGCGACGCCGGCCTGAGGCAGGCAGTCCAAATAGACGCCGATAGGGCGTTCCGGCAGGCGGCCCCGGCCGGTAAATTCAGCGCGGACACCTCCTGCGGCCGCTGTGGGAATGAGAAACCGCAGGGTAGAGCCGGATTCGCCGCAGTCTAAAACCGCTTGGCTGGGGGCGAATAAGCTTCGGGAATCCACGGTCAGGGTGTCTCCCGTCAGAGTGGTTTTTACGCCCAGCGCCTCCACAGCCCGGCAGGTAGCCTCCATATCCTGAGAAAAGGAGAAATTGGAAAGATGGGAAATTCCCTTAGCCAGGGAAGCGCAGAGAATCGCCCGGTGGGCGGCGCTTTTAGAAGCGGGAAGGCTGACGGGTCCGGTAAGGCTTTTACCGGGAACAGATACCTTACGAATCAAGGGAAGGCCTCCTTTCCGGCAAGGGCAGCCGTCTGGTTTGCCTGGCGGCAGTTATATGGCGCCGGCCGGTTCTCCTTGCGGACGAAAGGCTTAGCTTTCCGTTTAAAAATTTGCTGCCGCCGAACGCGCTGGAGAGCGCGCCGCCGGGAATACGAGAATTGCAGTTCAAAGGGAAAGCCTCCCCTCCAGTAAGGGCAGCAGGTCTGCCTGGGAAATGGGGACCACGGCGCAGCGGCCGATTTCCTTTAAAAGCACTAGGTTCAGTTTTCCGTTTAAGGATTTTTTGTCGTTGACCGCGCCGGCGGCTAATATTTGATCAGAAATAGGATCGCTGACGGGCAGGCCGTAGGCCTGCAGCACAGAGACAATCTCATCCGCGGTCCCCCTGGCTGTAAACCCGGCGGCTTCGGAGGCCCGGACGATCCGCACCATGCCGACGCCGACGGCTTCCCCGTGGGAAGGGCCTTGAAAATGGTAAGCTTTTTCCAGAGAATGGCCCAGAGTATGGCCGAAATTTAAGATCATGCGTTCGCCTTTATCCCGCTCGTCGTTTTCCACCAACTGGCGCTTGATGTCTACGCACTGGTAGATAATATCCTCGAGCCGTTCCCAGGCCTGTCCGTCCCTTAGGCTGTCGAATAAGGCGCGGCTGCGGATGCATCCGTATTTGACCACCTCGCCCATGCCGTCGGCGAAGTAGCGGGGCGGCAGAGTGTTTAATGTGTCCGGGTCGATCAGAACCAGGCGGGGCTGCCAGAAGGCGCCCACCAGGTTTTTTCCCTGAGGAAGATCCACGCCGGTTTTTCCGCCTACAGAGGAATCTACCTGGGCCAGCAGGGAGGTAGGAATCTGGACAAACGGAATCCCACGCAGGTAAGAGGCGGCGGCAAAGCCGGCCATATCCCCGGTGACGCCGCCCCCGAACGCCACGGCGAAATCGGTGCGGGTCAGGCCGAATTGGGCGAAGGCCTCCAGCATGGCGGCGATGGACGAAAGATTTTTGCTCTCCTCTCCGGCGGGGAATACGTGAAGCGTTACGTCATAGCCCGCGGCTTTCAAAGAGGCCTTTACTGCCTGGGCCTGGGTTGCTAAATTAGAGTCTGTGACCACGGCGGCCTTGCGGGCCCCCCGCAGCTCCAGAATCCGGCGGATCTCATCCCCGGCCCGTCGCAGCAGCCCCCGCTCGATTTTAATTTCATAAGGGGTTCCTGTTTTCACCAGAAGGGTTTTCATTCTCCAAGCGCCTCCTTGATTTTCCGTCCTTTCCGCAGCAGAGCTTTCAGCTTTTCCTGATTGCCGCCGCTGATCTGGTTCCGGATAGCGGTAAGGTTCTCGATTAACGTATCGAGCTCTGCGGTCAGCGGTTCCCGGTTTTCCAGAAACAATTCGCTCCAAAGGGTTTCATTGATCCTGGCCACCCGGGAAACATCCCGATAGCTTCCCGCGGAATAGCCCTTATGGTTGGGGCATTGAGGGCTCATCACGTAGGCGCAGGCCAGTACATGGGGGAGCTGTGAGGTAAAAGCGATCATCCGGTCGTGCTCCTCCGGCGTGGTTTCCGGCGTCATGGTAAAGCCAATCTCCAGGGCAAGCTTTTTTAGGGTGTCGACGGCCATTCTGGGAGCGCCGCAGGGCACCAGAATGTAGCTGGCGCCGTTGAATAAAGATGCCTCGGAGACCTCGAAGCCGCTGCGCTCCTTTCCCGCCATAGGATGGCTGCCCACAAAAATGAAACCGTATTCCTCCGCCAGCGCTTTCAATTGGGAGCAGATGGCGGTTTTGATCCCGGCGGCATCGGTGACGATGCACCCCGGACGGATACAATCATGATATTGCTTTACAAAGTTCACCGCCGCCTGAGGGTATAAGCAAAGATAAATCACATCGGCGGTTTTCAGAGCCTCAGGCGTGCAGATCTCGTGGACCGCTCCCAGCTCCAAAGCCCGCTGGGCCACCGCGGCGGTGCGGTTATAGCCCATGACGTAATGGCCGGTGTATTCCCGAAAGGCCTTGCATAAGGAGCCGCCGATTATGCCAAGCCCAATGACAGCGATCCGCATCTCAGCCCACCTTACGGCCGAAGGCCTTAGCCGCGGCGTTGACATGCTTGGCCACCTGGTCAAATTGCTCCGGGGTCAAGGACTGGGCGCCGTCGGAGAGGGCGTGCTGGGGATCGTTGTGAACCTCGATGATCAGGCCGTCGGCTCCGGCGGCCACGGCGGCCAGGGCCAGAGGCTCTACCAGCCAGCTGATGCCGGAGGCATGGCTGGGATCTACGATGACCGGCAGATGGGACAGCTTTTTCAGAATTGGCACTGCGGAAATGTCAAGAGTGTTTCGGGTGTAGGTTTCGTAGGTGCGGATGCCCCGCTCACAGAGGATAACCTTTTCGTTGCCGCCGGCCATAATGTATTCCGCGCTCATCAGAAGCTCCTCGATGGTGGAGGACAGGCCCCTTTTCAGAAGGATCGGCTTATCCAGCCTGCCCAGCTCCTTTAACAGCTCGAAATTCTGCATGTTCCGTGCGCCGACCTGGATGATATCCACATCCTCGAACAGGGGAATGTGGCTGACCCGCATGATTTCCGTGACGATGGGCAGGCCGGTCACCTTTCTTGCTTCCCGCAGAAGCTCCAGGCCTTCCGCTTTCAGGCCCTGGAACGCATAGGGGCTGGTACGGGGCTTGAAGGCGCCGCCCCTGAGGAACTGGGCGCCGGAGTCCTTTACACTTTTGGCGATCTCCACGATCTGCCTCTCCGACTCCACAGAGCAGGGGCCTGCGATCAGGCTCAGGCTGCCGTCACCGATTTTCTGGCCTCCAGGCAGTGTGATCACCGTGTCATCCGGGTGGAATTTCCGGTTGGCTTTTTTGTAGGGCTCCTGTACCCGTTTGACGCTTTCCACAATATCCTGGGCGGAGATATAATCGATATCGATGGCCGAGGTATCGCCGATAAGGCCTAATACGGTGGACTGGGTGCCGACCCATTCGTTGACCTTTACATCGTAGTTCTTTTGCAGAGAGTCTACGAAATTGTCCACCATCTGTTTGGTGCTTTGGGGCTTTAATACAATAATCATGCTGGTTTCCTCCTAGAAAATAGTTTGCTTTGTTATGGCTTTTGACTTTTTACGGAATCAAGCTTTTCTTCGGGCAATAAAAAAGCGGAACTCTCTGCGAGTTCCGCGAAGCGTCAGCCGTCAAATTTTAACTAAATAAATATAGAAAAACAGAAGACGGATTACGTCCGAAAAAGATCGCAGTTTTTGATTTGATTGCACGCAGAAAAATCCCAAGCCATAAAATAGCTGGGATAGAGAAAGCTTGTAAATCGCTTTGTTTCTGTGGCAGAAATCATAACTGGCGTCCTTCCGAAAATTGATTCTGGTAACATAGTAATACAGTTGTCAGCTGTTTGTCAAGTTTTTTTCTTCCAAAGCCTGCAAAACCTGCCGGCATACGGCGTTAGGAGAGCCTTTCGTGGGAATTACTACATCGGCGGCCCTCCGATAGAGGGGCATCCGCTTTTGGTGAAGCTCCCGGATAAACCGGAAACGGTCCGGCCGCTGGAGCAGAGGCCGGTTCCGGTCGTTTTTCAGCCGCAGCTGAAGCACCCGCAGAGGAGTATCCAGCAGTACGATCACGCCGCCTTCCTTGAACGCGTCCACATTCCGCTGGAAGGTCAGGGCGCCGCCGCCGGTGGCCACCACATAGCCGCCCCGCTGAGAAAGCTCCACGGCGGCCTCGTGCTCCAGGTCCCGGAAGAAGCCTTCGCCGTGTTTTTCAAAAATATCCGGAATTTTCATGCCAGCCCTCTTTTCGATGTAGCCGTCCATATCCACGAATTCCATTTGGGTCATCTGGGAAAGCTTTTTTCCCACCGTGGATTTTCCGCAGCCCATAAAGCCGCAGAGAACGATATTGAGCTTTGTCTGTGCCATGGCGCCGGTCACCCCGGGAAAACGCGGAGCAGCTCCTGCTTTGTCTCTTCGCAGAGAGCCGCGATTTCGTCATAGGTATACTGAGAGCCGTCCCAGATTTTGTGGGAAGCCGCAGCCTGCCATACCAGCATGGAAAGGCCGCCCAGCACCTTGCAGCCACATTCCCTGGCGGTTTTTCAAAAGCTTGGTCTCCATGGGGTTGTATACCGCGTCGAACACATACTCCGTGTTCTCTAAAATTTCGCGGCCTACCGGCATTTCATCTATCTGAGGATACATGCCCACAGGGGTGGCGTTGATCAGCAGGTCAATGTGGCCGGAAAGGCAGTCTAAACGGCAGGTTTCCGTATCGCCGTTGTGCACATCGTTGCGAAGCGCTCCGGAAAGAGAGGCGGCGTGGCTCAGGCTTTTCCGGCGCACCGCCAGCATCACGAAGCAGCCGGCCATGGTGGCCTCATAGGCGATGGTGCGGGCGACCCCGCCGGTGCCTAAAATCACCACTCGGCCCTTCAGAGGAATCCCAGCTTGCCCCAGGGCGGAAAGAAAGCCGTCCGGGTCTGTGGTGTAGCCCTCCATGACAGCCATTGGTTTTTTACGGTATTTACGGACTGGTATAGAGAGGCTTTTTGATCCATTTGCTTTAAAAAGGGAATGATCGCCTGTTTATGGGGAATGGTGATATTAAAGCCATCGAGAGACTTCAGCTCCTGAATTTTTCCGATCAGGTCCTCAGTGGGGATGTCGTAAACGCCTGTAGTCAGCGTCGATGTCCCGCATTTCAAAAAGGCGCTTGTGGATAAACGGCGACATGGTGTGGCCGATTGGAATGTCCGATTTACCGCGTAACGTTTTTGGCTCATAGAATACACCCCTTAAAATTATGTGGATTTTTTTGAAGAAACTGCCGAAGATTTGTAAAATTGGAAATTTGTTATTGACAAAGCCTATTTTTTACTAATAAGATGTGGATATAGAGTTTGGCGTGACAGGGGAAATCATCTGTATGATTCGATTGTACACGAAAAAAGCTGATTTGTCCATGTCATGTTCAGGAGAATGATTATTTTTTAGGAGGAATTACAATATGGTATTAGAAAAGGTCAAAGCGATTTTGAGCGAGCAGTTTGATGTGGAAGAGGATTCCATCACTCCCGACACCAACCTTTCTGAGGATTTGGAAGCGGATTCCTTGGATGTTGTGGATCTGCTGATGTCCATTGAGGATGAATTCGAAATCGAGGTTCCCGATGAGGAGATCGAGAACATCAAGACTGTTGACCAGCTGGTAAAATACATCGAAGCTAATATGAAATAAGTTTGCCCCGCTTTTATAATTAAAAACGGCAAATTCAAAAGCCGCCTTGTAGCAGTAGGAACAAGGCGGCTTTTTATTTTTGCGCCGCTTGAAAAAGAGCGTCCCCGCTTTTTCTGCTTCCGGCAGCGGAAGGAGGATATTACGGCGCGGTGGAAAAAAACGCGGCGCTACAATGCTGCGTGAGCTTAGGGAAGCGCCGCCTTTTATCAGGCTCGCTCTCGAACCTCCTGACAGGGAATCAGGGGGAAAAGCGGAGGAGATTTTCCCGGCGCGGCGCTTTTTTTGAATTCTTGTTGAAAATTGGGAAAACATTCTATATAATAAATTTATATGTGTTTCTAAACTATTCTAGTGTTTACAACACGAAAAGGAGAGAATTTCTTTGGGTGATTTTTCATTCTTAATCAACAGTGTGCAGAATATCACCGGGCCTATGGTTGTGATGTGGCTCATCGGCGGTCTTCTGATCTGGCTCGCCATTAAAAAGGATTACGAGCCGGCCCTGCTGCTCCCTATGGGCTTCGGCGCCATCCTGGTAAACCTGCCGGATACCGGCGTGCTGGGGGACAACGGCATTATCCAATGGCTTTACAACGTGGGGATCGGCGCCTCTGAGGCGTTCCCGCTGCTGCTGTTTGTGGGAATCGGCGCTATGATCGATTTCGGCCCCTTGCTTTCCAATCCTAAAATGCTGCTGTTCGGCGGCGCGGCACAGTTCGGTATTTTTATGACCGTCGTCCTGGCGGTGCTCTTAGGCTTCCCGCTGCGGGACGCTATGTCTGCGGGCGTCATCGGCGCGGCGGACGGACCCACCGCCATTATGGTTTCTCAGGTGCTGAACAGTGATTATAAGGGCGCCATCACCGTGGCGGCATACTCATATATGGCTTTGGTGCCGATTATCCAGCCAATGGCTATCAAGCTGGTCACCACCAAAAGGGAACGGCAGATCCGTATGCCCTATAATCCCAAGTCAGTGTCCAGAACCACAAAGATTTTATTCCCCATTATCGTAACCCTGATCGCCGGACTGATCGCTCCCGACTCCATCGCCCTAGTAGGCTTTTTGATGTTCGGCAATCTGATCCGGGAGTGCGGACGGCTGGAAAACCTGTCTCTGACCGCCCAGGGCCCTCTGGCAAACCTGATCACCATTTTCCTGGGCATCACCATCGCCTTCCAAATGAAGGCGGATCAGTTCTTAACCTGGGGCACCTTGCTGGTCATGGCTCTCGGCCTGTTCGCCTTTGTATTCGATACCATGGGCGGCGTGCTGTTTGCCAAGCTTTTAAACATTTTTCTGCCCAAGGGCAGGAAGATCAACCCCATGGTAGGCGGCGCCGGCATTTCCGCGTTCCCCATGAGCGCCAGGGTGATCCAGAAGATGGCCTTGAAAGAGGACAACCAGAATCACCTGCTGATGCACGCGGTTGGCGCCAATGTGGCCGGACAGATCGGTTCCGTGGTAGCGGGAGGCATTATTCTTTCTCTGGCCCGCACCTTTGGCCTGCTGTAAGGAGGTTAGGACTATGATGTTAATGACGATGCTATACAATTTTTTAGATACGGCTTTCAACAGCGCCCTGGGCCCGGTGGATTTAGAGGATATTTGGAAATCCCTGCGGCTGATGCTGGAGGGCATGGTTGGCATCTTTGTGGTAATGGTGCTGATCTTTCTGGTAATCTTTATTTTAAGCAGAACCTTTGACCGTAAGAAAGACGACGATACCGATAAAAAGGAGTAATCACACATGGCAGAACAGAAGAAAATGGTAGAAGCCATCACCTCGATGGAGGAGGACTTTGCCAAATGGTACACAGATATCGTAAAGAAAGCGGAGCTGATGGATTATTCCAGCGTGCGGGGCTGCATGATTATCGAGCCTTATGGCTGGGCCATTTGGGAAAATATCCGGGATATTTTAGACCATGAGTTTAAAGAACTTGGTCACGAAAACGTGGCGATGCCGCTGTTTATCCCCGAGAGCCTGCTTCAAAAGGAAAAGGACCACGTGGAGGGCTTCGCTCCTGAGGTGGCCTGGGTGACCCACGGCGGCGAGGAGGAGCTTCCCGAGAGGCTCTGCGTCCGTCCCACCTCGGAGACGCTGTTCTGCGACCACTACAAAAATATTATTCACTCCTGGCGGGATCTGCCCAAGCTGTATAATCAGTGGTGCTCCGTGGTTCGCTGGGAAAAAACCACGCGCCCCTTCCTCCGCTCCGTGGAGTTTTACTGGCAGGAGGGTCACACCATGCACGCCACCGCCCAGGAGGCGATGGAAGAAACTGAGCGTATGCTCAACGTTTACGCGGATTTTTGTGAAAAGCAGCTTGCTATTCCGGTGGTAAAGGGAAGAAAGACGAAAAAGGAACAGTTCGCCGGCGCGGAAGCCACCTATACCATCGAGGCCCTGATGCATGACGGCAAGGCTCTTCAGTCCGGCACCAGCCACTATTTTGGAGACGGCTTCGCGAGGGCTTTTGAGATCACCTATACAGATAAGGAGAACAAGCCTCAGTATCCCCACCAGACCTCCTGGGGCATGTCTACCCGGATCATCGGCGGAATCATCATGACCCACGGCGACGATAACGGACTGGTTCTGCCTCCCGCTGTGGCGCCGATCCAGGTGATGATTATACCGATTGCCCAGCATAAGCCCGGTGTATTGGAAAAGGCAGAGGAGCTGCGGGCAAGGCTGAAAAAGATCTGCCGGGTCCGGATGGACGACAGCGAGCAGAGTCCGGGCTGGAAGTTCAGCCAGTATGAAATGAAGGGTGTGCCGCTTCGTTTGGAGATCGGCCCTAAGGATATCGAGAAAAATCAGTGTGTGCTGGTGCGCCGGGATAACCGGGAAAAGACCTTTGTCTCTCTGGATGAGCTGGAGGCAAAAATTCCTGAACTGCTGGAGGCCGTTCGCCAGGGAATGTACGATAAGGCGCTGGCCCGCCGGGAGCAGATGACTTACACCGCTGTCAGCTTGGAGGAAATGAAGAAGACCGCCGATGAAAAGCCTGGCTTTATCAAGGCCATGTGGTGCGGCGACCAGGCCTGCGAGGAAAAGCTCAAGGAGGAAGCAGGGGTCTCCTCCCGCTGTATGCCCTTTGAGCAGGAGCACTTGTCCGATACCTGCGTTTGCTGCGGCAGACCCGCGAAAACTATGGTATATTGGGGCAAGGCGTATTAAAAATAAAAAGTGCCGGCTGACTGCCGGCACTTTTCGCTATATGGCTCTGGACGCCCTTTCAAAAGCGCCTGAATTTTCTCTTAGCATTTTTATCTCTGCGGCGGATTTTTAAAGAACCCTTGGGCCAGCGGCGGCCTTTGTGTGAAGCCCCGCCCATTCTCCGCCGGCGGCCTGCTTTTAGAAAGCTGAGCTAAAATATCATCTGAATGCTCCGGAACCTTTGCGTCAATACTTCCGCGCTGGTGTGCCAGTGAAAACCCAAAAGCCCGGTTTTCCGCTGAGAAAATTCCGGTATGAGAATCCGCTTAAGCCCACAGCCTATTCCAGCGGGCTTTCACCACGCCGGCGAGCCTGCTGAACACATTGGAAACCGCCTGGGGATTCGCCCGGCCGCTGATAAAAATAGCGGTTGGGCCGTCGGCGCCGCCGATGATACCAATGCTGCCGGCCTCTTTCGGCCTGCCAATGATCTTGATGCTGTGCTGTTTGCCGCAAACACGGTTGGAAACGGCCTCGCCCAGTCTCAGGATCAAAGCCGTGACGGCCACCATGCCGGCGGCTTTACAAAGAAATTTAAACATCGCAACTACCTCTTTTCGTATTATTTTCTGCCTGTTCGGCTTTGCGTTCAAGCCTCTGGCTCCAGCCTTTTGAAAGGTCCGATTTCGATCTTTGAACCGGCCATGGGCCTTCGCCTGGAATTTTCTGCGGGGCCTGCCTAAATTTGTCATAGCTTTGGTGCGGCTGGCCTTTTCCGCTCGGCTTTAATTTTATTACTTAAACCCGTTATAAGCCGCTTATATTTTAAACGAAAGACAGCTCATGAAACTGTATACCTATTACTATAATGGATTTTAAAGGTTTGTCAAATACAAAAAAGCGGAGGGATGTTTTTGGAAACGCCTTTATACACCGCGTTGACGGATTATCAAAAAAAGAAGTACGCATCCTTTCATACGCCCGGGCATAAAAATACAATAAGTTTTTTAAAATATAATCTATACGATTTGGATTTTACGGAACTGCCGGACACCGACAGCTTATTTGAAGCGGAGGGCTGTATTCTAAAAGCGGAGCAGGCTGCGGCAAAGGCGTTTTCTACACTACTTTGCGTATTATCTGCCGGCGGCTGTACAATGTGTATCCAAGGAATGCTCCGGCTGGCGGCGCCCAGCGGGGGAAAGCTGGTGTGCGGCAGGATCATCCATCGTTCCGCCGTGAATACCATGGCCCTTCTGGGAATCGACCCCGTTTGGGTAATGCCGGAACCGAACGCGGGAGAGGGGCTTGCCGGGCGGATTACGCCGGAAGGTGTCCGCAGAGCCTTGGAGAAAAATCCGGAGGCGAAAGGGGTCTACCTTACCAGTCCTGATTATTACGGGGTGATTTGTGATATTCAAGGGATCGCCTGCGTATGTAAGGAATATGGGGTGCCGCTGTTGGTAGACAACGCTCACGGCGCCCATCTGGGCTATTTATCGGAAAACCTTCATCCCATCCATTTGGGAGCCTCTATGGCCGCCTGCTCGGCGCATAAGACGCTGCCGGTGCTGACCGGCGGAGCCTGGCTTCAGATCAACGACAGCCGTTATCTGGAGGGAGTAAAGGAAGCTATGAGCCTGTTCGGCTCCACCAGCCCGTCCTATCCGGTGATGGCCTCTCTTGATTTGTGCCGGGCCTGGCTTGAGGAGGAGGGGCAGAAGGCCTTTCAAACACTGGAACGCCGGGTTGGGGCGGTGAAGAAGCTGGCGGCGGCAAAGGGCCTCGGTATACCGGAGGGCCTGACAGACCCGGTCCGAATCACCCTTAATACCGCAAAGATTGGCCTGACCGGGCAGAAAGCGGCTCAGGGCTTCCGGGAATGCGGCGTGGAGCCTGAATATGCCGACGACGGCTTTGTGGTGCTGATCCCCTCTCCTTTCAATACAGAGGAGGAGTTCCTAAGGGTCGAGCGGGCGATTGAGTCCATGCCCGTGGGGGCTCCTCTTGCCATCGGGCGGCGGATTCCGCCGGTTTCGGGGCAGGCGGTTTCCCCCAGAAAGGCGGTGCTTTCTCCAAACGAGGAGGTTCCAATGAATCTGGCGGTAGGCAGAATCGCGGCCCGGGCCTCTTGTCCTTGTCCGCCGGGAGTGCCGGTGGTGATGCCGGGCGAGGTGATTTCGGAAAAAGCGGCGGAGTTTCTAATTAGGTATGGCTTTTCTTCGGCAAAAGTGCTAAAATAAAAAGGGAAGGCTTCCTTCCCTTTGAAACAACTAAGATAGGGGGATTTCTCTATGAAGCTAGTACTTGCGATTGTAAGCAATGACGATAGCGCCGCGGTTTCCAGCGCGTTGACCAGAAACGGATTCCAGGTAACTAAATTAGCCACCACAGGCGGCTTTCTCATGGCGGGCAACACCACGTTTTTGACCGGTGTGGAGGATGAACAGGTGGATAAGGTTCTGGAGGTCATTGCGGAGAAAAGCAGCAAGCGGACCCAGATCGTTCCCAGCACCACCACGGCGGATGTGGGGATGTACTCCGCGTTCCCGGTACAGGTCACTGTGGGCGGCGCTACTGTGTTTGTCCTGAACGTTGAGCGGTACGAAAAGGTTTAACGGACGAATCATGGATTATCATTTGTCCCATGCGATGATTTTAGAGGGCCCTGATCCGGAGGCGAATCTGGCTCTGGCAAAGAAGCTGGCCCAGCAGGCGGTCTGTACCGCCGGGGGCCGGCGTCCCTGCGGCGTATGCAGAGATTGTGTGAAGGCCGCGGGCGGCAGCCATCCGGATATCGCCGTTTACGGCGGCAAAGGGGGAAGCCGTTCCTTTCACGTGGAGGAGGTCCGGCAGATCCGGGACTCTGCCGCGGTAATGCCCAACGAGGCCCAGGCCAAGGTTTATATCCTGGATGGAGCCGACCATATGACGGAGCAGGCCCAAAACGCCTTGCTAAAGGTGTTGGAGGAGCCGCCGTCCTACGTGATATTTTTGCTGACCTGCGGGGCGGCGTCCTCACTGCTGCCCACTGTCCGTTCCCGGGCGCAGATTTTCCGCGTCCAGAAGGAGGACAATCCTCAGACGGAGGAAAGCGAGGCGTTTTTGCTGGCGGAAAGCATGGCCAAGGCCGTTCCATCCGCCAGAGAGTATGATTTGGTTTCCAAAACGGGAACGCTAACCAAAGATAAGGAGCTTTTCCGCGCCGTGCTGAAAGAATTAGCATTGATTTTTCGAGACGCCTGCGCTTTGGCTGCGGGCGGGGAAAGCCAGGTTACCGCGTCGCAGGCCGCCGGCTACCTTGCCCAGCGGCTCACCCGAAAAAAGCTGATGGCTTTGCTGGAAGCGGTGCTGGAAGCCCAGGCTATGCTGGAAAGGAATGTAAATCAAACCCTTCTCGCCGCCTGGATGTGCGCGAAATTAAAATAACGGAGGTAAGAATGGCGGAAGTAATTGGAGTTCGGTTCAAGGAGGTAGGCAAGGTCTACTATTTTGATCCGAACGGCATTCAAATGAAAAAAGGCGATATGGCCATTGTGGAAACTGCCCGTGGTGTGGAATGCGGCGAGGTCGCGATGGAAAATCGTGAGATAGAGGATAAGGATATCGTTCATCCCCTGAAAAAAATGATTCGCAAGGCTACCCAGGGAGATCTCAAAAAGGTGGAGGAGAACCGGAAAAAGGAACGGCACGCCTTTGAGATTTGCGAAAAGAAAATTCTGGATCACAAGCTGGAAATGAAGCTGGTGGATGTAGAGTACACCTTTGACAACAATAAAATACTGTTTTATTTCACTGCCGACGGCCGGGTGGATTTCCGGGAGCTGGTGAAGGATTTGGCTTCTGTGTTCCGCACCAGGATCGAGCTGAGACAGATCGGCGTGCGGGACGAGGCGAAAATGATGGGCGGCCTGGGAATCTGCGGCAGGCCTTTCTGCTGCACCTCTTTTTTAGGAGAGTTTCAGCCGGTATCCATTAAAATGGCGAAGGAGCAAGGGCTTTCCCTGAATCCGGTAAAGATTTCCGGAACATGCGGCAGATTGATGTGCTGCCTGAAATATGAGCAGGCGGCCTATTCCGATCTGCTGAGAACCACGCCGAAAAAACGGCGCGGTGGTAAATACCCCGGAGGGCCGGGGCGTGGTGGTGGATGTGAACCTTCTCACCGGGATGCTGAAGGTGAGGATGGATCGGGCGCCGGAGGCTGCGCCGATGTCCTTCCATGCCAAGCAGGTCAAGGTTATCAAGGATTCTCAGATCAAGGTGGCGAAAGAGGAAGTGGAGAAGCTGAAGGATCTGGAGGGTTAGTAACAGATTTTTCAACAGGAATTTACAAAAAAAGTAGTTGCTTTTTTAGAATCACATGATACAATAGAGATGATAAAAAGAAGGAGGTGTCTCTTTTATGGCATACAAGATTTCTGATGAATGTATTTCCTGCGGCGCGTGCGAGGCTGGCTGCCCGGTAAACGCAATTTCCGAGGGCGACGGCAAATACGTAATCGACGCCGATACCTGCATCGATTGTGGCGCTTGCGCGGATGCTTGCCCGGTGGGCGCTCCCCAGGCGGAATAATTAGGTACATGAAGAAAAAGGCGAGGCGGGTTTGCCCCGCCTTTTTTCTATCGGAAAGGGGGAGCGAAAGATGTTTCGCTGGGGCGAGCATTTGGAAGCGCTGGGCAACGGCGTTTCCGTTTTGGTCAACGAAACCCACCATTTCGGAACCGACACCATCCTTTTGGCGGACTTTTGCCTCCCGGTGAAAGGGAAGCAGGCGGCGGAGCTGGGAGCGGGATGCGGGGCGATTTCCATGATCTGGCTTAGAGAACAGCCTCCCGCCCACATTACCGCAGTGGAAATTCAGGAGGAAGCCGTGGACCTGCTGCGCCGCACGGTAAAATATAATGAAAAAGAGGAGCTGGTGACGGTGCTCCGGGAGGATCTGCGGCAGCTGCAAGGGAAGCTGCCGATGGGCGCCATGGACTTGGTGGCCTGTAACCCGCCCTATAAAACCGTGGGAGCGGGTTTGGTCAATGCGGAGGAGGGAAAAAGGATTGCCAGGCATGAGGTGGCCTGCACCATCGAGGATGTGTGTCTCAGCGCTGCGGGGCTGCTGAAATACGGCGGAAGCCTTTGCCTCTGCCACCGGGTTGAGCGGATGTGCGACGTGATAGAGGCCATGCGGGAAGCGGGTCTGGAGCCGAAGCGGATGCGGCTTGTTCAGCAGAGGGCGGAAAAGCCTGCTAAGCTGTTTCTTTTAGAGGGCAAAAAGGGCGGAAGGCCCGGGCTTGTGATGGAGCCGGTTTTGCTGATCGAGGATGAAACAGGAGCTTACAGCGGCGAGATGAAGCGGATTTACGGCAGCTACCGAAAGGAGCAGGAATGAATTTTGCGCAAAGGATCTCGCAGGAGGGTACCGCCGTCAGAAAAGCGAAGCGGCACGGTATGAGAGGCGCGGCGGAATTGGCAGTACGAAATTAACAGCGCGGGTCTGCCCGCTGTTTTCAAGGATAGCCGCCGCTTTGCGCTGACGGAACAAGGATCATGCCCTGGGCTGCGGCGGTTTGGATTTTTCACAGCGGGAGCTGGAATGGGCTTCCTTGAAAGGAAGCAAATACACAAAAGGCCGGACGCGGCCTTTACCGGAGGAAGAAAATGAGCGGAATACTAACGGTAGTGGGAACGCCCCTTGGGAATTTGGGGGACATGTCTCCCAGAGCGGTGGAAGCCCTGCGCCAAGCGGACTTTATTGCGGCGGAGGATACCAGGGTGACGCTGAAGCTGCTGAATCATTTTGAAATCAAAAAGCCCATGATCAGCTATTTTGAGCACAACCGGAAATTTCACGGAGAGCTGATCTGCCAAAAAATAGAGGCCGGGGAGAACTGCGCGCTGGTTTCCGACGCGGGAATGCCCGCGATTTCTGATCCGGGGGAGGACCTGGTGCGGCTTTGCGGAGAGCGGGGGATCACCGTCAGCGTGGTGCCCGGGCCAAGCGCCCTCATCGCGGCACTGGCGGTTTCCGGTCTGCCGACGGGAAGATTTACCTTTGAGGGCTTTCTATCCACGAATAAAAAGAGCCGGAGAGACCATTTGGAGCAGGTGAAAAACGAAACCCGCACCATGATCTTTTACGAGGCGCCCCATAAGCTCCACGCCTGCCTGCGGGATATGTACGCCGCTTGGGGAGACCGGAGGATTGCGGTGGTGCATGAGCTGACGAAGATCCACGAGGAGGTCATACGCACCACGTTAAAGGCGGCGGCGGCCCGGTATTCCGAGGGGAACATCAAGGGAGAATTTGTTCTGGTCATCGAGGGGGCCAAGCCAGAGGAGCTCCAGGAGGGGTACACCCTGGAGCAGGCGGTGGAAATCGCCGCCGGGCTAATGCGGGAGCAAGGGATGTCCGCGTCTGAGGCGGCAAAAACAGCTTCCCAGCAGACCGGGCTGAAAAAGGGCGATATCTATAAAGGGGCGCTGGCCTTGAGATGATGTTTAAAAGAATATAATTCAGGCTGTGAAGGGCTTGTCATTGAGATAGGCATACCAGCGGGATTAGCTTATCCAATATCACGGAAAAGAGAAAAGCTGTAAGGCAAACTAAGTTCTGAATGCCTTACAGCTTTTTTTATTATCTTTTTTTCTTGGGCTTGGGCTTATACACCTTAATATTGGTTTTTGTGCCTTCCGGGGCGTAAAACTTCATCTGCCAGCCCTCACGGTAAATCAGCACATTGTCCGGCAGGTTATGAAGAGCCATGGCGTCGTTCACCGGATGATAGCAGGCCAGCAGGCTGGGAAGCTGGAACAGCAGGAACATCCAGAAAAAAGGGCCGGAGCCGGTGCAGGCCATGCCGATAAAAAAGCCGGCGGTGAACAGAACGGGCGGCAGGAGCAAATAAACATAAAAGGTCTTTTTGGTCCAGTAAAATTCTTTGATGCTGGCTACCGGAGCCATGGGGCGAAAACGGTATTTTAAGCGTTTCCCCTTGGAAACCACGGCGCAGTAAATCAAACGGACCAGCTCGTGGAGGTTCCACATCAGCAGCATCCCAAGCAGAACCGCGGCCAGGAAGGCCAACTGCTTGGGGGTGTCGATCAGGCCGGGTACCGCCAGAGTGAATTCCACGCCGCCTAAAACGATGGGGAAAGCGACCAGCAGAATATCGATAAAAAAAGCGGCCACGAACAGAATTACCGCCATCGGTCCCGGACTGCGGCGGTCGATAAGGTAAACCGGAGTATAATCATCCGGCAGGGTTCTTACGCATTTCACTTCGTTTTCCATGTTGTCACTCCTTATACGTTAAACCGGAACAGAACCACGTCGCCATCCTGCATGACGTATTCCTTGCCCTCGGAACGAACCAGTCCCTTCTCCTTAGCGGCGGCTATAGAGCCGTTGGCTAGAAGCTCCTGATAGCCGATGACCTCCGCCCGGATAAAGCCGCGCTCAAAATCGGAATGAATTTTGCCGGCGGCCTGGGGAGCCTTTGTGCCTTTCTTAATGGTCCAGGCCCGAACCTCCGGCTGTCCGGCGGTCAGATAGGAAATCAGTCCCAGTAAAGAATAGCAGGCCCGGATCAGCCGGTCCAGGCCGGACTCTGTCAGCCCCATATCGCTGAGGAACAGTTCCTTTTCCTCCGGCTCCATTCCGGCGATCTCCGCCTCGATTTCCGCGCAGATCGGCAGCACGCCGGCATGCTCAGAAGCGGCGATGTCCGCCACCACCTTATAGTAGGGGTTCCCCTCAATGCCGTTTTTAAAATCATCCTCGCTCATATTGGCGGCGTAAATGATAGGCTTGTTGGTCAGCAGCGCCACGGAAGAAAGCCACTCGCCTTCCTCCTCGTTACACTCCACAGAGCGGGCGGGCCTGCCCTGGTTTAAGGTATCCTTTACCCGCTGAAAGAAGTCATACTCTCCCTGGTATTTTTTATCTGCCTTTATCATTTTCAGCGTTTTGTCCATGCGGCGGTCCAGCATCTCGATGTCGGAGAGGATCAGCTCCAGGTTGATCGTCTCGATGTCCCGGGCGGGATCAATGCTGCCCTCTACATGAACGATATCGTCATTTTCAAAGCAGCGGACCACGTGGACGATAGCGTCCACCTCCCGGATGTTGGAAAGGAACTTATTGCCCAGGCCCTCGCCCTTGGAGGCGCCCTTTACCAGACCGGCGATATCCACAAATTCAATCACAGCCGGGGTCACCTTCACCGGATGGTAAAGCTCCGCCAGCTTGTCCAGCCGCGGATCCGGCACCGCCACGACGCCTACATTGGGTTCAATGGTGCAAAAGGGATAGTTGGCCGATTGGGCGCCGGCGTTGGTAATCGCGTTAAAAAGGGTGGACTTGCCCACGTTAGGCAAACCGACAATACCTAGCTTCATATGGTAAAACGACCTTTCGAGTTATTACTGATTTCTATTATAGTGATTTTCCGGGGCGGAAGCAACCAAAGAAAAGGAATTTACTCCCGGACGCTGAAAAATTTACGCTTTATTCAAAGCTTTTCTGTTCCTATCGGCCGCAGGCAGCCCCCTGCCGCCGGAAAGAGCTGCTTGTCACGGCTCAAATGAGGCCCAGCGGCCTGCCCGCCTTTTGCGATATACTGGAAAAGGCGGGACGCCAAACCCAGCCTGCCGTTTTGTCTCTTGCTTTCTCCGCCGGAAAAACAAGGCTGGCCGGTAAGAAAACAGGGCCGGCTTATTGCTTCGGCTCTTTCATGGTCAAGCCGATCCGTTTTTTAACCGGGTCTGCATTGAGAACCCAGACCTTGACGATGTCCCCGACCTTAAGCACCTCGCTGGGGTGCTTGATATATTTATTGCAGATTTGAGAGATGTGTACCAGCCCGTCCTGGTGGACGCCGATATCCACAAAGGCGCCGAAATCGATCACGTTGCGTACCGTGCCGGTAAGCTCCATGCCGGGCTTCAGGTCTTTCAGTTCCAAAATATCGGTGCGGAGCAAGGGGGGCGGCAGCTCGTCTCTGGGGTCCCGTCCAGGTTTTAGGAGCTCCTTAACGATATCCTGGAGGGTCGGCACACCTACGCCGATCTGCTGAGCCACCGATTCCTCCCCTAAGGCCGCCACCTTGTCTGCCAGGCCGGACAAGCTGCCGTTTTTCACGTCATCCTCTCCAAAGCCGCACAGCTTTAAAAGCTCCTTGGCGGCACCGTAGGATTCGGGATGGACGCCTGTGTTGTCCAGCACGTTTTTGCTTTCCGGCACCCGCAGAAAACCGGCGCACTGGACGAATGCCTTTGGCCCCAGCTTGTTGACCTTTTTCAGCTCGTTCCGGCTGGTAAAGGCCCCGTTTTCCTCCCGGTACTTGACGATGTTTTTCGAGACTGCGGCGCTCAGGCCGGAGATGCGCTCCAGCAGGGAGGGGGAGGCGGTGTTCAGATCCACGCCTACGTTGTTGACGCAGTCCTCCACCACGCCGCCCAAGGCTTCATCCAGCCGCTTTTTGGGCATGTCGTGCTGATACTGCCCCACGCCGATGGCCTTGGGATCGATTTTTACCAGCTCCGCCAGAGGGTCCTGAAGCCGGCGGGCGATGGAGACGGCGCTCCGCAGGGTCAGGTCGAACTGAGGAAATTCCTCCGCCGCAAGCTTGGAGGCGGAATATACCGACGCGCCGGCCTCGCTGACCACCATATAGGCGCAGCGTTCCTTGTCCTGCTGGGGAAGGTTCGACAGCACCTCCGCGGTGAACATTTCCGTTTCCTTAGAGGCGGTGCCGTTGCCGATGGCGATGACCTCCACCTGGTATTTCTGAATCATCCGGGATACCAGGGCTTTGGCCTCCTGAACCCGGGACTGGGAATGTGTGGGATAAATGACGCCGGTATCCAGTACCCGGCCGGTGGCGTCCACCACCGCTACCTTGCAGCCGGTGCGGTAGCCCGGGTCAAGGCCCATCGCCACCTTGCCCTTGACAGGCGGCTGCATCAAAAGGTTTCTCAGATTCACGCTGAATACCTTAATGGCGGCCTCCTGGGCGTTCTCCGACAGGGTAGAGCGCAGCTCCCGTTCCACCGACGGAAAGATCAGGCGGGTGTAGGCGTCCTGGGCGGCCTCCGAGACCGCCTCATAGCAGGGGGAAGGCCCTTTGAGCGCCACGGAATTGACGATATTCATGGCCTTGTCCTGGTCCAGTTCAAGAGAAACCTTTAAAAATTCTTCCCGTTCTCCCCGGTCGATGGCCAAGACCCGGTGGCCGGCGATTTTTGCCGCCGGCTCCCGGTAATCGTAATATTGAGAGTAAACCGAATCCTCATCAGGCTTCGCCGCCCTGGATACGACTACGCCCTGTGACAGGGCGATCACCCTGAGGCGCCGGCGGATGCCCGCGTCGTCGGAGATTTCCTCCGCGATAATGTCCAGGGCGCCGGATAAAGCGTCCTCCGGGGTTTCCACTTCCTTTTCCGGGTTGACAAATTCCGCCGCCATATCGATGGGATAGGGAGAATCCTTTTCCTGGGCATAGATCCGCTGGGCTAAAGGCTCCAGTCCCCGTTCCTTCGCCTTGGTGGCACGGGTCATCCGTTTAGGCCGGTAAGGCCGGTAAATGTCCTCTACCTCCGCCAGCGTGGCGGCGGCGTCCAGGGCGGCCTGGAGCTCCCCGGTCATAGCTTCCTGGGCGGCGATGGCCTCGCCGACCTCCTCTTTTCTTTTTTGCAGGTTTCTTAAGTAGTCCAGGCGTTCGCTGAGCTCCCGGATCACCTGGTCATCAAGGGTGCCGTGGGCTTCCTTGCGGTAACGGGCGATAAAGGGGATGGTGTTTCCCTCATCCAGAAGCTGGATAACATTGTTCACCTGCCAGGGCTGTAAGTGAAATTGATCGCAGAGTACGGTGGTAAAATCCATAGCTGAGTCCTCCTAAGCAATAGGTAACGATATAATTGCAGTCGAGCCGCGAGGCGCGGAGCCAATCCGGCTAAAGGGAAATGATCCAGGAAATCAAAGTGCACACGCCGAAGATCAGCGGCTGGTGGATAAGATATAAAATCAGGGCATGGCGGCCCATCCAGCTCAAAGATGTAAACCGCAGCCGATAGGTGAAGTCCGGGAACTTGCCGTTCCTGGCCCAGCGGCCGATGTAGGTGCCGCAGAAAAAGAGGAAAAATCCAGGGGAACAGAGGGAAATAGTCGGCGGAAAAGAAATCGGCGCGATGGATGCCCAGAGGGAACAGCCAGCCGAATTCATACCACCCGGCTGGAATTTTCCACGCCAGAGTGCCGGGCAGGCCGAGGTATCCGTCGGATACCGGCATGGTGATTAAGAAAAGCACCGCGCAGACGGCCAGGCCCAAGATCAGGGGAATCCTGTCCCAAAGCTTCTGCCCCAGGCCGAAGACGATCATGCAGACCGACAGCATATGCAGGATCCCGAATACGATCAGCTCGCTGGGAATGATAAAATAGGTCACCAGGGTCAGCGCCAGCGCCACGCCCAGAAGCTTCAGTCCCCGGATCAGATTGCTGTGGGAAAGCTGGCTGGAAATTCCCGAAATGAGGATAAAAAGCCCGGCGAAAAAAAGGCTCCGCCGGAGAGAAGAACACCAGCAGCTTGGTTCCAAGCTCCCAATGGAACAGCATGGACATGGTATAAAAGGCGTGATAAAAAATCATCAGCAGAACGCAAAGGCCCCGGATTTCATCCATCAGATGGATGCGGCCCTTCCGGCTGATTCTAGCGGCAGCGGGCAAGCGATCACCTGTTTCGTTATCAGATTGGACCAAGATAAAACGAGATAGTCCTAATCTTTAGAATACCATAAAAGTAAAAAAAACGCCACGCTTTTTTGGCCTTTTCTCAGGCCTTTTCTCAGGCCTTTCCGCTGGCCTTTTCGATTGTTTTCTGAAAAACGGCTTTCCAGCGAGCCAAAGGAAAAGCAAAAGCGGAACCGGGCGGCTGGAAAGCCGGCCTCTCGGTGAGAAAACGGTTTGATCGGCTCAAGAAAGGCGGAAGCAATGATGCTGCTGTGCAGGACCGGCCTTTTTTGCTTGAGATGAAAAAGGGGAAGGGGCGGCGCGAATCCCGCGCCGCCCCTTTGAGAGAGTGGATCAAAAAATATCTGTAACAACTTGGTTGGTGTCAGCTGAACGAAACGCCGCTTCCATCACTTTCATAACCTTCATCACCTGCTCATGGGTGACAAGCTGGGCCTCCTCTCCGCGAATGGCCTTAGCCACGTTGCGGTAGAAGTCCCTTACGTCGGAGTGCAGGACCGGCAGGGGATATTCTAAAATGGTGTCGTCCGTCCGGGGAGCCATGGTCTTGGTCAGACCGGCGGCGGTCACGACGGGAACCGCGTCCCGGTTTTCCCAATCGGATACCATGACGATCCTGCCGTTTTCCGCGAACCAGTCGGGCATAACAGCGGTGCCGTTGTTTCCCTGCATATACCAGCGGGGCAGATTGATGAAATTGCTGGTGCCTACCTCGACCTGGACGTTGAGCCCGCCCTCAAAATCCAGGAAGATTTTGAAGCCGTCGTCCACATCGTCGTTGGTCACATGGGATAAAATAGCGTAAACGGAGCGCAGGGGTTTCTCAACCATCATCATGATCTGGTCCAGCATATGGACGCCCCAATCCAGCACCATGCCGCCGCCGTGCACCTTGGCGTTGCGCCAATCGCCGGGAATCCCGCGGGAGCCGTGGACTCTGGTCTCGATATTGAACACAGGGCCCAAAGTGCCCTCGTCGTAGATTTTTTTCATAGTGAGGAAATCCTCATCCCACCGGCGGTTTTGATGGACGGTAAACAAAACTCCGTTTTTCTTAGAAGCGTCGATCATATCCTGGAGCTGCCGGCTGTTCAAGGCTACCGGCTTTTCACAGATAACGTTTTTACCGGCTTCCATCGCCTGGATGCACACATCCCGGTGCTGATCATTGGGAATCGCCACAGTCACCAGGTCTACCTGGGGATCGTTGAGCACCTCCTCAAAGGAGCTGTAAGCGTGAAGCCCCTTTTCCTCCGCCAGCAGGTTTCTGCCGGGAAGAATGTCGTACACTCCCAGAAGGTTAATTTCCTCCATGGTTTTAAGCTGCTGAGTATGCCAGCCCCCCATGCCGCCATACCCAATGATAACAGTGCCGCATTTTGCAATCATTGTGTCATACCCACCTTTTCTTGAATAATAATGTCTTTTAGAAATCCGCAGGCCTTGGCTAACCCCTCCGACCGGCTCATTAAACCGTCCTCATGCTCCACGCTGATCACGTGGTCATAGCCTGCCAGCCGCAGATTGCTGATCATATCTTTCCAATACAGCGGGCCGTTGCCGTAGCCAACGCTTCGGAAGTTCCAGGACCGCGTTTCCTGTTCCCGGTAAGGCTTGGTGTCCAGCACGCCGTTGACCGCCGTATTGTAAGGATCAATTTTAGTATCCTTGGCGTGAAAATGAAAAATCGCGCCCTTTAAGGCCCGGATTACCGCGATAGGATCCATGCCCTGCCAGATCAGATGGCTGGGATCCAAATTGGCGCCGATCTGCTCTCCCACGGCGCGGCGCAGGCGCAGGAGCGACTCTGTATGGTAGACGCAGAAGCCCGGATGCATTTCCAAAGCGATTTGAGTAACGCCGTGCTCAGCGGCGAAGGCCGCCGTTTCCCGCCAATAGGGAATGAGGACCTGGTTCCATTGGTAGTCCAGAACCTCCTGAAAATCCTCCGGCCAGGGACAGGTGACCCAGTTGGGATAGTGGGCGTCAGGATCGCTGCCGGGGCAGCCGGAAAAGGTGTTGATTCGGCGGAGCCCCAGCCGCTGGGCCAGCAGGATCGTGTCCCGTATGGTTTTATCATAGGCCTGGGCCGTCTCAGGATTGGGATGGACCGGATTGCCATGACAGCTTAAGGCGCTGATTTCCATGTGGTGTCTGTCAATGGTCCGCTGAAATTCCCGCAGAGCGCCGGCGTCATTCAAAAGAATCTCCGGGTTGGCGTGGGAATGTCCGGCGGTGCCGCCGCAGCCCAGCTCTACCGCCTGGACGCCAAGGCCCTGCAAATAATCCAGCGCCGTTTCCAAGAGCTGATGGTCTAGGATCGCGGTGAAAACGCCTAGCTTCATGTGCCTTCCTCCTCTGGTTTTACAGCTTTTCGGGTGGTTTCCCGGAAAATTAACTCGTGAGGTACAAAGATGGTCTTGCTGGGAGCGGTTAAATCCTCCATTTTTTCAAACAGCAGCTCAGTTGCCAGCTTTCCCATCAGATAGCCGGGCTGCTGTATCGTGCTCAAGGTCGGGGTAATCATCCGGGAGATGTCCGTGTTGTCAAAACCAAACACATCCACGTCTCTGCCGGGGATTTTTTGGAGACGCAGGAGCCGCTGAACCACGCCGGCCGCAATCACGTCGGAAATAGCAAAAATGGCGGTGGGCGGATCGGAAAGAGCCATCAGCCGCCCGCAGGCCTCCGCGCCGGAATCGAAGGAGGAATCGCACGGCTGCAAATACTCGGGACGAATCGGCAGGCCGAATTGGGCTAACGCCCTTTTGTAGCCCTGGCCCCTGAGCTTTCCGTGAGAGGCCTCCGGCTCATATACCAAGGCGATCTTTCGGTGCCCCGCCTGTATCAGAGAGGATACCGCGTCATAAGCCGCTCTCACGTTGTCGATAGTCACCGCCGAGGCTTTGGCTCCCTCCAGACTGCTGATGCAGAAGGTGATAGGATATTTTTTTGAAAGCCGGTCAATGGCCTCCGGCGTCTGCTCAGAATTAAAAAAGATAATTCCGTCAATACTCTTGTTGTATAGAAACTCTATGTAGCTTTGCTCAATCTGAGGGTCGCTTCTGGTGGTGGACATCATCACCTGATAGCCTCTGGCCTGAACGCTTTCCTCGATTCCCTGCATGACGCTGGAAAAAAACTGGTTGAGAACCGACGGCAGAAGCACTAGGATTTTTTTGGTTGCGCTGACCCGAAGATTCCGGCCCAGCGTGTTAGGGGTATAATCCAGCTCCTTGACCACTCTTAATACATGCTCCTTTGTCTTTAGAGCGACGCGCTTATCGTGGTTCAGCACCCTGGAAACGGTGGCAACAGATACGTTTGCCGCTTGAGCGACCTCTTTAATCGTCAGCATAAACGTCACCTTTCTGTAATCGTTTACAAGCGAATTATAAAACATCCTCCCTTAATTTTCAATTGACAAATCCCACAGGATTTAAGTAGGAATTTTGACCGTATTTACTAGGAAAAATCAGGATGAGAGAGAAAAAGAAAGCACAGCAAAATCGGACAAAACGGCAGGACCAAAAGCCAGCCTGAATTGTCCAATTTTGCTGTGTTTTGTGTAAACGATTAAACCTTCTTTTTCATAGAAATGTGGGGAACATGCTCATCGGGATAAGTGGAGCCAAAGGCCTGGTAACCGTTTTTCTCATAAAATCCCTGGGCCTGCACCTGGGCGGAAAGCTGAAGCTCCCTGGCGCCCAGCTCCCTGGCCTTTTCTTCCAGCTTTTTCAAAACCAGAGAGCCAATGTGCTGTTTTCGATAATCCCTTTCCACCGCGATTCTTCCCAGGTGGTAGCAGCCTGAGCCGGCCGGCGTTTCGAACACTCGTCCGGTTCCGCAGGGAAAGCCGCCTTCAGAGATCAGCACGTGCCAAGCGGTGCGGTCAATGTCGTCAAACTCATTTTGGAAGCCCTGCTCGGTTATGAAGACCTTCCTTCGAAGCTCCTTGGCCAGGGGCAGAGCGTCTAAGCCCCGGGAAAATTGAATTTGATACAAGCTATCACCTCAATTGCCTCTTTAGAGGCGGATTTTTCTCAAAGCTAAACATCCAGCCAGTTGCAGCAGGCGTCGTTTACCAGCTCCCACATCTTATGCAGGTCGCCGCCTTTCAGCTCATAGGTTTTGTCGTCTATGGCGGCAATGCCCGGCAAGGCCTTTATTTCAGGCCGAACCTGGCCCCGGAAAGTAAACCTTAAGGTGTAAGGCGCCTGAAGCGTTACAGGAGCGATTTCAGAGGCGTGCTTTACCGCGTCTCTGGCCTGACGGTAAATTTCCTCCTGTGTTTCACAGGCGGGATAACACACGGCGGTGTTCCGGTAGCCGGAGGATTCCTTCACTACGGCGCAGCGGGTGTCTGGGGAGAGAGCCAGGGCTTCCTTTTTCGCCGCCAGATCGCCGGTAACCAGAAGCAAGGGGACGCCGTATTGGCCGGCGATCAAAGCTTCCATACCGATTTCACCAACATCGATGCCGTTAACGGTAAACATGCCGTCGGAAAGCCAGTAGGCGTGGCAGAGCACAGAATCCCTTGTGAAGGGCATCGCATGGTTGCCAAGCATGAACAAGCCGTCATAGCTTTTACCCATGCGAAACTCCTCGGTCAAAACAGGAGGCTTGCCTGCGATATGGCGCACATAAGCGGGCAGGCGGTCGGTAAAGATATTGCGTCCGCTTTCGTGCATGTCATAAACGACAATCTCATCGGCGCCGCCGTCATGGGCGCCTTCCACCGCCGCCAGCAAGTCGCCCATCAGAAGCTCGCGGGCTTCGTCATAGGCGGGGTTGCCTGGCTTTGTCTGGGCCCAATGATAAACGCCGGTTAACCCTTCGATATCGGACACCATAAAAATTCTCACAGCAAATCCCCCTTTTACGATTTAAAACGTTTTTTTGCATCTTTATTTTACTCCGAATATGCTAAAAAGTAAATACCAGATCCCCTTTGCGTACCGAAAAAGGCGAACGGATTCAGGCCGGCCGTCTCCTGATTTTTCTCAAGGGACTTTACCAAAGAGCTGTTATGATTGACTTTTTTTTGTGCGGCTTTTATAATAAATATAAAAAAGAACAATGTTCCGTATTGAAGAACAATAAATGGGCTGAAGCAGCGGAAGCCGCCGCTGTGACATAAAAGGGTAACCGCCCCTTTGGGTGCGGCGGAAAATTTTATCATCAGAAAGGGTTGGAGACAATGGAAAAGCTTTTAGTGGGAAAAACCGCTATCGTGACGGGAGCGGCTAGGGGCATCGGAAAGGCAGTGGCATTGAAATTCGCCCGGGAGGGCGCTGATGTCGTAATGCTGGATATTCTGGAAAAGGAACTGAAGGAATCCAAGGCTGAGGTAGAGGCGTTTGGAACCAAGGTGGAGGCGATCGCGGCGGATCTAACGGTGGAAGACTTGGTAATGGATACGGTAGATACTGTAGTGCGGAAATTCGGCACAGTGGATATTTTAATGAATTGCGCCGGAATCTCCCGGGAAATGCCCCTGAATGAAATGTCCATGGAAACCTTTGATAAAATCATGGAGGTCAATCTCCGCTCGGTAGTGCTGATGATTAAAGCGGTTCTGCCGATCATGATCCAAAATAAATGCGGAAATATCTGCTCCATCGCCTCCGGAGCGGCTCTCCGGGGACTGCCGGGCAGCTCCGCTTATTCCGCCTCTAAGGCAGCGCTGCTCTGCCTGAGCCAGGCCCTGGGCGATGAGCAGCGGCCTAACGGAATCCGGGTTAATGTGATTTGTCCCGGCCCGGTAGATACGGAAATGTTCCAGAAATCCGCGGCGAGGGAATTTATTTTAAAAGCGGGCGGGGATCTGTTTTCCCCGGATACTGTGGCCAACGGCGCTCTGTTTTTAGTGTCCGAGCTTTCCCAGGGCGTCAGCAGCCAGGTGCTGACGATGCGCGGCTTTAACCGGTGGTAAACACCTAATTTAAGCACCTAAGAACCAGAGAAGCCTTCTGCAAACAGAACTGGCTGTCGGAGATATTCCGGGGGGCAGGCTGGTTTTTCTGCCGAGAACAAGCCGGGAAAGGGGCCCGGATTGTTCCCGGCTTGCCCAGGTCAAGCTCTCTTTCCCGCTCATAGATGCTCTTAACGGGGATATGGATTCTGGGGCTGGTGTTCCCGTTGACGGCCAAACAGCAGTGCGATAATGAATAAACGGGGAGCAAACAAAAAGCTCCGGGGCGGAAGCGTCGCTTCCAGTCCC
>ENA-OQIL01000188-OQIL01000188.1-human-gut-metagenome-genome-assembly--contig:-NODE-188-length-29850-cov-6.459341_pt1 | contig 29850 bp, 26 predicted proteins | sample MGYA00242583_ERZ504748 | MGnify/ENA primary metagenome ERZ504748 (study PRJEB26092, sample SAMD00036191) | human gut metagenome | host: Homo sapiens | study: EMG produced TPA metagenomics assembly of...
TTTCCCATTTAGCATAAATACTGTAACAAATATTAGCTTTTTCCGCAAAATCTGTTTGGTTCAGTCCGTATATCTTTCTGACTTCTCGTAACCTGTGGCTGAAAGGATAATCAATAAATCGTGCGAAGTCGTCAAAGAGCAGATTTCTATCAATTTCAAGAATATCCGCAAATGCTTCCGCTGTTTGATATGGTATTGGAAATTTTTCACGCTCGTACATTAAAAGTGTAGCAGGGGCAATGTCTACACTCTCAGCTAATTGCCGTGTAGTTAGGCCCATTCGATGCCGGTAGTATTTCAGCATTGCCGCAGGAGTCGGTTTGTTGGGGATACTCTCAAAGCAAAACTTGAGGTGCATTAGCATTTTACCGTGTTTATATTCGTAAAGTTCTGTGTGATTGAGAATAGTATCGCATTCGCACCGAAGTATCGTCGAAAAGAGATATATGGGAAGTTAAAAGCAGATATTGGGCAAATACTGCGAAAGCTATGCGAAGAGAAGAAAGTGGAAATATTAGAAGCACAAGCGTGTTCGGATCATATTCACATGCTGGTAAGTGTTCCGCCACACCTGAGTATAGCACAATTCATGGGATATCTCAAGGGAAAGAGCAGTCTTATGATATTTGACCGACATGAAAACTTAAAGTACAAATATGGGAGCAGACACTTTTGGGCCAGAGGATACTTTGTGGATACAGTGGGTCGAAATGAACGCGCAATTAAAGAATACATAAAGAACCAACTGGAGGAGGATTACACGAAGGATCAGATGACCATGAAAGAGTACATCGACCCGTTTACGGGTAGCAAGAACAAGTAGGCAAAAAAGAACAGTCGCTTAAGCGGCTGCCCGAAATTGTAATGCGGTGTCAAACTTCCATGTCCCTTTAGGGACTAAGTCCGTATTTGGCCCTTCCAGGCCCTGTGCATACCACCAGTTCACTGGTGGTTTTGATTAAGCAGGGAAACGCCGTGGGGCGGATGATAGGGCGGGCGCCGTTTGCGTATGGCCATCGATAACGCCATCCCCCTTTTTGGGGGCATGGGAGGGGCTGACCAGTGTGCGTCCGGCGGGAAAAGCCGCAGAATGGGACGGACCGCGGACGCTTTCCGGATCCCTCTCAGCCGATCCCGGCCTTTTGCAGGTTTTGCTGGTGCTCCTCGTAGGTAGAGGCGTAATAATAGTTACCGCTGGCGTCGTGGCAGAAGTAAAGATAAGGCACATCCGACGGATATAAGGCGGCCTCAATGGTGGAAAGCCCCGGATTGCAGATAGGGCCGGCGGGCAAGGCCGGACACTTATAGGTGTTATATAAGGCCCGGAAGGGGTCAATGTCGCCGGAAAAGTAGGGGATTACATCGGATTCAATGTAGGTGATGGTGGCGTCCATCTCCAGCTGCATGCCGGCGTTCAGCCGGTTGTAGATCACCGCGGCGATGTTAGCTACCTCGTCAGGATTAGAGCCCTCCCGCTGGATCAGGGAAGCGATGGTGAGAATCTGATCCATGGAATAGCCCATTTCCGCCGCGCGCTGCCGGTAGCTGTCGGTGATCCTGGCCTCAGAATTCCGGAGAAAACGGCCGATAGCGTCCTGAGGCTTTTCCCCGACATAAAAGTCATAGGTGTCTGGGAACAGATATCCCTCAAGACGGAAGCAGCGTCCGCTGGATGGGGCGGCCGCGACCAGGGGATAATAGCTGTAATCGTAATTCTCAGCCATAGACATCAGCTCGTCAAAGGTGCTGACGCCGTTTTCCTCCAGCGCGGCAAAAATCTCCGTCAGGGATTCCCCCTCCGGAAAGGTGATGGTCACCACCTGGCCTTGCTCCGCCTGGCCGGAGGACTCAGAAGAACCGCCGGACTCTGCGGAATCTGAGGATTCCTCCTGGCTGGAGGGCGGGAGCTTCTGAGAAATATTGGATTCCGGTGACGATACCGCCGAAGGCGCGGCGGGGAGGAGCGACTCCTTCAGGGATTTAGACGAGGCGGCGGATTCCGCCGGGGACTCCGTCTGGGAACAGGAGGCCGCCCCGATCAGCAGCAGAACGGCCAGAACCGTGCACACAAGTCGTTTTACCATAGTAAAAACCTCCTAACAAAAGAAAGGCTAAGAGAAAAAAGAGGAAAAATGTCGAAATGACAAATAAAAAAATAATTCAAAGAAAGACCCATGTTTTGCCGGTCGCTTAGCGGAACAGCAGAGGAGGAAACGAAAATTCCCGGCGCCGCCGGCAGCTGCAAGCCAAAGTCCGACCGTTCGGCGCGCCGCCGGCCGATGAAAATGCCGGCGTTTTGGCGAAAAGGCCGCGGAACGAAAAAGCAAACCCTGGCGGATCAGCCGGAAAGGGAGAGGCTAACCGTTTTCCCGCCAGTTTTTGCACACATCCACCCATCCGGAAAAGCTGGAAGCGTATTGCTCCAGCTCCTGAGGCGTCAGCTCGATTGCGCTGTTGGAGCTGCCGCAGGCCGGGAATACCGTGCCGAACCGCTTTAGGGACTGATCTAGATAAACCTTGACCCCGCCGTTTACGGCAAAGGGACAGACGCCTCCTACCGCGTGGCCGATACAAGCCTCCGCCTCATCGGCGGAAAGCATTTTCGCTTTCGCGCCAAAGGCCGCCTTATATTTGGCGTTATCGATTTTTGCGTCACCGGCGGCGACAATCAAAATACACTGCTCCCCTAACCGAAAAGAAAGGGTTTTGGCGATCCGCTCAGGCCGGCAGCTTAAGGCCTGGGCCGCCAGCTCCACGGTGGCGCTGGAAACGTCAAATTCCATGATCCGGTTTTCCAGGCCCCACTGCTTAAAATATTCCCGTACCCGCTCAATTGCCATTTGCGATCTCAGTCTCCTTTGCGATAGTGTTTGGCTCAAATTTAGATTCTTATAGAGAAAGGCAGGAAATCATTCCTACCTTTCGTGTCAACCGCTCTCTGGTTGTTACATTTTCGGGCTTTTCCATCCGTATCGAAGTCCCATTTGGAAAAGCCTGGCCGCTGCCGCGTTTATTTTTGGCCGTAATAAGCGTTGGCGCCATGCTTGCGGAGAAAGTGCTTATCAAGCAGCTCCTGCTGCATAGAGGGAGCCTGCTCCTTTGCCAGGTTCTCCGTGTGCCAGGCCATCATGGCGAGCTCCTCCAGCACCACGCTGTTGTGAACCGCTTCCATGCAGTCCTTGCCCCAGGTGAAGGGGCCGTGGGATTTTACCAGCACAGCGGGGATGTGGTCGGGATCCTTGCCCTGGAAGGTTTCCACAATGACCCTTCCGGTTTCCTTTTCATATTCGCCGCCGATCTCCTCCGGAGTCATAGCCCGGGTACAGGGGATGGAGCCGTAAAAATAATCGCCGTGAGTGGTGCCGTAGGCGGGAATCGCCCGGCCGCCCTGGGCCCAAATGGTCGCCCAGCGGGAATGGGTATGCACTACGCCGCCGATATTAGGAAACGCGTTGTAAAGCTCCACATGAGTGGCGGTGTCGGACGACGGGTTCAGATCACCCTCGACCTTTTCTCCCTTCAGGTTCACAACTACCATGTGCTCCGGCTTCAGCTTATCGTAATCCACGCCGGAGGGCTTAATGACAAATAATCCCTTTTCCCGGTCAATCCCTGAGACGTTGCCCCAGGTAAACACCACTAGATTATGCTTCGGCAAAAGTAAATTGGCTTCCCATACCTGTTGTTTTAGTGCTTCTAACATAGATCAGAAACCTCCTAGCTTGATAAATAACTTCTTGATTTGGGCGCCGCCTGCTTCGGACCGGCGCCGGGACCTGCCCGTGCGAAAGGCCGCGCGGCCTTCTGAAAACTTCTCTTTTTGGACAACCTGGGATATAAGGTAAAAACGTTTTTTGAGCTGCGGCCAATACCCTTTTCCCATAAAGAACCAACCGCTCCTATTGTATGCGCATTTATCTTTTTGTAATTTCTTTTACAGAATTAAAAAGAACTTTTGTCCAATGCAGGCGAGCCGATTTGGCCTGAGCCTTAGTCATAACCCGGCGGAGAAGAAGCCGCCGCAGGCGGAATAACGGCCCTGCGCCGCCGGGGAAGGCGGGCCGGGAGCCGGCGGTATACAAAGTCTGTATTCGGGAAGCCCCGGCGGGATGCGCCAGGCCCGGAAGGTTTGCCGGCGAAACGGAAAGGAATAGGAAAAGCGGCGCAGCCGAACCGGCTTTGCCGCTTGAAAAGGGAGGCGCCGTTGCGGCGCCTTCCTGAAAGGAGCTGCGGTATCATTCGTCTCTTGCCTGCAGCATTTTTTTGTAGTTTTTTTACCGCTGCCGCAGGGACAAGGATCTGTTCCGCCCTTACCTTTTTGCCCTTGCGTACGGTTTGCCGGCAGAATCAGATGCCGTCGGAGCCGCCGCTGGTGGAGGTGGGCTTGGCTACCTGCTCCCGCTTGGGGGCGATATACCGGGCCGGCGCCGGAGGAGGCACAGGCGTCTGAGGCTGACTGTCCTGACCGCCGGCCCCGGCCGCGTCCTGAGGCTGCGCGGCGGCCGCGCCGGCACCGGGCGCGCCGGAATTGGCAGCGGCGGCAGGCTCCCTGGCGGGAGCTCTCTGAACCTGCAGCCGGAGGGTCAGCATCATTCTGGCGGTATCCTCCCGGATGGCGGCGATCATCTCGTCGAACATATCGAAGCCCTCCAGGCGGTATTCCACTACCGGGTCATGCTGGGCGTAGGCTCTCAGCCGGATGCCCCGCTTCAGCTCCTCCATGGCGTCGATGTGGTCCATCCACTTGGTATCCACGTTTTTCAGCAGAACCACCCGCTCCAGCTCTCTCATCAGGGGAGAGCCGAAAACCTTCTCCCGGTTCTCATAAATAGCTTCCGCTTTCTTATAAATCTCGTCGATAACGTAATCGGCTTCCAGATTTTCCACCTCGGAGGGAGTAAACTGGAGCTCATCCGGCCCCAGCAGCCATCCGCGGTAGTAGTCCCTCAGGCCCTCCAGATTCCAATCCTCCTTGGGCGTTTCCGCGGGCAGATAGGTTTTCACCCGGCTCTCCACCGCCTGGCGCAGCATTTTGAGAATCTGCTCCTTCAGATCCTTGCCGTCCAGCACCTCATTGCGCTGGGCGTAAATGATCTCGCGCTGGCGGTTCATCACGTCGTCGTACTGGAGCACGTTTTTCCGGATGCCGAAGTTTCGGCTTTCCACCTTGCGCTGGGCGCTTTCGATGGAGTTGGAAAGCACCTTGTTTTCGATGGGGACGTTTTCCTCCACATTGAGCCGGTCCATAATGGCCTTCATCCGGTCGCCGCCGAACAAGCGCATCAGGTCGTCCTCCACGGACAGGTAGAACCGGGAGGTGCCCGGGTCTCCCTGACGGCCGGAACGGCCTCTCAGCTGGTTGTCGATCCGGCGGGACTCGTGGCGCTCGGTGCCCATGATGAACAGGCCGCCCGCCTCCCGGACCTCCTCCGCCTCGGACTTGATAGCGTCCTTATATTTCTTGTTCAGCTCCTGGAAGGTCCGTCTGGCGTTTAAAATATCCTCGTTGTCCGTCTCGGCGAAGCCGGTGGCTTCCACAATCAGCTCCTCGGGAACCTGCATCCGCCGCATTTCCGCCTTGGCCATGTATTCGGCGTTGCCGCCCAGCATAATATCCGTACCGCGGCCCGCCATGTTGGTGGCGATGGTGACCGCGCCCTTTTTACCGGCCTGGGCTACGATTTCCGCTTCCTTGTCGTGGTATTTGGCGTTCAGCACCTCGTGCTTGATGCCCCGGCGCTTCAGCATTTTGCTCAGCAGCTCGGATTTTTCAATGGAAATGGTGCCTACCAGCACGGGCTGGCCCTTTTCGTGGCACTGGATAATATCCTCGATCACCGCCTCGAACTTTCCCTTTTCCGTGCGGAAAATGCTGTCCGGCAGGTCCTTGCGGATCATGGGCCGGTTGGTGGGAATCTCCACCACGTCCAGCTTGTAGATCTCCCGGAACTCCTCCTCCTCGGTCATGGCGGTACCGGTCATGCCGGAAAGCCTCTTGTAGAGGCGGAAGTAATTCTGGAAGGTGATGGTGGCCAGGGTCTTGGACTCCCGGGCTACGGTGACGCCCTCCTTGGCCTCGATTGCCTGGTGCAGGCCCTCGTTGTACCGGCGGCCGTACATCAGACGGCCGGTGAACTCGTCCACGATGATGACCTCGCCGTCCTTCACCACGTACTCGATATCCCGCTTCATCACGCCGTGGGCCTTGATGGCCTGGTTGATGTGGTGCTGGATGGTGATGTTGTCCGCGTCGGTCAGGTTGTCGATATTAAAGTAGGCCTCCGCCTTCTTGACGCCCGAGGGAGTCAGGGTGGCGGTTTTCGCCTTTTCGTCCACGATATAGTCCGCGTCCTTGTAAAGCTCGTCGTTGTCCTCTTTTTCGTTCAGCTCCGCCACCCGGGTTTCCTTCAGGGTGCGGGCGAACCGGTCGGCGAGGGTGTAAAGCTCGGTGGATTTGTCCCCCTGGCCGGAAATGATCAAAGGCGTCCTGGCCTCGTCGATGAGAATGGAGTCCACCTCGTCCACGATGGCGAACACGTGCTCCCGCTGAACCTTGTTTTCCTTATAGGTGACCATATTGTCCCGCAGGTAGTCGAAGCCCAGCTCGTTGTTGGTGCCGTAGGTGATGTCGGCGTCATAGGCTTTTTTCCGTTCCTTATTGTCCAGATCGTGGACGATCAGGCCTACGGACAGCCCCAGAAAACGGTACAGCTTGCCCATCCACTCCGAGTCGCGCCGGGCCAGATAATCGTTCACCGTGACGATGTGAACGCCCTCCCCGGTCAGGCCGTGGAGGTACGCCGGCAGGGTGGCCACCAGGGTTTTGCCTTCACCGGTTTTCATTTCGGCGATCCGGCCCTGGTGGAGGACGATGCCGCCGATGATCTGCACCGGGAAGTGACGCATCCCCAGCACACGGGCCGAGGCCTCGCGGCATACGGCGAACGCGTCGGGCAGGATATCATCCAGGGTCTCGCCGTCCGCCAGCCGGTCCTTCAGCACGCCGGTCTGAGCGGTAAGCTCTTCGTCGGTCATATCCTTATAGGTGTCTTCCTTCATCAGCACCCGGTCGCAGATCGGCTGGATCCGCTTTAATTCCCGTTTGCTGTAATTCCCAAACAGGGAGGCTAATACGTTCATGAAAAAACCGCCATTCTCCGCATGGATAAAGTTGAATTTTTAAAAATCCGGCGCCTTCATGCGGCAAGGGCCGGGATGAATGATCAAAAACAGCCGCAATGCATATAAGCTTTACTATTATAGCATATATTTGTAAAGAAATAAATCATATTTTTCGGAAAAACCTCACGGAAAATAAGAAAAATTTCAGGGAAGCGTCTAGGCGTTCTTCCTCTGCATGTTAGACGGGAACAGAGAAAGCAGGGAGAAGGGACGCCCCAGGCCGGAGAAAAGAGGCGGCGCGCCGGGCGCGCGGCTGGAATAGAGGAAGCGGTGCGCCGGCCCGGCCGCGGATAGGGAAAGAGCACAGGGCCGGGGGAAGAGAATATAAAACCGGCGCCCATAGCCGGAAGCGGGCATTAAACAGAGGTTATTAAAATATATTTTTAAAATGTGGTTTTAATTTTAGTGAAAAAAGAAAATAAAATTAAAAATATTTTTTCTTATATATTGACTTTTAAGTCAAAAATGCTATGATGTAAGCAAATACTTATTAAAAATAAGTTTAAAAAAGTAAAAATCATTGTGCCAAAAGGAGTGCTTTACTATGAGAGGAAATGTTCCTGCCACCATGAAGGCGCTGGTAGCCTACAGCGCCGCCGATTACCGCTTTGAGCAAGCCTTCCCGGTGCCGGAGTGCGGACCGGACGACATCATTATCAAAACCGAGGGCTGCGGCATCTGCGCCGGCGACCTAAAATGCCAGCACGGCGCCGCCATGTTCTGGGGAGACGGGAGCCAGCCCAGCTGGGTAGAGCCGCCTTTTGTTCCCGGCCATGAGTTTTTAGGCAGAATCGCCGGCCTGGGCGACAACGTGAAGGGCTATGAGCTGGGCGAACGGATCACTGTGGACCAGATCGCTCCCTGCGGCGAGTGCAGATTCTGCAGCGACGGACGGTACTGGATGTGCCAGCCCCATAAAATGTACGGCTTTTTCAAGGATTTCTGCGGCGGCATGGCGGAATATGTAAGGATCCAGACCAAGCACGCCAAAATCCACCGGGTTCCGGATGCCATGGCGCTCACCGACGCGCTGCTCATTGAGCCCTACGGCTGCTCCAAGCACTGCGTGGACCGGGCTCAAATCGGCAGCGAGGACGTGGTGGTGATTTCGGGCGCGGGCACCCTGGGCCTGGGAATGATTACCTATGCGAGAATGCGAAATCCGAAGACCCTGGTCGTTCTGGATATGATGGATGAGCGCCTGCAGAAGGCCAAGGATTTCGGGGCGGACCTGGTGTGGAACCCAGGCAGGGAAAACGTGGTGGAAAAGATCATGGAGCTCACCGGCGGCTACGGCTGCGATATTTATATTGAGGCCACGGGCCATCCGTCCTCTGTGACCCAGGGGATGCAGATGATCCGGAAGCTGGGCCGCTTTGTGGAGTTTTCCGTGTTCGCCCAGGCCACCACGCTGGATTGGTCCATCATCGGCGACCGCAAGGAGCTGGATGTGCTCGGCGCCCATTTAAGCCCTTACTGCTTCCCCTTTGTTATCGAGAACATCGCCAACGGCAACCTGAAAACCGAAGGGGTTGTCAGCCGTCTGTTCTCTCTGGAGGATTGGCAGGAGGCGTTTGAGTACGCCGCCGGAAAGCACGGCGATTTTAAAGTGGCCTTCCAGTTTTAAAAGAACATAGCGGAAATGGAAACGGCCCAAGGAACCTGGTTCTTGGGCCGTTTTTAAAAAGACGCCCCCGGCGCTGCCGGGCGCTGTAACAATCGTTTGCTTTATCATTGATCCTGATTTTCATGCTTTGCGTAAACGCGGCGGAAATTTATTTTTGAGCGCCGTGGCTTGCGGTAAGCTTTCGGGAACTGGTTGGGCTCTATCAAAGCAGGCTTCCTGCAAGGAAGCCGCGGATCTGCGGGAAAGGAGAATGGATATGAATTATTATGTAGGTCTTGACAACGGCGGCACCACAACGAAGGCCGCCATTTTCGACGCGAAGGGAAAGGAGATCGCCACCGCCAGCACCGCTACAAAGATGCTGGTGCCCCAGCCTGGCTTTACGGAGCGGGATATGGAGGAAATGTGGGAGGCAAACTGCCTGGTGATCAGGGAGGCCCTGAAGAAATCCGGCGCGGCGCCGGCGGATATCCGGTGTGTGGCGGTGTGCGGCCATGGCAAGGGGCTGTACCTTTGGGGAAAGGACGGCAGGCCCGCCTATCACGGCATTATATCCACCGACAACCGGGCCTGGAGGTATATGGAGGCCTGGCGGAAGGACGGTACGGAGGAAAAGGCATTTCAGCTTTCCTGCCAGCACGTGCTGGCCAGCCAGCCGGTGGCGCTGCTCGCCTGGATGCGGGATCACAGTCCTGAGGTTTTGGAAAATACCCAGTGGATTTTTGAATGTAAGGATTACGTCCGGTTCCGCTTGACCGGCGAGCCGAGGGCGGAGCTGACGGATTACTCCGGGGCGAATCTGGTGAACCTGCACACGGCCCAGTATGACCCAGCGCTTTTAGCGCTGTTCGGCCTTTCCGACTGCATGGAAAAGCTGCCGCCCCTGTGCGGCGCGGCGGAGATCTGCGGCGAGATCACCCCGGAGGCCGCGGAAAAAACCGGTCTGCTGGCCGGAACCAAGGTGGCGGGCGGCGCGTTTGATATCGACGCCTGCGCCTTGGCGGTAGACGTGGTGGACGAGGAAAATATCTGCATGATCGCGGGCACCTGGAGCATCAACGAGTATATCCGTCCCAGGCCGGTGGTGGACGGCAAGGTAATGATGAATTCCTTTTTCTGCCTGCCCGGATACTATCTGATTGAAGAATGCAGTCCCACCAGCGCCGGCAATAACGAGTGGTTTGTCCAGAATCTTCTGCCGGAGTTGAAGGCGGAGCTGAAGAAAACAGGAGGGAATATCTATCAGCAGATGGACCGGTGGACGGATTCCATTCCGGTACAGGAGCAGTGCCCGATTTTCTTTCCCTTCCTGATGGCCAGCAACGTACATCCCAACGCGATGGGCTCCTTTGTGGGTATGAGCAACTTCCATACCCGGGCCCACCTGGCCCGGAGCGTATATGAGGGCATCGCTTTTTCCCATCGGTACCACCTGGAAAAGCTTCTGGCCACCCGTGACCAGGCGCCCCGTGGGATTCGTCTGGCGGGCGGCGTAGCCCGATCCCAGGTGTGGACCCAAATGTTCGCCGACGTAATGAAGCTTCCGGTAGAGGTGGTTCAGGTGAACGAAACCGGGGCGCTGGGATGCGCTGTCATCGGCGCTGCGGCCTCCGGGGAATACGCTTCTCTGGCGGATGCCGCCGCCCATATGTGCCGGATCTCCCAGCCTATTATGCCGGACCAGATCCGAAGCAGGCTGTATGACGAAAAATATGAGCTTTACCTGCAGGCGATCCAGGCGCTGGACCCCCTGTGGGACCGCCTTCAGGAATACCGGGACCGCCATCCCCAGGGCTGATCCCCGCCGGTCAAATGGTGCGGATAAATTCGTCGATAAAGGGCAGGGCCGCTCCCGCCGCGATGGGCTCCACTTTGTATTGACAGCAGGCGAGGTAATCGGCGCTGTCGGAAAAGGAGTTCCGATCCCTGGCAAGGCTGCGCAGCTGGCCCATGAATTCCTCCAGATAAACGCCTACGCTGCCGCCCAGAATCACAGGGCAGTCCAGCAGCATATTGATGTTGTTCACCGCCATGGAAAGGATATTCAAATATTCATCCCAAGCGCTCTTTTTCACAGGATCCCCGCCCCGCAGGGAGCGGAAGAATAAATCCAGATCCCCTTCGGCAAGCTCCGAGAGCACAGCGGAAGAGCAGTAAGGCTCTAAACAGCCCGACCTGCCGCAGTAGCAGGCTTTGCCAAAGGGGATCATCGTCATATGGCCGATCTCGCCGGCCCGGGTGTTCTCGCCCAGCTCCACCTGATGGTTCCGGATCATGGCCCCGCCTACATGCTGGCTCAGCAGAATGTAAAAGGCGTCGGTCAGGTCCGAACGGTTCCACAGCTCCGCGAAGCCCGCGGCCTTGGCGTCGTTGAAGAACACGCAGGGAAAAGGAATGTATTTGGAGAACTCCCGGCAGGTGGCTCCCTCAAAGCCTAGGATTTTTCCGTAAAATACCCGCTCACGGTCCTTTGTGATCAGTCCCGGCACCCCCATGCCTACGCCGAGGACCCTTTGATGATCCGCGTTTACAGAGTCGATCAGCTCCAATACGGCAAGGCCGATCTGACGGTAATAATCGTCGGATTGAGAGAACGGGAAGCGCTGCCTTTTGCTGCAGATCACGCTGCCCAAAAGATCTACCAGAACGGCGGTATAATAGTCCTGGTTGATGTCCAGGCCCACCGCGAGGCGGGCGTCCTTTACTATGGAAAAGGCCCGGGCCCGGCGCCCTCCGGTGCTGTCGGCGGCGCCGGCATCCTGCACGAGGCCCTCGGCCTGCAGCTCCTCCAGCTTTTGGGTCACCGTTGGCAGGGACAGCCCCAGCCGGCGCATAATTTCCTGCTTGCTGACGCCTTTCGATTCTCTGTAAATCATGTGGTAGATTTTACTGTGGTTTATTTTTTTTATGCTGGAGCTCATTCTCATGGCCGGCACCTTCTTTCTGAAAGCTGTCCCTATCATAGCACATTTTTAAAAAAGAAACAAATAAATTGCAAAAAGACTGCCGCTGTTCGGCTTTTTTCCTTCTTCATATAGAGAAGGCAGCGTAAAACCTGGAAAAAAGTAAAGCGGTTTTACTAAATGTTCTAAAAAAACGGCGGGGCAGCCGCCCGGAATCGCTGGCGGAATCTCGTTGCGGATACCGTCGGCCTGGCGAAAGCTGGAAAAGGAGGCGCGGGTTCCATTGCAGAAAGGCAAGGGAATCGGCTTAGAATTTACAGAATCGCAAGAAATCTATAGTGCTTTTTAAAGTCAAACATGCTATAATAAAGGCAAATTCCTGTGCGGGCGGAGCCTTTGGGAACAAGGCTCGCCGGCCTGCCCGGAAAGGCCGCGCGTCAGGGAGCGGGAGGGCACAATCTATCCGCGCCAGAGCTTAAAAAAGCCCGCCGCGAATCCTTGGCGGATGCTGGAAAAACCGGCGTTAGGCCTCACTGATTTATAGAAGGGAAGGATCATCATGAATGAAGCCATGAAACAAAAAATCGAAAATGGAGAGGTGTTCCTGGGCATCGAGCTGGGCTCCACCCGGATCAAGGCTGTTCTCATCGACAACACCTACGCCCCCATCGCCTCCGGCGGCTATAACTGGGAAAACCGCCTGGAGGACGGCTATTGGACTTATCACTTGGACGACGTTTGGACCGGTGTGCAGACCAGCTTCCGGGAGCTGGCGAAGGATGTCAGCGAAAGGTACGGTGCGGCGCTGACCAAGGTGGCGTCCATGGGCGTTTCCGCTATGATGCACGGTTATCTGGCGTTTGACAAGGAGGGCAATCAGCTCTGCCCGTTCCGCACCTGGAGAAATACCACTACCGAGGAAGCGGCCAGGCTGCTGTCTGAGAAATTCAACTTTAACCTGCCTCTGCGCTGGAGCGTCGCGCATCTTTACCAGGCGATGCTCAATAAGGAGGCCCACGTGAAGGATGTGGATTTCATTACGACCTTGTCCGGTTATGTGCACTGGAAGCTGACCGGCAAAAAGGTCATCAGCGTGGGCGACGCCTCCGGAATGTTCCCCATTGACAGCGAGACTAAGACCTATCACGCGGGCATGATGGAAAAATTTGACGCTTTGGTGGCCGGAGACGGTTACAGCTGGAGACTGGGAGAGATTCTGCCTGAGGTTTTGGTGGCCGGACAGCAGGCCGGCGCCTTGACGGAGGAAGGCGCGAGGCTTCTGGATCCTACCGGAAAGCTTGAAGCCGGCGTTATCATGTGTCCGCCGGAAGGCGACGCGGGCACCGGCATGGTGGCCACCAACAGCGTGGCGGCGCATACCGGCAATGTTTCCGCCGGCACCTCTGTGTTCGCTATGATCGTGCTGGATAAGGAGCTCTCCAAGGTGTATCCGGAGATCGATATGGTTACGACCCCTGCCGGCAAGCCGGCGGCCATGGTTCACTGCAACAACTGCACCTCCGACCTGGATGCCTGGGTATCCCTGTTCCGCGAGGTTTCCGAGCTGCTGGGCGGAGACACCAAGAAGCCTAAGGTATACGACGCTCTGTATTACAAAGCACTGGAGGGGGATCCGGACTGCGGCGGCCTGATTTCCTACAACTACGTTTCCGGCGAGCCGATTACCGGCTTTGATAAGGGCTGTCCCATGTTTGTGCGCACGCCGGACAGCCGTATGACTCTGGCCAATTTCTTCAGGGCGCAGCTGTTCTCCACCATGGCTTCTCTGCGGATCGGCATGAACATTCTCACCGAGCAGGAGAAGGTCCGCCTGGATGTGCTGATGGGCCACGGCGGCTTGTTTAAAACCAAGGGCGTTGGCCAGCGTTTAATGGCGGGCGCTATGAACATCCCGGTGGCGGTCATGGAAACCGCCGGAGAAGGCGGCGCCTGGGGCGTTGCCCTGCTGGCGGCTTATCTGGCGGAGCAGAAGGGCGAGTCTCTGGAGGATTACCTGAACAATAAGGTGTTCGCGGGCAACTCCGGCGAGCGTATGGCTCCCGACGCCAGGGATGTGGAAGGCTTTGCCGGATTTATGGACCGGTATCAAAAGGGCCTGGCGGCCCAGCGCGGAGCGGTAGACAATCTGCTGTGATTAAATTTTTAAGGGCTTTTTAGATTAGCCGCCGCTGTTCCTGTAACCGTCCGCCGCAAGGCTTTACAGCTTGTGGCGCCGGCCCCGCCGGGGCTTACCCTATGGTTGGTGGAACCGGGCTTTATGAGCGGCGCTGGAGCATAGCGCGGAAAAGCGGGAAATCAAAATGAAGCAGGGGAGCCGGGAAAGACAGTCCTTCTTGGCTCCCCTGCCTTGACTTCAATTTCCAGGTGAATTATACTTAATTTAGGCGGCTGGAGGCTTTTCTGGCTGAATCAAAAAACCGTACCATAAAATTAACAGCGATTGGAGGAATCTGACGATGTGGATTCCCATTATTACCAGTCTGGTGTGCTTTGCGGTGGCGACTATTTTATTTACGCCGCCGCTTAGAAAATTCCCTTTTTACCAGGCGGTTTCCTTTTATTTTCTTTTTGAGGGCGCCTGGACTCTGTTCAATACCCTGATCACCGCCATCTGGCCTTACGCGGACTTTATGATTTGGGTCCATCATGTTGGGATCATTCTCTTTGCCGGATATCTGTTCTATAAGATTTACGTCTATTACTGGCGGCAGAGGCGGGAGGAAAAAAGGGAGACGGAGCAGGCTGCCGGGGAAAAGGAGCTTTCCAAAGAAAACGACGAAGAGAAAAAGGACGGAAAGACAGAAAAATGATGGAATATGTTTATGCGGGGATGTGGTTCCTGATCGGCTTGCTGCTGATTTGGAAGCTGAGAAAGGAAAACCAGGTTTTTGTATTCGCAGGCGGAATTTTCTTGTTTATGGGCGCTTGGTGGCTGGCGGATGCCCTGCTGCCCCAGCTTGACCTGTTCGGCGGCGTTTACGCGTGGATTTTCCGCGGCGTTATGGCGGCGGCGCTGATTGTCACCGGACTGGCTTTCTTCCGCCAAAAAAGAAGGGACGCGGAGCAGCGGGCCTTGGAGGAAGAAGAAGGCGGGGCAGAGGAGGCGGCGGATGAGGAAAGCGGCGGAGACTCTTCAGAGGATTGAGCGGCGAAGCTCGGGAAACAGCGAATTTTTAGAAAGCTCCGGCGATAGATTAAGCAGCAATGGGGATAGAACAAAATGATAGGGAACTTTTTGTCAGTAGCCATGAAGGTTCTGATTTTATTTCTCCTAATGAGCGTAGGGTTTGTGCTGGGCAGAAAAAAGATTATCACAGAGACCGGAACGGATCAAATGAACTTTCTTCTGCTCAACGTGGTGGTGCCTTGTGTTATCATCGACGCGTTTCAGGTAGATAAATCACAGATTCCCACCTGGAATTTATGGTTTACGGTGATCGCCGGCTTGGTGTATGTTTTAGCCGCGGTGGTCATCGTAAAATTTTGCTTTAATAAGGAGCCTGACGGCCGCAGGCAGGTGCTGAAATTCGGCGCGATGTTTTCCAACTGCGGGTTTATGGGCTTTCCCATGGTTCAGGAGGTTCTGGGCGACCGGGGGATGGTGTACGCCGCTATCATCAATACGATCGTTACGGTGGCGATGTGGACGGTGGGCTTTGTGGTGATGGGCAAGGAGGGCGAACGGATCTCGATCCGGAAGGTGGCGCTGAACCCAGGAGCCGTCGGGGTCTATATCGGCCTGCCTCTGCTGCTGTTTTCCCTGGAGCTGCCGGATCCGTTCCAATCGGTGGTGGGCTTTTTGGCGGATATGAACACGCCTCTGGCAATGATCTGCATCGGCGTGTTTATCTCCAAAACCAAGCTGCTGGATATCTTCAAGGAAAAGACTCTTTATTGGGTAACTGTGATCCGGCTGCTGCTGATCCCGGCGGCGGTCATGGGGATTTTGCTTCTGTTTCAACCGGATTATATTCCTATGACGTCCTCTATCATTCAGTTCTGCGCTCCCAGCGCGGGGCTGACGGCGATTTTCGCCGCCCGTTTCCGCCATGACACCACTCTGGCGGCGAAAACAGTGGCGATCTCGACGCTGCTTTCGATCCTGACGATGCCTCTTTTCTGTGTGGCGCTTCAGACTATTTACGGCGTTTGACCCGATTTTTTAGTACCTCCTTTGAAAATCCGTCATAGTATAGAGAAGCGGGGGGTGCGCGCGCCTACGCTTTATCATAGATCGCCGCGGATAGGATTTCCTATCCGCGGCATTGGTGTTTTATAGCTGAGCTTGTGGTGAAAGGGCCGCCGGAGAATTTCTCCGGCGGCCCTTTCTATGAGGCAAATCAGGATGTCAACGGTTTTGTTGATAGAAGCCGCACTGTGCCGGGGCACTGCCAGCGGGCAGGGTCAGGCCTTCGGCGGCGCTTTTTACGGCAAGGCGCGTAATGCGGATTGCGGTGGGGGTTCTCCAAAGAAACGGCGGGAAAAAACAGAAGACATGCCGTTTTCACAGGCCTGAAAAGCTCTCTGTGCGGAGAGGGGCGTTCCCGAGAGACGGGAAACACGCCGCGCTCCCCGGGGGCCTGGGCGAAGCAAGCGGCCGGGAGAAACCGCAGAAAAATTATGGCTGCCCCGCCGGCAGATGGATGCATCGGCCCAGCGCGGCGGCGCAGGCCTCCATAAAGGCCTCTGAATAGGTGGGATGGGCGTGGATCATATCGGCGATTTCGTCAGCCGGAACCTCAGCGTGGAGCAGGGCTGCCGCCTCGGCGATCATTTCCGCGGCGTCGCCGCCCAAAATATGCACTCCCAGCAATTCCTGATACCGCTTTTCCACCACGACCTTGACAAAGCCCTCGCCCCTGCCGCTTGCCAGGGCCCGGCCGTTGGATTGGAAAAAGTATCTGCCGACTAAAATGCCTTCCCTTCCGTACTGTTCCCTGGCGGCTTTTTCGGAAAGGCCCACCCCGGCGGCCTCCGGGCTTGTATAGATACAGGAGGGAACGTACCGGAGGTCACAGGCCTCCGGCCGCCCCATGGCGGCGCAGGCCGCAGCCTCTCCCATTTTGAAGGCGGCATGGGCCAGCATGTGTTTTCCGTTGATGTCGCCTGGCGCGTAGATGTTGGGAATGCTGGTCCGCATCTGTTCGTCCACAGAGACCTTTCCCCGTTCCAGCCGGATCCGGTCCTTCAGAGCGCCCAGACAGTCTAAATCGGCGGCTCTGCCGACGCAGATCAAGATTTTATCCGCTTCTACCCGTGTGCCGTCCTGGCAGAGGACTGTGCTTCCGGTTCCCTGGTCCTGAATGGCGGACACCTTTTGGAAGGTCAGCACCCGGATTCCCTTCTTTTCCAGAGATTTTTTCAGCTGGGCGGAAATTTCCTCATCCATCGGCGGGACCAGCCGGTCCATAGCCTCGATGACGGTGACTTGGCTGCCGAAGCCGTGAAACGCCGCCGCCATTTCGCAGCCGATCACGCCGCCGCCAATGATAGCCAGCCTCCGTGGCAGAGCTTCCAGATCTAAAAGAGCGTCGCTGTCCAGCACGTTTTTGCTCTCGGCTCCGGGAATTGGAATCACGCCGGGCTTTGAGCCGCCGCAGAGCAGCACGCTGTCAAAGCCGTAGGTTTCCCCTCCGCAGGTCAGGGTGGTTTCGGTGGCCAGAGCCGCTTCTCCGTAGTATACGTCGATTTTGTGGGAGCGCAGCAGGCCCGCCACGCCGTCGGTCAGCTTTTTCACCACGCTGTTTTTATGGGCCACCGCTTTCGGCAGATCCACCGACGGATGGGCGTCCAGGACAATGCCCCGCTGGGCGCAGCCGGCGATTTCCTCCATCAGCTCGGCGGTTTTCAGGTAGCATTTGGTGGGAATGCAGCCCCGGTTGAGGCAGGTGCCCCCCAGCACGCTTTTTTCAAACACGGCGGCTCTGCCTCCCAGTTGGGCGGCCTTGATCGCGGCCACATAGCCCGCCGGACCGCCGCCGATCACCGCGACGTCGTATTGCTTTCTCATAATCTTATCTCCCAAATGTCGTATTAGGCTATCAGCGCTGCATTCAGCAGGATAGCGGTGCTCTTGTCAAAGCTTTAAGGCCCGTCCAAGGAGTGTGCTCCCGATTCCCGGCGGCCGCGGGCGGCATTACCGCGTCAAAGGGTTCAGCGGCGCGGCCTTGAGGCGGCGCCGGACTGGCGTGGGTTTGACGCGCAGGCAAGCGGCCTCGGAAATCCGAAGGCCGGCCGTTCCTTTGCGCCGGCTTTGGGAGGGGCCTTTCGCAAAAGCGCCGCCGGCGCCTTTGCTACAGTAAAATTTCCATCGGCGTTTGCAAAAGGGATTTCATTGCGCTCAGAAGCTGGGCGGCCTGGGCCTCAGAAAGAACCCGGGCGTCGTACCGCAGGCAAACCACAGCGGTTTTGTGAACCGTTACCTGGCCATCCTCCAGGACCAAAGCGTCCTCCGGGGCGGCCAGGCCGAAAATTCCGGCCTCTCCGGAACGGAGCACCGGGGTAAAGGCGTAAACGCCGAATGAGCTCATATCGCAGACGCCGAAGGCTGCCGGGACGGTTTCTTTAGAAGAAAGGGTATGTGACAACGCTTTTTCAGTCAATTCCCCGATTTGTGCAGAAATCCGGGAAAGGGACAGCGATTCGGCGCCTGCGACAACAGGCTGTTCCTTTTCCCCGCCGCCGAATACAGCGAAGCTAAAGCCGGCGGAGGAGAGGGACAGCTTCTGGACCGCCAAAGCGGCGGCCTTTAGGAAAAACGCATCCAGAGAGAGAGCCTTCTCCCGGGAGCCGTTCAGCTGGCTGATCAGATCTAAAAGGCAGGTGATATCTGCTTTGACCGCCTGGACAGCGGCAAAGCCGGCGCCGCTTGACTGGGCGGCCGCCAGCACATCGCCCTTAGTGACCTTGCCGTGACAGCCGGTTCCGGCCACGGCGGACAGATCCACGCCCTGATCCTGGGCGATCCGCCGGGCCAGGGGGGTGGCCAGCACGTCGGCGGCGCGGATAACGCCGTCGCTTCTGCCGGGAACAATGTCCTTTAAATCCAGTCCCCTTTCCCGGGCGGCTTTCTTCGCGTAGGGCGTGGCAAGAATAGGACTGTCCGCAGACGGAGCGGACGGGTTCTGCTTCTGGCCTCCCGAGACGGCGGCAGCCTCCCTTTCCGCGGACGGCCCGGTCTGAGCCTCCCGGCTCTTTTTCTCCGGCGGGGCCAGGGCGGCGGGTTCCGCTGAGCCGCCGGGAACTGACGGCAGCGGCGCTTCCTCCTGCTGAGAGGGCTCCGGTGCTTTGGGGCTGGCTGCCGGAGCCTCGGGAATCTTTTCTCCCGGCTCCCCGATGTAGCCGATCACCGACAGCACGGGCACCCAGGTATCCTCCTCCACGGTTTTCGCCAGCAGAATCCCGGAACCGGGAGCCTCAGCCTCCATGGTGATTTTATCCGTTTCGATTTCCATGACCGGCTCGTCCTTTTCTACCGGGTCGCCGACCTCCTTCAGCCACCGGATCAGCCGGCCCTCTTTCATATCCATGCCCGCCTTGGGCATAAAAATCTCAGTCATTTGGCTTCCTCCTTACAGCGTTACAGCAGGCTTTTTACCGCGGCTACGATTTTCGGAACGGTGGGGAAGGTTTCCGCCTCCAAAATGGGATTGAAGGGGATAGGCGTGCTCTTGGCGCCTAACCGCTTAATGGGGGCGTCTAAATAATAGAAGGCGTCGCTGTCCGCGATCTGCCCGGCGATCTCCGCGCCGAAGCCGCAGAATTGAACCGCCTCATGGACGATCAGCACGTGCTTGGTCTTTTTTACAGATTCTAAAATAGTCTGCGTATCCAGGGGAACCAGGGAGCGGATGTCGATGACCTCCAGGCGCACGCCATCCTTTTCCAGCTCCTGGGCGGCGGTCAGACAGGTGTTGACCATGCGCCCGTAGGTGACCACGGTGCAGTCGGAGCCGGCAAGCTTAATGTCCGCCTGGCCCAGCGGGATGGAATACTCCTCCTCGGGAACCATGCCCTTGGTGCGGTAGAGGGTTTTCTGCTCCAGGAACATCACCGGGTTGTCATCCCGGATAGCGGTTTTCAAAAGGCCCTTGGCGTCGTAGGGGGTGGAGGGGATGACCACCTTCAGCCCGGGGAAATGAGCCAGACAGGCCTCCAGGCTCTGAGAGTGCTGGGCCGCCGCTCCGGTGCCGGCGCCGGAGGCGGTTCGCATGACCATGGGCACCTTAACCTTGCCGCCGAACATAAAGCGGAGCTTGGCGGCTTCGTTGACCAGCTCGTCAAAGCACACGCACATAAAGTCGGAGAACATCAGCTCCACGATGGGGCGCATTCCGCACATGGCGGCGCCCACCCCGGCGCCTACATAGGCCTGCTCCGCGATGGGGGTATCCATGATCCGGTCCCCGCCGAATTCCTGGATCATCCCCCTGGAAACGCCGAAGGCGCCGCAGTAAAGGCCGATATCCTCGCCCATCATAAATACGTTTTCATCCCGGCGCATTTCCTCAGAAATGGCCTCGTTAATCGCTTGCGCGTAAGTAATCTCTTTCATGGCTGTCCCCCTCCTCAGGCATATACATCGTCGAACACGTCGTCCACGCTGGGATTTTTACTGGCCTTGCCGTATTCCACCGCGTGGTCGATGACGGCGGCGGCCTCCTTTACCGCCGCGTCCAGCTCCTCCTCGGTGAAAAGCCGGCGCTCCGCCAGGTAGCTCCGGAACGCCTTGATGGGACATTTTTCCTTCCAGGCGTTGATTTCCTCCTTGGAACGGTACAGGTTGCCGTCGCTCTTGGAGTGGCCGGAAATGCGGTAGGTGTTTTCTACCACCATCATGGGGCCGTTTTCCAGCACGTATTCCCGTGCCTCTGATACCGCATCGTAAACCTCCAGCACATGATTGCCGTCTACGGTTTTCGAGGGGATGCCAAAGGGGTAGGCCCGCTTGGAAAGATCGGTGTCGTGCATAGCCTTGGCGATGGGAGTGGACATGCCGTAGGTGTTGTTGATGCACACAAATAAGATGGGAAGCTTCCATAGGGCCGCCAGGTTCAGAGCCTCGAAGCAGGCGCCCTCGTTGGAGGCGCCGTCGCCGTAAAATACGGCGGTGATGCGGTCCCTCTCGTTCCGTTTTTTGATGGTGAGGGCCGCGCCGTTGGCGATGACGCTGCTGGCGCCTAAAATACCGCTGGTGGCGAAATAGTTGATATCCGGAGAGGCGATGTGCATGGAGCCGCCCTTGCCCTTGCAGACGCCGGTCTCCTTTGCCAGGATCTCCGCCATCATGTGGTCGATGTCGATGCCTTTGGCGATGGCCTGGCTGTGGCCCCTGTGGGTGCCGAACACGTAATCCTGGGGCTTCAGGGCTAAAATGGAGCCGACGGCGGTGGCCTCCTCTCCGATGCCCAGGTGGGTGGTTCCGTGAACCAGGCCCATAGAAAACAGCCACTGGACCCGGGTTTCAAACTCCCGGGCCAGGTTCAGCTTTTTCCACATTTCGGCTAGAAGCTCTTTGGAATATTCAGGTTTCAATGCGATCCTCTCCTTTAAACAATTAAACAATATCCTATGACGCCCTGGCTTTTTATCGGCAGTGCATTGCGCGCAGAAAGGCCGATTTTGGGCGTCCTGCGTTTAACATAGGGCTTTCTTTTCGGGAAATAGGAAGGTCATGGCGCGGTACGGTCCCGGTTCCTTTTTAGGCGGGCTTTGCCGTTCCGGGCTCCCCAGGAAGCGGAATGTGACCGGCCTGACTGGCCTAAGTCAGTTCCACCGGAAAAAACGGCCGGTCCGCCATCACGGCGCCGGGGTAATCCGCGCCGAACCTGGCAAGCCCCTGGCGGGCCACGCTGCGGACCTTCATTTTATCGATGGATTCCGCCGGCACGTGGTATATCACCGCTTTTTTCGGCTGGATAAACCGCTTCAGGCATTGCTGCCCTGAAGCGGAGGCGAAAAAGAAAGGGTTCAGAAACACCAGGTCAATGGGGATTTCTTTCAGCCATTGGTAAACCTGGGGATTCCGGTCGTCGCAGTCACTGAGCAGCAAAATATTCCGGCCCAGGAGCGAGAAGAGCAGTAAATTACAGCTGGCGTTCTCGAACATGCTGCCGGTGTGGGGGGTGCAGGCGGTGTGAAGCAGAATGTCCTTTTGCAGCACAAAGGTATGCCGTTTTCCGATTTCATCCGGCAGCGCCCAAACCGGGGCCCGGCTCTCACGCAGCTCCGACAGAAGGGCTTGGTTTTCCTTGTCCGGCCGGTTGGGAAGCACCAAGCGGCGGACAGTATTCCGGGAAAGGTACCGCCGGACCAGATCCGGAGCGAAGTGGTCCGGATGCTCATGAGTAAAGATCAGATACTGGGCGTTCCGCCAGGGATTCTTCCCTTCAGCCATTTGAGATAGCACAGAATCCGGCAGCCGGTCGAAGGGATACGGACCGGCATCCTCCAAAACATCCGCTAAAATGACGGTGTTTCCCGCGCGGATCATTACGCCCGCGTTTGCCGCCACTGTGATTTCGATGGGCTTTTCTGTAGCTTCCATGGCGCCGCCTCCTTTTATGACGGGGGTGTCAGAATAGCTTTAACAAATGAAATTACATTTGTATCACAAGGTGGATTATACCTCAGAATCAGGAAAGTTTCAAGCCCTTTTCCTAAAATAAAGATAAGAATTTTTTTAATTTTTTGAATTATTGACAATTGTAATAATAATTGTTATACTGAGGGCAGCGCAAATAAAAAGTTAGAAAAAACTAGAAAGAACAATATCGCTCGATATTGTTCTATTGGAAGCGACTGATTAAGGCGGTCTTGCTTTGCTGGGAAGCCGGCGGGAGCGGGGCGCGGCCGGAAGGAGATAGCATGGATCGGGGAGACGGTATTCAAAATCTGCAAAAGATGGTACAGGCGGCTAAAATGTATTATCAGGAGGGCTTGACCCAGGAAACCATCGCCAAAAAGCTGAGGACCTCTCGGCCGGCGGTTTCCCTGCTGCTGGCGGAGGCCAGAAAAACCGGGGTGGTTCAAATCAAAATCAAGGACCCGGAGGTCAATAACGAGGAGCTGGCGGGGCAATTTCAGAAGCGGTTCGGCCTGAAAAAATGCCTGGTGATCCCTTGCGGCATCCGCCAGGAGGATGTGGTGCTGAAGATCGTGGCCTCGCAAGCGGCCAGGTTTGCCAGCAGAATGATGAAAAGTCATACCACGGTAGGCACCTCATGGGGCGGCTCCTGCTATGAGTTTATGCAGGCTTTCCCAGAGGATACGGAGCTGTGCAATATCACTGTGGTGCCTTTGGTGGGAGGCTCTCCCCTGCTGACCCGGGAATTCCAGCTGATCGAAAGCGTCAGGGAGTTTTCCGAAAAGCTTCGGGGCACGCCGGTGGTGCTCTATTCTCCTGGCTTTGTGGATACCATCGAGGATAAAAAACGGTATATGGGAAGCCTTTACATGCAGTCGGTTCTGGAAAAGTGGAGGACCCTGGACTTCGCCGTCATCGGCGTGGGCCGCCCCCCGGAGTCCTATGAGGCCGAGCCGGGCCGAGCCGCCAATCTGCTGGAGGAAATCAACCGTTATCCGGATAAGGCTGTCAGCGACCTGTGCGCCCGCCGGATCAATATCCGCGGTGAGTTTATCCGGTGCAACTACAACGATAAAGTCATCGGCATTGAGGAAAGGGATCTGCGGTCCACCAACCAGGTGCTGGCGGTAGCGGTTGGAAGCAGCAAGATCTTCTCTATCATTGGAGCTCTGAACAGCGGGATTCTCGACTATTTCGCCACCGATGAGGAAACCGCCCGGCAGGTGCTGAATGTGCTGGACAGTAAGGTGATCAAGGCGCTGCAATAAAACGAGGATGGGAAAAAGGAAGCGGAAGAAAAATTCCCGCCTGGCGCGGGACTGCGTTTTCCGTCAGGAAAGAAGATCCGGCGGCAAGCGTTATTCGGCCGCTCGGCAGTAAAGGGGAAGTATGGCTATGGTTTATGGGATCTCCCCAAGCACCGACCCCAGGTTCAACCTGGCGATGGAGCAATATTTATTTGAAGAGGAGCCGCGAAAGGGGCCTTGGTTCCTTTTGTGGCAGAACGACAACGCTATCATTGTAGGGCGCAACCAAAATACGGAAACAGAGCTGGATGGGGATTATACCCGGGCCCGGGGCATCCGGGTGGTACGGCGCACTACCGGAGGCGGGGCGGTTTACCATGACTTGGGAAATCTGAATTTCACCCTGATCGCTGAGGGCAGAAGCTCGGCGGAACTGGATCTGCACCTGTTTTGTCAGCCGGTGGCGGCAGCCCTGAAAAGGCTGGGGGTTCCTGTAGAGCTCGGCGGCAGGAACGATATGCTGATCGATGGGAAAAAATTCTCCGGCAGCTCGCAGCGGATTTGGAAGGGGAGGGTTCTCCATCACGGCACTCTGCTGTTTGACTCGGACCTAACCGTGCTTTCCAGGGCGCTGCGGGTTCCGCCGGATAAGCTTCTGCAAAAGGGAGTGGCCTCGGTGCGGGGCCGGGTGACAAATATCAAGGATTATCTGCCCCAGGCGGCGGCCCTGGAGGACTTTTGGGGCCTGCTGGCGGACGAAATGTTCGGCGGAAAGGCGCCGCCGCCCTACCGGTTTACCCAAAAGGATTTGGACCGGATTCAGGAAATCAAGGCCTCCCGCTACGATACCTGGGAGTGGAACTACGGCCAGTCGCCGGAGTACGGCGTGAAAAAGGAAGCCCGTGTAGAGGGCTGCGGGAAGCTGGAGCTTCAGCTCCGGGTAACCAAGGGGCGGATCGCCGGCTGTAGAATTTACGGCGATTTTTTTGGAAGCCGGGACAGCGCCGAGGTGGAACAGGCCCTGCTGGGCTGTCCTCTGGAAGAGACTGCTGTGGAGAAGGCTTTGGAGCCGCTGCCGGTCGGGGAATATTTTCATAATCTTACCCGGGAAAAGCTGACGGAGCTTCTGGTTCGCTGAGAGAACCAGAAGGGGCTCCGAACGCATGGAGGCTCCCGGCGCCCCGGGCGGCGCTCTCCTGCGCGCCTGATTTGGGGATTCGTCCGGCTGTCCGGTTCGGCGGGCTTTCGAAACGCTTCAGGTCCGCCGGCCTTGAACGGGCTGTCTGGAATTTGGAAAGCCGCAGAACAATCTGCTTTCATAAACCTATATTTAACGTGTAAAGGAGAAGATGACCATGTTAACACCCTTTGAGTTTTCCGTTCCCACGAAAATTATTTTCGGTGTCGGAGAGGTGAAAAAGGTAGGCGGAGAGGCGGCCAGATACGGTAAAAAGGCTCTTCTGGTGACCTACGACGAGGATTTTGTGAAAAAGGTCGGCTTTTTCGATAAGGTGGCCGACAGCTGTAAGGAAGCGGGCGTGGAGCTTTTGTACCATTTCGGCGTGAAGAGCAATCCAACCGCCGAGCACGCCGCCCCGGCCATTGCCCTTTGCAAAAAGGAAAAGCCGGATGTGATTATCGCGCTGGGCGGAGGCTCCGCTATGGACGAAGCCAAATTCATCGGCGTAGGCGCCCTGTATGACGGCGACCCCTGGGATTTCCCCCTGGGTAAGGCGGTAATTGAGAAAACCATCCCGGTCATCACCGTAGTGACGATTCCCGCCACCTCGTCTGAGCTGAACGGCACCGCCGTAATCACCAACGAGGCCCTGGGCAGAAAGGATGGCTTCGTCAACCCGGTTATGAAGCCGGTGGTTTCTATTCTGGATCCGGAGCTGACCTATACCATCCCGATCAAGCAGACCGCCTATTCCGCGGCGGATATTGTTTCCCACCTGCTGGAGCACTATCTGGGCCACACTCTGCCCTTCGCTCCCTATCAGGATCATTTCTGCCAGGGCGGCATCCGTTCCATTATGGACTGCATGGACCGCCTGCTGAAGGACCCCCAAGACCCGGAGGCCAGAGGCCTGATGATGTGGCAGGCAGCCTTTGCCTGGAACGGCTTCTATGACTGCGGTATGGGACTGCCCAACTCCAACATTCATATTTTAGGGCATTCCCTATCCAATTTTTACGATACCCCCCACGGCGCGGCCATGTCCGTCACAATTTTGGCCACGATGCGCTATTACCTAAAGGAGCGCGCCAAGAAATACGCGGATTTCGCCAGAGAGGTCTTTAAAATCGAGGAGAAAGACGATAGAAAAGCGGCTCAAGCTGGCATCGACGCCCTGGAGGCCTGGTTCAAGAAGATCGGTACGCCCACCACCTTGGCGGAGGCCGGCATCACCGATCCGGACGCCATCGATAAAATGGCTCCTGACGCGCTTCAAACGGCCGTCGCCTGGGGCGAGAAGGACGCCTACGGCTACACCGAGCAGGTGATGAGGGAGCAATTCGAGCTTTGCAAATAAAAGCCGCGGGGAGGAATTGAAATGAGCTGCTTTCTGGGAATTGACGCGGGCACCAGCGGCGTGAAGGCTGTTGTGATGGACGCCTCCGGCGCCTTGCTGGGCAAGGGCTATGGGGAATGTGACCTGATCACACCCCGCCCAAGCTGGGTGGAGCAGGATCCGCAGGCCTGGTGGGAGGCTTGTGACGCCGCTGTCAGACAGGCCGTAGCGAAAAGCGGCCGGGGCGGAGAAGTCGCCGGTATCGGATTTTCCGGCCAGATGCAGGGCCTGACCCTGATGGACAAGGAGATGAAGCCCATCGGCAACTGCATGATCTGGCTGGACCAGAGGGCCAGTGCCGAGGCGGAGGAGTTAAACCGACGGATTGACCCGGCGGAGGCCCTGGAAATTACCGCTAACCACTGCCTGCCCAGCTATTGGGCGGCCAAGCTTTTGTGGCTGAGGAAAAACCGTCCGGAGGATTATGAAAGAATCAACGTGGCTCTGTTCCCCAAGGATTACCTGCGTTACCGCATGACCGGAGAGATTGCCACAGACGTCAGCGACGCCTCGTGCAGCTGGCTGCTGGATATGAAAAAAAGAGCCTGGTCCGACCGCATGTTTGAAGTCACGGGAATTCCCAGGTCTATTGTGCCGGAAAGGCTGCTGGAGAGCCAGCAGGCGGCCGGATGTCTGCTTCCGGAGCTGGCTGAGCGCTGGGGACTGCGTCCAGGGATCCCCCTGGCGGCGGGCGGCGGCGATCAAACGGTAGGCGGCGTTGGCTGCGGTATCGTCCGGGCGGGCACCATCGCGGCCACCATCGGGACCTCCGGTGTGGTGTTCGGCGCCTGCGACCAGCCCTTTGTGGACCAAAAGCCCAGGGCGATGTACAGCCTGTGCCATTCCGTGCCCGGAAAATACTGCTTCTTAGGCTGCACGATGGGGGCGGGCGGATCCTTCAAATGGATGCGGGATACTCTGTTTGCCGATAAGAAGCAGGAGCTGGCGGAAAAGGGCGGGGATGTTTACGCCTATATGGACGCGTTGGCGGAGGCGGAGCCTGCCGGCAGCGAGGGCCTGTGCTTTCTGCCCTATCCTGGCGGCGAGTCCACGCCTCATGTGGACCCCAACGCCAGAGGAGTGTTTTTTGGACTGAGCTACCGCCATAACCTGGGGGCTATGTGCCGCAGCGTTATGGAGGGGGTCACCTTCTCCCTGCGGGATATTTTGGAAATTATCCACGAAACCAACAACCTGACGGTGACGGAGGTCCGGGCGATGGGAGGAGGCGCGAAAAGCGCTCTTTGGCGGCAGATCCAGGCGGATGTGTATAACGCTTCGGTAATCACTATGAACATGGATGAGGGCCCGGCTGCCGGCGCTGCGATTCTGGCTGCGGTGGCGGCGGGAGAGTTTCCGTCTGTAGAGGAGGGCTGCCGGCATATTCTCAAGCCGGTGACCCAAACCCAGCCGATCGCGGAAAACGTAGGCGTTTACGACGACTTTTACGGCACCTACCGAAAGCTGTATCCGGCTTTAAAGCCCTTATATCAGGAGCAGGCCCAAAAGGTAGCGAAGTATCTGGAATAATGGCCTGCGTTCGGCGCCGCCCTCTTTTTCGCCCGCAAAGCTGAAGCATTAAAACCGAGGCGAAGCGCAAGGGAAAAGGCATGACGTTTTTCCCCTTCACGGGGGAAATGCGCCATGCCTTTTGTGATGTTTTGAAAAAACCGCCGCTGCAGGGAAGACGATAAACGATTATTAGGCTTTTTGTAAGCCTATCTGTCATTCTGCGGCTGGCTGCGCTCTTTGATGCCTTAAAGCGCGGCTGCGCGGAAGCTGCTGCCTCTGGTTTTGGCTCGATAGAGAGCTTTGCGGCCCTGGAGGCCCCATGGAGCGCCCGCCGCTGCAAAAGCGGGAAGAACGGGCAGGAAAATGAAGGAATAAAAAGAAAAAACCTCCGCATACTGAGAGTGTGGAGGTGGCAGCTTTGGAACAAAATCAGCTGCCCTTAGGGTTTTCTATGGCTCTGGCACAGCATCCCAAGGCGATGGAACGGTTTTCCCGTTTCACCGCTTCGGAGAAGGAAACGGTGCTGGCCCAAGCCCGCCAAGCGAGCTCTAAGGAAGAAATGCAGTCCCTTGTGAGGAGTCTGGCCCAGTGAAAAGCACTGGGCCCTTTTTTTGTCTCACAGAAGGAATCGCCTAAACGCGCAGGCGAAAGGGATCAGCCGCTTATTCTCTATTTACGGTTTGATAAACAGGTTCTTGTTATAGCATAAAAAGGCCTCGGAACGAATAATTCCATATTCGGGGTTTGGAAGGTCAAAAAAGATTAAATAAGCGAGAAACAGCAAAAGGAGAAGTGTGCAGAGGCCTGCCATCCATCGAGAAAATTTTCTGTGAGTCTTAGCGGAACGTTCCAGCTCGCTTAGATATCTTTGGTTCAGCTTCTCCAAATCCTCCTTGCGCTCCAGCTCTCCAAAGCTGTTTTCCAGGCGTTTCAATGATGTCCGGCGCATATTCCTCCCGCACCGTCCAGATAGGGACAGGCCGGGGAAAACGGGCCTCGTGGGTATCGGAAATGTCAAAGTAGTATTTCAGTCGGGGTTTTCCATTGTGTTCACCGTCAAAAACGGCAATGCCGTTTGCGCCCCGGTTTACCCAGCGCCCAAATTGCCGGTTCCATCGCTCGATCTCCAGGACGGCGGTGGCGTCTGGGCGCTGGGCGTAGACAAGCAGTTGTTCATCGAAAGAAAGCCGGTAGTTGCGGCAGGCAGAAGCCAGAAACGCCCGCCACTGGTCAGGAGCTGTCACGCTGCGCTGCGTTTCCTGGTACAGCTCCGTCAAGGCTTTATATCGTATCGCCATCGGTTGCCCCTCCTTTTCTTATTCTTTTTTCGCAGCTTTCAGTTCTGCGCTGTAATCCTTATCCGGGTCATATTGATTGCACAGGGAGAGCAGCAACAGCCAGATGGTATTTCCGGCCTCCTTCGGGTACATCCGAAGCGCCACGCAGGGCGCATGGTCGCTGTCAACAAAGGGCCTCCCATAACGCATAAACTGGTCGATCAGCTTTTGAGCCATCTCCCGGTATTCTTCATAGGGGTTCTGTTCCGCCTGCTGATGGAGAACCGTCATCAGCAAGTTGAACCAGTCCTCATGCGTATCCAGTTTTACGGGCGGTAAAGACGCCATTTTTATCACCTCATCTTTCCATGGTTGCGGCCTGCCGCTGCCGGGGAATGGAAAACCCGTAGACTTTGGCGATGTCGTCGCCCAGCCTGCGGGTCACTCTCGTAATATCGGCGCGGGTTGCAATGCCGCGATATAGTTTTTCTTTCAGCAGTTCAATTTGAGAAGGGCTGGCGCTGTCCTTGTAAACGCGGTAAAGATAAAAGTTCGTGCCATCATGGTGGATGGCGTCGCACCGCAGATCGCCCAGCCGGTCCACATACCAGGTGGAATAATCCGTATCGGAATACAGGCCAATCCCGGATGTTGCCGCTGGGGATTTCCTTATATCCCATGCGCCGTCCATTCCACAGGCCCAGGTCGCCTACGACTAAAATTCGGCTGGGAGAGCTGCACATTGAGGTTAGCGCGTTCATCATCCAGGTAATCCCCCATTGATTTCATACATCAGAGGAAATGCGCTCATTTTCGGATAAATCCGGGTATTCTGCCTCCAGATCGTCCGCCAATCCTCATAGTCCAGGCCATAATTGCTCCAGATGACGTGTCTTTCCTCCTTCATCGGGCTTCACCTC
>ENA-OQIL01000191-OQIL01000191.1-human-gut-metagenome-genome-assembly--contig:-NODE-191-length-29579-cov-5.334476_pt1 | contig 29579 bp, 27 predicted proteins | sample MGYA00242583_ERZ504748 | MGnify/ENA primary metagenome ERZ504748 (study PRJEB26092, sample SAMD00036191) | human gut metagenome | host: Homo sapiens | study: EMG produced TPA metagenomics assembly of...
ATAAGTATTTTGCGTTGCGAAAGGCAAATCGGATGCGTACAAAGCTGCTGAACGAAAAAAGCCAGGAGCAGCTGAAAGATGTGATCCGGTATCTTCGCCGGGTCAGCTGGGATTTCTGCGGCATTGAACTTGTGTGCAGCGATCTGCTTGATATTTCCATCCAAGCCAATGCAGAAAATCAGGAACTGTTCGATTCGATTTCGGATGCAAAAACCTTTGTAGAGGAGGTCAAGCCATGTTTGAAAACACTGAGAGCTGCGGATTACTTCTGGTTTGTTGCACCGCTGTATTTCTTCTTTGAGTGGGGCGTGGAAGGGCTGCTGCTTTACCCGGTAATTGGTGATTGGGTTTTTGAACTTTCTGTAGGCTATCTGATGCAGCTTGTTGTTGCAGTGACGGTTTTTTGCGCACTGTTCCGCCGGATGATGGAGCAGGTAGGCTTTCCGCCACGAGAGCATTGGCTGAAATATGCTACATGGCTGGTGCTTTATATCGTGACCCTGTATGGAACGGGCTGGTTCTTTACCCAGATCGCGGGTAAGATCGTACTGCTGCGGCTTCCGATCCTTAGCTATTCGATTTTTTGCCTGCTTCTGGGTGCAGGACTGTATGCAATACATTTTTGGAGATATGGAAAAGACCCGCGTCTGAGTGCTCGCATATAAAGTAAAAAGCGCCCCCGCTGCACTGTGCATAACGGTGCAGCGGGGGCGCATACTTTATTGGGTGGTGTACCGGTCAGGATACGAGCTTCCGCTTAGCCCTTGCCTGCGCAGCCGAACAGCTCGATCTTCTCCTTGCACTTGGCCTCGATGGCCTTTGCGCCGGGAGCCAGCAGCTTGCGGGGGTCGAAGCCCTTGCCCTGCTGATCCTTGCCTTCTTCGATGTACTTACGGGTGGCCTCAGCAAACACCAGCTGGCACTCGGTGTTGATGTTGATCTTGGAAACGCCCAGGCTGATTGCCTTTGCGATCATCTCGTCGGGGATGCCGGTGCCGCCGTGCAGAACCAGAGGAATGTTATTGGTGGCCTTGTGGATGCGGTCCAGAGCCTCGAAGTCCAGACCCTTCCAGTTTGCCGGGTAGACACCATGGATGTTGCCGATGCCGGCAGCCAGGAAGTCGATGCCCAGAGCAGTGATCTTTGCGCACTCCTCGGGGTCTGCGATCTCGCCGGCACCCACAACGCCGTCCTCGACACCGCCGATGGAACCGACCTCGGCCTCGATGCTCAGGCCCTTAGCGTGTGCCAGAGCAACCAGCTCCTTGGTCTTTTCCACATTCTCCTCGATGGAGTAGTGGCTGCCATCGAACATGATGGAAGAGAAGCCGGCCTCGATGCAGGCTTTGCAGCCCTCATAGGTGCCGTGATCCAGATGCAGGGCAACGGGAACGGTGATGCCCATGGAATCGACCATTGCGCTGACCATGGCAGCGACGGTCTTGAAACCGGTCATGTACTTGCCGGCACCCTCGGAAACACCCAGAATCACAGGGCTCTTCATTTCCTCGCAGGCGGTCAGAACGGACTTGGTCCACTCCAGATTATTGATGTTGAACTGAGGCACACCGTAGTGGCCATCGCGTGCCTTGAGCAGCATTTCGGTTGCATTTACCAACATTATTCATTACCTCCACAAAATCATTGGGGTCTTGCTCGTTTCATATCCGCTTTGTGCACGGTTTAACGAACCTACAGAATTAGTATACCCCAAACAGCGGCCAAAATCAATCCAAACCGGTGTTTTTCCTGTAACAATGCGGGGATTCTGTTTCTGGCAGGGTGCAGGGGGTTACTGCCAGAAGCGCGTATATTCGATAGAATGCAACAAATTTCCATATAATGTGCAATAAGCGGCCGAAAGACAGAAAGCTTGATGAAGGACGGATTTTCAACACAGATCCACATTCGTCAAAATGATATTGGGCAATTTGGCAAAAGCGGACAGGATGCAGTTCAAAAAATTGTCATATTTCCGACTTGTATTCTACAAATTGTACGCAGGAAATCAAAAAAGGTCGAACCAAAAAGTGGAAAACCTTGTGGAAAGTGTGGAATTCCACAGGCAAAACAGGCTTTAAAGCTGGACTTTTGAACTTTCTCCACAGGGTTTTCAACATGTGGAAAAATAATCGCTCTTCTACGGATTGTATACCGCGTTTTTGTGGAAAACTTTTTTCTCCGGCAAAACAGAGGGATATCTACCCAGCAGCCGGGTAAAGCTGATGCAGGGCGGCAGAACATTTCTGCAAAAAAAGAGGAAACGGTCTCCGGCACCACGAACAGAAAAACTTTTGCAGGACGCGGATAAAAAACGGTAATTTGCTGGCAAACAAGGTCGGCTTATGCTATACTTCAAAATGAGTTATCATCTTCAGATCATACCGGTGCGCGGCCCAGAGTGCGGCGCGCCTTTTGGAGGGTGTGCACAGCACCTTCCGGTGATACAACGGAAGGAGAAAATCATCATGGAAGAAAAGAACCAGCCGCGCCGTCCGCGCCGCAGCCCGGAAGAGCCGCTGCAGAAGAACGAGAGCCTTGTTTATGGCAAAAATCCGGTGACCGAACTGCTGAAAAGCGGTTCCGGCGTGGACACCGTGCTCATTGCTGAGGGCATGGCTCCGGCCGTGGCGGCTTACTATACCGCATTGGCAAAGGAAGCGGGTGCCACGGTGAAGCGGGTGCACCCCAACAAGCTGCGCCTGATGACCGGCACCGAGAGCCATCAGGGTGTGGCGGCATTTGCCAGCGAGATCGAATACGTGACGGTAGACGACTTGATGGCAGCAGCCAAGGACAAGGGCGAGGCACCTTTTCTGGTGCTGAGCGATGGCATTGAAGACCCGCACAATCTGGGTGCCGTGATGCGCAGTGCTCTGCTGTGCGGTGCGCATGGCATCGTGATTCCAAAGCGCGGCGGCGCATCGGTCACGCCTACCGTCATCAAGTCCAGCGCAGGTGCCGCAGAACGCCTGCCGGTGGCTCGTGTGGCCAACATCGGCGAGACCATCCGCCGCCTGAAGGAGCAGGGTGTGTTCGTCTACTGCGCCGATATGGACGGCGTGTCTCTGCGCAGGAACAACCTGACCGGCCCCATTGCACTGGTGCTGGGCAGCGAGGGCAGCGGTGTTTCGCAGCTGGTGAAAAAGCTGTGCGACGGTGTGGTGCGGCTGGATATGGCAGCACCGGGCACCGGTGTGGACAGCTACAACGTGTCGGTGGCTGCGGGCATTATTCTGTACGAGATCCAGTCCCAGCGCGCAGCACAGCAGGCATGATCCGGCATTCGGGCCGGAACCTCAATTTGAATTACAGGAGGGACTAGAATGCCGAAAGATAAAAATAATGGCCGGGAAATGACCCCGGATGAAAAGTTCCGCTCCTTTTTCAGCACCACGGCGGTGGATATCCCGGAGGAGATGACCCGGAGGGACGAAAACCAGCCGGAGGAAAAGCCGCAGAAACGGTTTGGCCTGTTTGGCCGTGGTAAGGAAAAGCAGGAGACTGACGAAGCTGCAGCAGAGCAGCCGCAGGAAATGCCTACCGGTGAGGTGCGGCTGGGTGAGGATGCGCAGCCGGAACCGGAAGCGGATCTGGAACTGATGCTGAGGCCGGAGGCAGACCCGGAACAGGAACTGGCCCCGTGGCCTTTTCTGGAGAAGGAAGCAGAGGATGCACAGCCGGAAGCACCCGCCAAAAAGCCGGAGGAAAAATCTGCACCGCAAACGGCGGAACCCCCGGCGGCAGTGAAGCCGGAAACACCCCGGCAGAGCGCTGTCCCGGCGGCAAGACCCGCAGAGCAGCATAGCACGGCAAAGCCTCTCCGGCACCCCAAGAATGCGCCGGAGGTGCTGCTGCCGCAGGAAGAGCAGGAGCAGCAGGAGATGGCACAGCTCAAGGCGATGATCAACGGCCTGAGCGACCAGAAGCCGGAAAAGCCTGCACCGAGGGCCGAAGCAGCCCCGGCAGCAGAAACTGAACTGGCTGAAAGCAAAAAGAAACCGTCCGGTGCACCGCTGCCCGCGGCTGTGTTTGCAGCGGTAAAGGAGACGGCACCGGAGCTGCAGCCGGAACCTGTGCCGCAGCCGGAAAAGCAGCCGGTGGCCGATTTCTTTGGCAAGGCGCAGAGCGAGGACGCACCGCAGGCACCTTTGGCCCCGGCAGAGGAGCCTGCCGCAAAAGAGGACACCATGAGCCTGCCGCTGCTGCCGCTGGACGGCGAAGAGCCGCAGCAGGCACCGGAGAAGGCACCCGCTGCGCCACAGCCGGAACTGAAAGCTGAGGCGGAGGACGCGGTGTCTCCGGAGGAACATGCTGAAACGGAGCTGACCGAGCCGGAGGCCACGGCGGATAAGCTGCACCGTATGAGTGCAGAGCTGACGCTGCGCTGCGTGCTGGGCGGCATTCTGGCTGTGGTGCTGCTGCATTTTGGTTTGGTGTCGGATGGGCTGCTGCCCGCCATGGCGGCGCTGGACCCGGATGCTGCCCCGGCGGCATTCTATGGTGCAAACCTGTTGCTGCTGGCAGCAAGCCTGTGCGTGAGCTTCCCGGTGCTGCGCGACGGCCTGAACGGCCTGCGCGGACGGCCTTCTTCCGAGACGATGCCGGCGCTGGCCGCAGTAGCAGCGCTGGTGCAGGCGGTCACAGCCATGCTGAACGCAAATGTTTACCGCGGCACCACCGGCATCTCGCTGCTCAGCGGCATGGCTGCGCTGGGGCTGTTCCTTGCGCTGCTGGGCAGCCGGGTGATGCTGGCTGCTGTCAAGGGCGGCTATGAGCTGGTGACCAATGGTGTGGAGTTCGAGGGCGCCTACCGCGCCAAGGACAAAGACCTGCTGCGCGCCCTTGCACGGGATCTGGAACAGAAGGACCCCTGGGTGCTGCTGAGCCGCCCGATGAAGGAAGCTGACGGCTTTGTGGAGCAGAGCTTGAGCGAACGCGCAAGCGAGCGCCGTGCACGCAAAGTTTCGTACATCCTGCTGGGCGTTGCCCTGCTCAGCGGCGTGCTGTTCCTGCTGGCAGGTGCCGGCTGGAACAAAGCTGCGGCTGCCATGGCAGCTGTGCTGTGCATGGGCGCACCGCTTTCCTCTACCCTGATCGCGGGCGTTGCCTCGCTACGGCTGCAGCGTGCGGCTGCGGCTGTGGGCGCAGTCGTGCCCGGTTGGCAGGCCATTGAGCAGCTGGGCGGCATTGATACGCTGCAGATCGATGCAGACGACCTGTTCACCGCCGACAGCGCACAGCTGGAGGATATCCGCATCTTCAAGGGCGGCCGCATCGACCGCGCCATCCTGTACGCGGCCAGCGTGCTGAACGAGAGCCACGGCACCCTGAAGGGGCTGTTCCGCCAGATCGTTGAGGAACGCACAGACATCCTGTTCCCGGTCAAGGATCTGGAGCAGCACCATGGGCTGGGCTTTTCCGCCTGGTGCGATAACAACCGCATCCTCATTGGTACCCGCCGCTATCTGGAGCAGGAGGGCGTGCCACTGCCGGACGAGGAATACGAGATGCAGCACTCGAAGAACGGCGAGCTGCAAATTTTGTATCTGGCTGTGTCCGGCAATCTGCACGCTATGTTCGTGCTGAAATATGTGGGCGGGCGCAATGTGGCCCGCGGCCTTGCCGTGCTGCAAAAGGAGAACATCCGCCTGCTGGTCACATGCCAGGACCCCAGTCTGACTGCACACCACATTACCGAAGCATACCGCCTGCCGGAAGGCATGATCACCGTGCTGGATCAGGAGCAGTGCAACGCCATCAAGGCCGCACCGGAAGACCCGGAGGACACCTGCTGCATGATCCATCTCAAGGCGTTTGCCAGCCTGACCGGCGGCCTTCAGGCTGCGGATCAGGCCCAGAACGCCGAGAGCAGCGCCACCACGGTACAGATGGTCTCGGTGCTGTTCTCCATTATCATTGCAGCGCTGCTCACCAGTGCAGGCAGCATCTGGGAGCTTTCGGTGGCAACGGTGCTGATGTATCAGGCAGCGTGGAGCGCCCTGAGCATTGCTGTGTGTGCACTGAAAACAGCATAACTGAGAAATATTCTCAGATAAATAGGAATTATTCTTGATTTCTCTCAAAAAAATATGGTATACTCTGTTCAGAAACCTGAGCCGCAGGCGAAAAAAATTACCGCCGGGCTGAATGATAGAGCCGGGATCGGTCGATCCTGACAGAAGATCCGTTTTTGAAAGGAGAGCATCATGGAACTGAAGGGTACCAAAACCGAGAAAAATCTGATGGAAGCGTTTGCAGGCGAGAGCCAGGCACGCAACAAGTACACCTTCTTTGCCAGCATGGCAAAAAAAGAAGGCTACGAGCAGCTGGCCGCGATCTTTGAGGAGACCGCCGGCAATGAGAAGGAGCACGCAAAGATCTGGTTCAAGCTGCTGTGCGGCGGCGCGATCCCCGATACCCTGACTTGTCTGGACATGGCAGCAGGCGGTGAGCACGATGAGTGGACCGAGATGTACCCCCGCATGGCCAAGGAGGCCAAAGAAGAGGGCTTCCCTCAGATCGCAGCACTGTTCACCATGGTGGCACAGATCGAGAAGGAGCACGAGGAGCGCTACCGTGCGCTGGCCGAAAACCTGAAAAACAACAAGGTCTTTGCCCGCGAGGAGCAGCAGGTATGGCAGTGCCGGAACTGCGGCTACACCTATATCGGCAAGTCCGCACCGCTCAAGTGCCCGGTGTGCGCACATCCGCAGAGCTACTTTGAGCTGAAAAAGATCAACTACTAAGCGGAAAATTCAAAAGCAGAACAGCGCCGCCGCATCCGGTTTGCCGGGTGCGGCGGCGTTTTGTACAAAATTGAAAAGCGGATTTTATTATTCTCCACAAAATAAGGCTCAGCTGCCCGGCAGAATGGGCAAAAAACTTGACCCGGTTTTGCACTGCGTGTAAAATAATACGGAGACAGGAATATTTAAAGGATCTTGCAGCAAAGCAGGCGGGGAGGGCAAAGCCCATGAAGCAGGGGTTCAAAGCGTGTGTTTGTGCAGTGGTGCTGTGCGCAGAACTGTTTGCAGCCGGGGCCTTGTCGGCCTATGCTGCGCAGGAGCAGCCGCTGCCGGACAGCGGCATGACATTGGACACTGCCGAACTGACGCTGGATATCACCGAAGGAGACCCGGCCCCGGTGGCCTACCTGAATGTGCAGGCACCCAACGACTACTTCTTTCTGATCTGGACTTCCAGTGATCCGGCAGTGGCATCGGTGGACGGCACCGGCAGGGTGACCGGCCATGCCGAGGGCACTGCGGCTGTCACGGCCCGCAATGAGCGCGGCGAAAAGACCACCTGTACCATCACGGTGCGCAAAAGCACAGCCAGCCGCCTGGTGCTGAACACCAGCGATCTGACGCTTACCATTACAGAGCAGGAGCCTGTCCCGACGAAACAGCTGAAGCTGGAACAGAACAAAGGCGGGTTTACCTATGTGCGGCAGTGGGTCAGCAGCAACCCGGCGGTGGCATCGGTAAGCACAAACGGTATCGTAAAGGCGCAGGGGTCCGGCAAGGCCGTCATCAGCGCACTGACCACAGCCGGGCAGGTGCTGCGCTGCACGGTAACGGTCACATCGGAGATCGGACGGGTGCAGATGAGCAAAAATGCCATGCTGCTGCAGGCAGTGGGAGCCAGTCAGAAGCTGACCGCGCAGGCTGCAGGCACCAAAAACGGAACGATGACATGGCTCAGCAGCAATCCGGACGTGGCAACTGTAAGTGCGGATGGCATGGTAACGGCGGTGGGCGACGGTGAAACGATGATCCTTGCCGTTACACCGGAGGGTCGTGCCGATGCCTGCTATGTGGCCGTGGGAGCGGCGGCGTGGCGGTTCCGCTCGGAGGACGAGCTTGCCGAAACGCTGACCCTGACCGGCCAGCTGCCCTATTCGGATGGAAAGTAAAAAGAAAAATGGGAGCGTTCTGTGCAGCAGGATGCTCCCATTTTTTCAAAACCCGCTGGGCAGAAAGATCATGGTTCCCCGGGCAGACCACGCCATCCGCTGGGCCATGCAGCCGGGCGCACCGGCCAGCAGAAACAGGGCCAGTGCGGCGAGCAGCAGCACCCATCCAAGGCCGCTGTGCGGCCTGCCGGAAAAAGGATCCCCTTTTTTGCGTCTCATCCCGCTGCCCCCTTTTTGCTGTGCTGGCCCATGCTATGCGCGGCCAGCAGTGATTGTGCAACGTGCTGGGCTGTGGTACAATAAAATATCGAAATCTACTGTGCAGGGAGAACGATTTTATGCTGACCATTACACTGCTGGGCACTGCGGCTACCATGCCACTGCCGGACCGGGCACTCTCGGCGGCGTTTGCTGCCTGCGGCGGCCACGGTCTGCTGTGGGACTGCGGCGAGGGCACGCAGGCGGCAGCGCGCCGTGCGGGCGTGAACCTGATGCGGGCAGATGCCATCTGCCTGACCCACTACCATGGCGACCACATCTTTGGTCTGCCGGGCCTTTTGCAGACTCTGGGGGCGCAGGGCCGCACAAGGCCGCTTGCGCTGCTGGGTCCGGAGGGCCTGCCGGATATCTGGGCGGCGGTGCGGGCACTGACCGGCCCGCTGCCCTATCCGGTGAAGCCGCAGGTGCTTATGCTGGGCCAGCCGCTGGCGCTGGATGCGCTGAGCGAGGGCTGGCCTGCCGGTGCGCGGCTGGTGCCGTTTGCCACAAAGCACCGGGTAAAAAGCCTTGGCTACCGGCTGGAGCTGCCCCGTGCAGGCAAATTCTCGCCGGAGCAGGCCCGGGCGCTGGGGGTGCCGGTGCAGCAATGGAAGCTGCTGCAGAAAGGGCAGAGCGTTGCCGTGGAGGGCAGAACGGTGCAGCCTGCGCAGGTGCTGGGCGCCCCACGCAAGGGGTTGAGCGTGGTATTTTCCGGCGATACGGCCCCCTGCCCGTATTATTTGCAGGCGGCGCATGACGCAGACCTGCTGATATGCGATGCCACCTATGCCCTTCCGGAGCAGGAAGACCAGGCCCGTCAGTGGGGGCACAGCACCTTTGAGCAGAGCGCATCCCTTGCCGCGCAGGCGAGGGCAAAGCGGCTTTGGCTGACCCATTATTCCCCCATGATCACCGACCCGGAGGAGTATGCCGCGCAGGCACAGAGCATCTTCCCGGCGGCGGAGTGCGGCTTTGACGGCAAAAGCATCACCCTGCAGTACGAGGAGGCACAGCCATGACCATCCGGATGGACGAGGGTGCGGCAGAGCTGCTGGACACCCTGCACAGGGCGGGCTATGCAGCCTACGTGGTGGGCGGCTGCGTGCGGGACAGTCTGCTGGGCCTTACACCGCACGACTGGGACCTGTGCACCAGTGCCCTGCCGCAGCAGGTGATGGAGCTGTTCGGCGCGCAGCGGTGCATCCCCACCGGCCTGCAGCACGGCACGGTAACGGTGAAGCAGAGCGGTGCCCTTTACGAGATCACCACCTTCCGTACAGAAGGCACCTACACAGATGGCCGCCACCCGGACGAGGTGCATTTTGTGCCGGATGTGCGGGAGGACCTGGCCCGGCGGGATCTTACCATCAACGCCATGGCCTACAATGAAAAAGAGGGCTTTGTGGACCCCTTTGGCGGGCAGGCCGATCTGCAAAGCGGCATCCTGCGGGCCGTGGGCGTGCCCCGCCAGCGGTTCACCGAGGACGCGCTGCGCATCCTGAGGCTGTACCGGTTCGCAGCGCGGTTTGGCTTTGCCATCGACCCGCCCACGGCGCAGGCGGCACAGGAGCTGTGTGCCCATCTGGACTGCGTATCGGTGGAGCGCATCGAGGAAGAGCTTGCAAAACTGCTGAGCGCACCCGCCCCTGCGGCATATCTTGACAAAAAAATACTCGGCGTTGTTTTGCCCGAGCTTTCACCGGAGGCACTGGCGGCGGCAAAGCCGGTGGTGGATGCCTGCCCGGCGGGGGAGCAGGCCCTGCCCGTCCGTCTGGCGGCGCTGCTGCTGAGCCTTGGTGAGGACGGCACCCGCCGCACCCTCAGGCGCCTGCGCTGCTCCAATGCCTGTATTGAGGAAACGGCGGTGTTGGTGCGGGAAGCCAGAAGGCGTGACGGTAGCTTTCTCTTCGGACACGAGTACGGGTTGCGGCACCCAGCGGATGCTTCGTGCTTTGAGCAGCACTCGCATCCTGCTGGCCGCTGTCCCAACAGCAACTTCCTGTTTCCGCCACAGGCGGCAGTCGTTGCCGTTGCAGGCCATTCCATCGCCCGCCCTATTGCCTTCGGCAACAGGGTCCCACCCCAGCGGACGGTCCTCAGAGAAACTACCGTCACACCCGGCTTTACCATCTACGCCCGCCGACTACTGGGCAAATATAACTTGTGTACCGTGCAGCGCATTGCTGCACTGGGCACAGCCCTGCAGCCGGAACGGGCGGCTGATTTTGCTGCACTTTCCGAATTGGCCGAACAATTGGACGCGGACGGCGTATGCTGCCGCGTCAGCCAGCTGGCTGTGAATGGCCGCGACCTGATGGCGGCAGGCGTCCCGGCGGGGCCGGGCATCCGCAAAGTGCTGGAAGCGCTGCTGGACGGTGTGATCCGGGAAGAATACCCCAACGAGCGGCAAGCCCTGCTGGCCGCAGTGCAGCAGCTCGCTGCGTCTTGACAAGCTCTTTTTTCAGAGTTACTATTATACTACTGTTTTAGTGTGTTGAATGCACCAAAGGAGAACTTATGACCACACAGACCCCTGATTCAAAGCCGCGTGCCCTCATTGCCATGAGCGGCGGCGTGGACAGCTCGGTGGCGGCATGGCTCATGCAGCAGGCAGGCTATGACTGCACCGGCATCACCATGCGGCTCACCCGCAACGAAACGCTGGGACAGTCCGGCTTTCACACCTGCTGCTCGGAAAAGGACATCGAAGATGCGGCAGAGGTGGCGTTTGCCATGGATATCCCGTACGAGGTGCTGGATTTCACGGCCGACTTCCGGGAACAGATCATTGAAAAATTCGTCCGCGTGTATGAGGCGGGCGGCACGCCGAACCCCTGCATCGACTGCAATAAATATATGAAGTTCCGCCACCTGCTGGACTGGGCCCGGGCACACGGCATGGAGTATGTGGTCACGGGCCACTATGCTCGGGTGGAGCAGGACGAGGCCACCGGCCATTTTCCTGCTCAAAAAGGGGCTGGACGAGGGCAAGGACCAGAGCTACGTGCTCTAAGCAACCTCACTCAGGGAGCAGCTGGCGCATATCCGTCTGCCGCTGGGCGGCCTGCACAAGACTGAGGTGCGCGAGATCGCGGAGCAGCACAAATTTGTCAATGCCCGCAAGCACGACAGTCAGGACATCTGCTTCGTGCCGGATGGCGACTATGCCCGCTTTATGGAGGACTTCACCGGCAAACACTACCCGGCAGGTGATTTTCTGGACGAGAGCGGCAGGGTGGTGGGCACCCACAACGGCGCGGTGCGGTACACCATCGGCCAGCGCAAGGGGCTGGGCCTTGCCATGGGGGCACCTGTGTACGTCTGCGGCAAGGACATGCAGGCAAACACCGTCACGGTAGGGCCGGAGGAGATGCTGTTCGACCGCATCGTGTATGCGGACGAGGTGAACTGGATCGCCATTCCGGAGCTGACCGGGCCGCTGCGGGTCACAGCCCGCACCCGGTACCATCAGGTGGAGCAGGCCGCCACCGTCTACCCGGCAGAGTGCGGCTTCCGGCTGGAATTTGACCAGCCCCAGCGCGCCCCTACGCCCGGTCAGGCCGTGGTGCTGTATCAGGGCGACACGGTGCTGGGCGGCGGCACCATCACCCGCGTAGAAAAGTAAGGAGAACGAAATGCAAAATCAGTATTCCCGCACGCAGCTGCTGCTGGGCGCGGAAGCCATGGAAAAACTGCACAATTCCCGCGTGGCGGTGTTCGGCATCGGCGGCGTGGGCGGCTACACGGTGGAAGCGCTGGCGCGCAGCGGTGTGGGGGCACTGGATCTGATCGATGATGATAAAGTCTGCCTGACCAATCTCAACCGCCAGATCATCGCCACCCGCAGCACGGTAGGGCAATATAAGGTAGATGTGGCTGCGCAGCGCATCCACGACATTGACCCGGACATCAGGGTGACCACCCACCGGTGCTTCTTTGGCCCGGAAACACAGGACCAGTTCGACTTTACCCAGTACGACTATGTGGTGGATGCCATTGACACCGTTACCGGCAAGCTGGCGCTGGTGATGAAGTGCAAGGAGGTGGGCACCCCCATCATCTGCTCCATGGGCGCAGGCAACAAGATGGACCCGACCCGCTTTGAAGTGACCGATATCTACAAGACCTCGGTCTGCCCGCTGGCCAAGGTAATGCGCACCGAGTGCCGCAAGCGCAAGATCAAGCACCTGAAGGTGGTCTACTCCAAGGAGCCTGCCATGACCCCCATCGAGGATGACGACATCAGCTGCAAGTATCACTGCATCTGCCCTCCGGGCACCCAGCGCAAGTGCACCCAGCGCCGTTCGGTGCCGGGCTCCAATGCCTTTGTACCCTCGGTGGCCGGCCTGATCATCGGCGGCGAGGTGGTAAAAGACCTTGTGGGCTTTGTACCGATGAAGGGGTAAAACAGACTGCAGACTCCTGCTGTGTGGGACGATTTGAAATGCGCTCCGCGTTGCTTTGCGCATAAGCTAAGGAAATTATATTTTTGATTTTGGGGTTCAGAAACGCCTGCGGGCGTTTCTGAACCCCATTTTCATGGGCGGGGGTCGTGGAGGAAAGGCTTGTGCTTGCGGGCAGAACGTTAACTCCGCCGCGCGAATGTTTCCACAGGAAACCAGCGCGGCAGCTTCCGCTTTCGGTTATGACTCCTCCCGTGAAAAGGCAATTCTGGAAAATCCGCAGATTTTCCAGAATTGCGAAATAAAATAATAATTCCGCTGAAAATGGTCAGAGCATCAGCGGAGACCATTTAAGATCGTGCTTTTTACGCGCTGCAGCGTTCTATAATATAAATTTGCAACTAATTTGCATTTTGGTATTGCAATTGGAGAGAATATCGTGTATAATCATCCCTGTTCAAAAATGCAACCAATTTGCAATTTACTAAAATGAAGCGACGAACGGTCGTTTTTAGGAGCGTATATGGAACTGTTTCTGGATGTTCTGGGCGAATCTCTGGTGGATACCGCCAAGATGCTGCCCTTCCTGTTTCTGGCTTATCTTCTGATCGAGTATATCGAGACCCGCCACGGTGAGCGCATTGAAGCACTGCTGGCAGGCGGCGGGCGCTGGGGCGCGATTCCGGGCGCGGTGCTGGGCTGTGTGCCGCAGTGTGGCTTTTCGGCCATTGCGTCCAACTTCTACTCCTCCCGCGTCATCACGCTGGGCACCCTGATGGCCGTCTACCTTGCCACCAGCGACGAAGCCATCCCGCTGCTGGTATCCATGCCGGCCTACTGGGATAAGCTGGCTGTGCTCATGGTCATCAAGGTGGTATACGCCATTGTGGTGGGCTTTGTGCTGGATTTTGTGCTGCGCGGCGTGCTGCCCAAATCGCTGCGCGGCGGCTACACCGGCCATGCCGACGAGGTGGACTGTCACGAGGAGCACAGCGACGAAGAGGGTAAGCCCGCCCCCATCTGGAAAGCGGCCCTGCGCCACACGCTGGAGATCTTTGTGTTCATTTTTGCGTTCAGTCTGGTGTTCGGCCTGATCGTGGAAGGCGTGGGCGAAGATGTGTTTGCAGACCTTCTGGGCAGCATGGGCTTCTTCCAGCCGGTAGTGGCTGCGCTGGTGGGCCTGATCCCCAACTGCGCCGCCAGCGTGCTGCTGACCCAGCTGTATGTGGAAGGTGCTCTGCGCTTTTCCAGTCTGGTGGCGGGCCTTTGCACCGGTGCAGGCGTGGGCCTTGCGGTGCTGTGGCGCACCAATCCTTCGTGGAAGCAGAACCTGTTCATCACCGGCCTGACATGGGGTGCAGGCGCATTCCTCGGCGTGGCAATGCAGGTGGTCGTGGCCGTGTTTGCGTGATCACGAGAAGAAGCTGCAAAGAAAACAGCATCGTGAAACAAAATAAGGCTATTGCATGGAATTCTGTGCAGTAGCCTTATTTTTATGCCCAAATGCACCCCAATTTTAAAAAAGTATGGTATACTGGTACAAAACTCAGTTCCATAGGGGAGAATAGAATGCAATATAAGATTCTGGCAAGCGATTACGACAACACACTGGTGCCCTTTGGCGAGGGCAAGCCGCGTCAGAAGGTGGTCAAGGCGGTAAAGAAGCTGCAGGCCGCAGGCGGCAGATTTGTGCTCAGCACCGGACGCGCGTATCCGTGCGTCAACCTCAAAGGCCAGCTGGGCGGCATCCGGTTCGATTATGCCATCACCTGCAACGGTGCCTGTGTGGTGGACCGCGAGGGCCGCATCGTGGCCGAGCACCCGCTCACCGCTGAGGAAATGTACGCGCTGGTGGATTTCTGCGAGGATTATAACTATCCGCTGCAGTTCAATTTCAGGGATGCCTGCTACGCCTACTGCGAGTATGAATACCTGCACAGGGGCTATCAGCAGATGAACAGCATCGGGCTGGACTGTATGGACGGCGAAGATCAGGACCGCCACCTGATCGATATGCCCCACGCGGCCTTTGCGGCAGTGCCGCCGGAGCACGTGGCAGATTTTGCGGCAAAGTACGGCCATCTGGGCCTGCACTGGATGCAGGTGGGCGCGCAGAATGCCGATGGCCTGTGCTACTACGACATCGTGCGCGGTGGAATGGACAAGGGCGTGGGCCTTGCCGACCTGTGCGAAAAGATGGGCCTGACACTGGCCGATGCCGTGGCGGCAGGCGATTCTGCCAACGATGTGGCCATGCTGAAGGCAGCGGGCCTTGGCTGCTGCATGGCAAACGGCACGCCGGACGCAAAGGCTGCCGCCGACCGCATCATTGGCGATGTGCGGGAGGACGGCCTTGCCGACCTGATCGAGGAGCTGTGGTTCGACGGCCCCAGAGCAGAGCCGTCCGGCCGCGACCTTGGCTCGCCTTGGGATAAAATTGAAAGTGCAGGCGGACAATGAGCTTTGAACCGGTGTATAACGAACACAGCCGGGCGCTGATCCTGGGCACATGGCCCAGCCCCAAAAGCCGGGAGATGGCCTTTTACTACGGCCACCCGCAGAACCGCTTCTGGCCCGTGCTGGCCGCGCTGACCGGGGAGCCGGTGCCTGTCCGTGAGGACATTGAAGCCAAAAAGCAGATCATCCTGCGCCATGGGCTGGCCCTCTGGGACACGCTGGAACGCTGCACCATCACCGGCGCAGCGGATGCTTCCATCAAGGATGCAGTGCCGAATGATATTGCCGCTCTGCTGGCAAAGGCACCCATCGAAGCAGTATTCTGCAACGGAGCCACCGCATACCGGATCTATACAAAGTATCTGCAGCCGGTGTCCGGCATTGCAGCGGTAAAGCTGCCCAGCACCAGCCCGGCAAACGCTGCCTGCCGCCCGGAAAAGCTGCGCGAAATCTGGGGCGCGGCTCTCTTGCCGTGGATCAACAAATGATGGCCAGGTTGTAAATTATCCGTGAAAGCCTTGCGTTTTTCGCGGGGTGCGGTATTATGGGTAACATAAGGGGCAATGCCCCGGACAAGGAGAAGAAACATGAGCAAGATCATCCGCACCAGAAAGCCCAGCGTTCTGCCATTTTATGCAATGGCACTGGTCTTTTTGGTATTGTGCGCGGTACTGCCGGTGTATAAGCTGTGGGCGCTTCTGGCGGCGCTGGGCGGTGCATTTGTGGCCTTTGGTGCGGCACAGAAGGTCTGCCCGCCCCGGGTGGTGGAGCACGAAGTGCCTTTCCACACCGGTGTGGAGGATGTGGACGCGATGCTGACCGACATTCAGCAGAAACTGGATACCCTGCACACCCTCAACGAGCAGCTGCCGGACCCGCAGCTCTCTGCCGCCATGACCCGCATGGAAAAGGCGGGCCGCTCCATTGTGGAAGCGGTGGAAGCAAACCCGGAAAAGGCAAAGCAGGTGCGCAGGTTCGCAAACTATTACCTGCCGGATGCGGTGAACGTTCTGCAGCAGTATGCAAAGCTGGCAAAGCAGGGCGTGCGCGGCGAGAATGCCGCAGCCATCCGTACCGAGGTGGAGCACAATGCTGCTTCCATTGCCACGGCGTTTGAAAACCAGCTGGATGCCCTGTACGCCGCCGAGAGCATGGACCTTTCTGCAGATATCACGGTGCTGCAGAACATGCTCAAAGGGCAGGGCCTGAGCTAAAAAAGGTAAATGGTATTTGGAAAGGAAGGAATCTCTTATGGCTGATAATACATTCAACTTTGACCTCGATGCACCCGCAGTACCCACCCTGACGCTGGACCCCACCCCGGCAGAAGAGGAAAAGGCAGCACCCGCCCAGCAGGAAGCTGCCGCACCGGAGCAGCCGCAGGTGAACCTGACCCCGGAAGAACAGGCCATGGTGGATCAGTTTGCTGAAAAGATCGACATTACCAACAGCCAGCAGGTGCTGCAGTACGGCTCCGCCTGCCAGAAGAAGATCGGCGATTTCTCCGAGGCTGCGCTCTCCAAGGTGTCCACCAAGGATCTGGGCGAAGTGGGCGATATGATCACCAGCCTGATCGGTGAGCTGAAGAGCTTTGATGCAGGCGAGGAAGAAAAAAAGGGCATCCTCGGCTTCTTCAAGAAGAAGGGCGACCAGCTGGATGCCATGAAGATGAAGTACAACAAGGCCGAGACCAACGTGGAAAAGATCCAGTCCATGCTGGAGGGCCATCAGGTGCAGCTGCTCAAGGACATCGCCATGCTGGATAAGATGTATGATCTGAACATGGCCTACTTCAAGGAGCTGAGCATGTATATCCTTGCCGGCAAAAAGAAGCTGGCCGATGTGCGCGCAAACGAGCTGCAGCAGGCCATGGATAAGGCCAAGGTTTCCGGCCTGCCGGAGGATGCACAGGCGGCTCGTGATCTGGCCGACCAGTGCGAACGCTTTGAAAAGAAGCTGTACGATCTGGAGCTTACCCGCAACATCAGCCTGCAGATGGGGCCGCAGATCCGCCTTTTGCAGAACAACAATACCATGATGGCAGAAAAGATCCAGTCCACCATCGTGAACACCATCCCGCTGTGGAAGAACCAGATGGTGCTGGCACTGGGTCTGGCACACAGCCAGCAGGCCATGCAGGCCGAGCGTGCCGTTACCGACATGACCAACGACCTGCTCAAGAAGAACGCCGAGGCCCTGAAGATGGGTACCATCGAGACCGCAAAGGAATCTCAGCGCGGTGTGGTGGACATCGAGACCCTGCAGCAGACCAACAAGAGCCTGATCGAGACGCTGGACGAGCTGAACAAGATCCAGAGCGAGGGCCGCGCAAAGCGCGCTGCCGCCGAGCAGGAGCTGAACCGCATCGAGGACGAACTGAAAGCAAAAATGATGGAGATCCGGAGCTGAGATGGCAAACGCAGATTTTTCGCAAAAACAGAACAGCACTTCCGGCGGTTTTGACGCGGGCAGCTACCGCGAACAAAAGCAGCCGGAGCAGGCCGTGCCGCTGACACCTCTGCAGCAGAAGCTGGCAGGGCTGGAAGCAAAGCTGCCCGCAGCCCTTTCCACCCGCGCAGCTGCACTGGCGCTGAGCGTGGTGGTGATGCTGGCGGCCTTTTTGGGCTTTGGCAGCGCCAAGCTGCACAGCCGGTACAACGAAGTCCGCAAATGGTACACGGTGGGTGTGGCGGCAGACAACGGCTATAACCTCAACGAGGAGCTGACCACCCGCATGAACACGGCGGCAAACATCATCACCACCGCCGGCAGCACGCTGGGAGCGGACAGTGCCGAGGTACAGGCCGCACAGAGCGCGCTGAGCGATTTTACCGCCTGTCTGGAAGCCGTGCAGAACGGCGGCAAAAGTCAGGCACTCACCTCGCTGCCCTATTATCAGGGCAGCACGATGCACGCGCTGTATCAGGCCAACGAGGTGCTGGGGTCGCGGATCGACCAGCTCTACGCAAAGCTGCAGGAGCAGGCCGCAGACCCCATGAAGATGGGCGCTGTGCAGGGCCAGTATGGCCAGTTCAACAGTGCGGCTACCATCATCGGCACCCTGAAATACAACGATGCCGTTTACGACTACCAAAAAGAGACCGGCGGCTTCCCGGCCAGCGTGCTGGGAGCCATTGCCGGTGTAAAGGAGGTTGAACCCTTCGCATGAAAAATTTTGCAAAACGTGTGAGCGCTCTGGTGCTGGCCCTTGTGGTGGGCGCAGCGGCCCTGTGCCCGGCGGCCCTTGCCGCCGCCAGCCTGCCGGACCTGCCCCAAAGACGAATGTGTGGTGGATGATGCCAACATCCTGAGCGACAGCACTACCCAGACCATCGTTGATCTGAACAACCAGCTGCAGTCCAGCTGCAACGGAGCACAGATCGGCGTACTGACTGTAGATTATACGGGCAATTATTCCACTGAGGATTATGCAACACAGGCCCTCAACGCCTGGGGCATTGGCTCGGCTTCCGAGAACAACGGTGTGCTGATCCTGCTGGTGATGGAATCGCCCATCTACGAGGACGGCGATTACTACGTGACCTACGGCGACGGCTTCCGCAACACCACGCTGGAAAGTCAGGCCAGCGCCCTCGCCCAGACCATGGAAGGTGATTTTGTTAACCGCGATTACAGCGATGCAGTAATCACCTGTGCCAACAATGTGGCCGACACCATTGCAAGTGTTTATGGGGTAAATCTGAACAATGGCAGCTATGACGATGGCGGCTACGCGGAGCCGGACGACGGCCCCACCACCTTTGGGGATATCGTTCTGGGTATCGTGATCCTGTTCATGTCCCTGATGGTGATGCTGATCATCGTACTGTTCGTGTTCCGGGTGTTCATTGCACCCATCGGCCATGCAGTGGGCTGGAACTGGGGCCCCTTCGCATGGGGCTACATGGCAGGCTCGGCCCGTCGGCATTATCGTCCCGGCCCGCCGCCTCCTCCGGGCCCCGGCTTTGGTCCCGGATACGGCCCGGGCTATGGCCCCGGCCCCCGCAATGACCGGCCCCGCCCGCCCCGGAACAACAACCGGCGTCCGCCCCGTCCTCCCATGGGCGGCGGCTTTGGCGGCGGGTCCTTCGGTGGCTCCCGCGGAGGCGGCTCCTTTGGGGGCGGCTCGTTCGGCGGCGGCAGCTTCGGCGGCGGCTCCTTCGGTGGAATGGGCGGCGGCGGCAGCTTCGGCGGCGGCTCCTTCGGTGGAATGGGCGGCGGCGGCAGCCACGGCGGCGGCGGTGGCCGCGGCCGTTAAAAACACAAAAACACGGAGAACTGCTGTGGGCGGTATGCCTGCGGCAGTTCTCTTTTTCGGTTTCAGGTGTGAAGGAAATTCATTTGACAAATCAACTTTGTTAACCTATACTGAGAAACATGCATAATAAGCCAGAAATAAAGGCTCTGAGGGTGGAAAAGCCGCAGAGCAGGGAACGATAAAAATAGAGGGAGAAAACCATGCTGACTCTGGATAAGATCTACCATGCAGCCTTTGTGCTCAAGGATGTTGCCCGCAAGACCGACCTCATCGAGGCACCCAAGCTCTCCAAGGACTGCCAGCTGTACCTGAAAACCGAAAACCTGCAGGCCACCGGCAGCTTTAAGGTGCGCGGTGCTTACTATAAGATCAGCCAGCTTTCCGAGGAGGAGAGCGCCAAGGGCGTGATCGCCTGCTCTGCCGGCAACCACGCACAGGGCGTGGCGCTGGCTGCTACCCGTCGCGGCATCAAGAGCATCGTCTGTATGCCGGACGGTGCCCCCATCATGAAGGTGGAGAATACCAAGAATCTGGGCGCAGAGGTGTGTCTGGTGCCCGGCACCTACGATGATGCCCACGACAAGGCTGTGGAGCTGCAGGAAGAGACCGGCATGACTTTTATCCACCCCTATGACGATGAGCAGGTCATCGCGGGGCAGGGAACCATTGGTCTGGAAATTCTGGATCAGCTGCCGGATGTGGATGCGGTCGTTGTGCCGGTGGGCGGCGGCGGCCTGATCTCCGGCGTGGCCTTTGCCATCAAGAGTCTGCGCCCGGAGGTGAAGGTCTATGGCGTACAGGCCGAGGGTGCACCCAGCATGTACCGCAGCCTGCACGAGCATAAGTACCAGACCCTGAAAGCCGTTTCTACCTTTGCAGACGGCATTCAGGTCAAGACTCCCGGTGAGCTGACCTACCAGATCTGTGAGCAGTATGTGGACGACATCGTGACCGTGAGCGAGGATGAGACCGCTGCCGCCATCCTCTCGCTGATGGAGAACCAGAAGCTGGTTGCCGAGGGTGCCGGAGCCGTGCCGGTGGCTGCAGTGCTGTTCCACAAGCTGCCGGTCGAGGGCAAAAAGGTGGCCTGCGTCGTCTCCGGCGGCAACATCGATGTGAACATCCTCAACCGCGTGATCACCCGTGGTCTGGTCATGAGCGGCCGCAAGGCGAACATGACCATTGCGCTGGAGGACAAGCCCGGCCAGCTCAAGAAGGTGGCCGAGATCGTTTCCCGCTGCGGCAGCAATGTGGTGTCGGTGCAGCACGATGGCTCCGATCCCAACATGCCCATTTCCAGCTGCTTCCTCAAGCTCACCCTTGAGACCCGCGATGCCGAGCAGATCGAGCAGATCCGCGCAGAGCTTGCAAAAGAGGGTTTCCAGCTTGTGAGCGAAAGAGTATAATAGAAGAAAAAAGAAAGGAACGTTTTATCATGAAAGTCGTTTCCACTTCCAACGCACCCGCAGCCATCGGCCCTTACAGCCAGGCGATCGATCTGGGCAATATGGTGTTTGTTTCCGGCCAGATCCCGGTAGACCCTGCTACCGGCAAGATGGCCGATACGGTTGAAGAGCAGGCTGCACAGAGCCTTGCAAACCTCAAGGCCATTCTGGCCGAGGCTGGCCTTTCCATGGCAAATGTGGTCAAGACTGTCATCTTCCTTGCTGACATCAACGATTTTGCCGCTGTGAATGCCGTGTATGCCAAGGCCTTTGCTGAGCCGTTCCCTGCCCGCAGCTGCGTGCAGGTGGCCGCCATCCCCAAGGGCGCAAAGCTGGAGATCGAGTGCATCGCCGTGCGCGAATGATCAGGCCTAAACATAAAAGGGGCTGTGCCGCTGGCACAGCCCCTTTTGCATGTATGAGGAAGAGTGAGAACAGCAATTACGGGCGCAGACCCATGCCGCCCTCCAGCGTGAGGGTCTCGCCGGACAGATACTTGAAGTCCGGCATGGCCAGCTGCACGCATACCCGGCCGATCTCGGTCTCGGGGTTGGCGTAGTGGCCCATGGGCGGCATCTTGACGTTGGCTTGAACGCATCCGGGTATGCCTGCTGGAACTGCTCCAGCTTGGCGGTCCAGGCCAGCGGGCAGATCACGTTGACATTGATGCCATCCTTGCCCCACTCAGTAGCGGCCACGCGGGACAGGCCGCGGATGCCCTCCTTGGCGGCAGCGTAGGAGCACTGGCCAAAGTTGCCAAACAAGCCTGCACCGGATGCAAAGTTGATCACGCTGCCCTTGGACTTGGCCAGATAGGGATAGCAGGCCTTCATATAGTAAAATGCAGCGTACAGGCCGGAATAAAGGGCCAGATCAAACTGCTCGGTGGTGTGCTCTGCCAGCGGCACGCCGGAAGCGGATGCCTGTGCGTTGTTCACCAGCACTTGAATGCCACCAAAGGTATCCACAGCCTGATTGACGACATTTTGCACGGTGGCTTCGTTGTCGGTGCCTGCACACACATCTGCCTGCACCGGCAGAACGCGGATGCCATACTTGGCTTCCAGCTCGTTTTTTGCCCCTTCCAGTTTTTTCACATTACGGCCAGTGATGACCAGATTTGCGCCCTCTTTTGCAAAGGCGGTGGCAATGCCATAGCCGATGGAGCCGCAGCTGCCATCGGAAAGTACGGCGCGGCCTGCGCCGGTGATGATAGCGGTCTTACCCGTTAAAAAGCCCATAGTTGCCCTCCAGAAGTGCTCAATTGGCTGATGTTGGCCATATTATAGCCTGAATTTCAATAGAATGCAAGGCTTTTTACCGATAAATAAAAATAGACAAAGAATGCCGAGAAGGTGAAAAAATTCACGACTTCTCGGCATTTTGTGAAAGATTTGTCAGAGACTTTGATGTTAAAATAAAGACAAACTAATTACTTCTGCACGCCCGCCTCGCACTGCTCAATAAACTGCTTTGCCACGCGGGGACTGCGGCCGCCGGCGCGGATGGCAAAGGCTTCGGCTTTGACCAGCAGCTGATCCATCGGCATGTCGATGCCGTGCTGCTTTGCCAGTTCGGCCAGAATGTTCTCAAACCGGGCCTTCTCCGGCCGCTGGAAGGTGACCGTCAGGCCGAACCGGGCCGAAAGGCTCATCAGCTCCTGTCGGGTATCGGCTTCGTGAATGTCGTCGCCGGTGCGGTCGGTCAGTGTTTCTTTAATAAGGTGGCGGCGGTTGGAGGTGGCATATACCGCAATGTTCTTGGCCCGGCCGCCCACGCTGCCTTCCAGAATGGCCTTGAGCGCGGCAAAGTTGTCGTCGTTGGCGGTAAAGCTCAGGTCGTCGATGAACAGGATGAATTTGAGCGGGTTCGCGGCCAGCTTGTCCATCAGATCCGGGATCTGGTAGAGCTGGTTCTTCTTCACTTCCACCAGCCGCAGGCCTTCAGGTGCAAACTCATTGGCAATGGCTTTCACCGCACTGGACTTGCCGGTGCCTGCATCGCCGTACAGCAGCACATTGTTGGCGGGCATCCCGGCCAGCAGGGCCTTTGTGTTGGCAATGACCTTTTCGCGCTCCTTCTCGTAGCCGGGCAGCTCGGAAAGGCGCTGGGGGTCCGGGTATTTCACCGGCACCAGATGGCCGTTCTCCACCGTGAACACATGGTGCTTGGCAAACATGCCATAGCCTTTTTTTCCCACCTCGCTCATGCGCTGGGCGTAGGCGGCAGGCAGGTCGATGCTGGAGGTCTCCCACCGGGGCAGGAAAGCCAGCTCCTGCGCCTGCCCTGTGGCAGAACCGGCAGCGGCCAGCAGCTCGTCCAGCGTCAGGCCGCACAGAGCCTGCAGAAAAGCCAGTTCACTGTCCAGCGCGGTCTGCAGTGCAGGGGCAAGGGTGCCCGATGCAGCCTGACGCACGCAGACGGTCTCGGCTTCCAGCACAGCGGCGCTGAGGTAGCTGCCCCAGTTGGTGGTGTGCTCGAACAGTGCGGCTTCAAATTGGGCCACAGCGTCGCACACCGGGCCATAGCCGGGCGCACCGGCTTCCATGCGGTCGGTCAGGTCCAAAAGCTTTGCCACAACGGGGTCGTCCAGCAGGCTGCGGAAAACAACAAGCCCGTGCAGCCGGGCATTCCATTCTCTCAATTTCATATTCCTGTCCTCTAGTTGGTCTTAAATTAAACGCGCAGGCGCGCATATCAGAAGTATACAGCGCATTGTGCTATGGCGCAAGAGGTGTTCAATTAACTTCATGTTTGGGGTGATTCAGGTTACAAATTGTCGATTGACAAAAGGCCGATTTATAGTATAATTTACATCAACAAATGCGCAGATGGGAAAAAGTACCACACGATCCCCACTGTTCAGAGAGCTGCCGTCTGGTGCAAGGCAGTCAGTGCTTCGTGCGGAAAATCATCCCGGAGCAGCCTGCCCAACGGGTGCAAAACCCTTGTAAGCAGCGCCGGTTGCAGCCGTTACCGTGCAGGGCTTTGTTGGAAGCCCGTGAGAGGGTGTGCACAGCACGCCAACGAGAGTGGTACCGCAGAGAGCTTGATGATCACAAGGTCTTTGTCTCTTGATAACAGGGGACAAAGGCCTTTTCTTTTAAAAGGAAGCTCCCCGGGAACGTGTAAAAAGTGGAAAAAGGTTAGGAAAACAGGAGAAACTCACCATGCAGTTGAATGGTTCTCAGATTTTTGTGGAGGTCCTCTGCGAGCAGGGCGTGGACACCCTTTTTGGTTATCCCGGCGGCGCAGTGCTGAACCTTTACGATGAGCTGTACAAAAATTCGGACCGCATCACCCATGTGCTGACGGCACATGAACAGGGCGCGGCCCACGCGGCAGACGGTTATGCCCGTGCCACCGGCCGCACCGGCGTGGTGCTGGCCACCAGCGGCCCGGGTGCCACCAATCTGGTCACCGGCATTGCCACAGCCTATATGGACTCGGTGCCCATGGTGGCCTTCACCGGCAACGTAGCCACGGCGGGCCTTGGTAAGGACGGCTTTCAGGAAGCCTACATTGAGGGCATCACGATGCCCATTACCAAGCACAACTTCACGGTGCGCCGGGTGGAAGAGCTGGCCGATACCATGCGCTCTGCCTTCCGTATTGCACAGAGCGGCCGCAAGGGCCCGGTGCTGGTGGATATCCCCAAGGACGTGACAGCGGCGGTATGCGAGTTCACCCCCAAAAAGCCGGAGCCGATCCGCACCGTTACCACCTTCAACGCGGAGCAGGTCAAGTGGGCAGCGGATCTTATCAATGCGGCCCAGCGCCCGCTGGTCTACTTTGGCGGCGGCGTGCGCAGCGCAGCCAGCTGCCAGCCGCTGCGGGATCTGCTGCACAAGGCGGAGATCCCGGCCACCTACACCCTGATGGCCGCAGGCGTTGTGCCCTACGGCGACCCGATGAACATTGGCATGGTGGGTATGCACGGCTGCTACACCTCCAATCGTGCCGTGGCCGACTGCGATGTGCTGATCGCGGTGGGTACCCGCTTCTCGGACCGTGTGGCGCTGAACCCCAAGACCTTTGCAAAGAATGCCACCATCATCCAGATCGACATCGACCCCAGTGAGCTGGGCAAGAATGTGGAGGTCGATCTTTCCATCGTGGGCGATGCCGCTTACGTGCTGAACGCCATGCTGCCGCAGATCGAGGAAAAGAAGCATCCCGACTGGATGAAGATGATCCGTGAGTGGCAGGCACAGGATTACCACCCGGTGTCCGACCCCACCCGCCTGATGCCCCATCAGGTCATCGGCGAGGTGTGCAACCAGTGCGGCCCGGAGGCCGTGTATGTGACCGATGTGGGCCAGCACCAGATGTGGGCGGCCCAGTACCTGCGCCACGCCAAGAGCCGCGGTTTCATCACCAGCGGCGGCCTGGGCACCATGGGCTTTGGCTACGGTGCCGCCATTGGCGCACAGATGGCTCTGGGCCGCGACCAGCGGGTGGTCATGTTTACCGGCGACGGCTCCTTCCACATGAACCTGAACGAGGCCTGCACCGCCGTGAGCTATGAGCTGCCCATCATCACCGTGATCTTCAACAACTCGGTGCTGGGCATGGTGCGCCAGTGGCAGAACATCTTCTACGAAAAGCGCTACAGCCAGACCGACCCCCACCGCAAGACGGACTTCGTCAAGCTGGCCGAGGGCTTTGGCCTGAAGGGCTACCGCTGCAGAAACCTGCCGGAGTTTCAGGCTGCCTTTGCCGATGCAATGAAGCAGAAAGGCCCTACTTGGATCGAGTGCATCATTGACAAGGACGAAAAGGTGCTGCCCATGATCCCCGGCGGCGGCGATATCAACGACATCATCATGGAATAAGGAGGACACAGCAATATGGAATCCAACAAGCGCAGGGTCATCAGCCTGCTGGTGGACAACCAGAGCGGCGTTCTGGCCCGGGTGTCCAGCCTGTTCTGCCGCCGCGGCTTCAACATTGACAGCCTGACCGTTTCGGCTACCAACGACCCGGCGGTCAGCCGCATCACCGTTACCATCACCAGCGACGAAAAGGCACTCAGCCAGCTGATCCTGCAGACCGAACGGCTGGAAGTTACCCGTCAGGTGTTCGTGCTGGACGGCGAAAAAATCTCTGGAACGGGAACTGCTGCTGCTGAAGGTAGCATCCGATGTGCACAACCGCAGCGAGCTGCGGGAGATCGCCAGCATCTACAAAGCCAAGATCATCGACCTTTCGCCGGACAGCATGGTGTTCGAGCTGATCGGCAAGCCGGATAAGATCGATGCCTTCCTGAAAATGTTTACAGATTACAAAATTTTGGAGCAGTGCCGCACCGGCGTTACTGCACTGGAGCGCGGCGGGATGCATCAGCATATGCAGAAGCCTCCGCAGGAGGTGCGCGAAGCACAGCTGCCTCTGCCGGGGACCCACTGCCCGGAGAGAAAGTAAGAACGAACCCTCTCCGTCACGGCTGCGCCGTGCCACCTCTCCCGAAGGGCGAGGTTTTATGCATCATCAAAAGAGAAGGTATGATAAAAGCTCCCCCCTCGGGGGAGCTGGCATCGAGCAAAGCGAGATGACTGAGAGGGTTAAAACTTCGCTTTTCCGCTCTCAAGGAGCGAAAAAATAAAATGTTTACAATCAGCCACTGAATAAACACAAAACAAAAAAGGAGAACAACTACCATGGCTATCAAGAAATACTACGATTCCGACTGCAACCTCGGCGTGCTGGACGGCAAGACCGTCGCTGTCATCGGCTTCGGCAGCCAGGGCCACGCCCATTCCGAGAACCTGGCCGAGAGCGGCGTGAATGTCGTCGTCGGCCTGCGCAAGGGCTCTGCTCACTGGGAGAAGGCTTCTGAGTTCGCAGCAACTCACGAGAACTTCAAGGTCATGGAAGTGGAAGAAGCTGCCAAGGCCGGCGACGTTGTCATGATGCTGGTTCCCGATGAGCTGTGCGCCGACATCTATAACAAGCAGGTGGCTCCCTACATGACCGAGGGCAAGGCACTGGCCTTTGCACACGGCTTCAACATCCACTTCAAGACCATCACTGCTCCCAAGAATGTGGACGTTATCATGATCGCTCCCAAGGGCCCCGGCCACATCGTCCGCCGCCTGTACACCGAGGGTGAGGGCTGCCCCTCTCTGATCTGCGTGGAGCAGGACTACACCGGCAAGGCTAAGGATATTGCTTTGGCATACGCTTCCGGCATCGGCGCTGGCCGTGCAGGTATCCTGCAGACCACCTTCAAGGAGGAGACCGAGACCGACCTGTTCGGCGAGCAGGCAGTGCTGTGCGGCGGCGTTTCCGAGCTGATCCACGCCGGTTTCGATACGCTGGTGGAAGCTGGCTACGAGCCCGAGATGGCCTACTTTGAGACCTGCCACGAGATGAAGCTGATCGTTGACCTGATCAACGAGGGCGGCTTCTCCAAGATGCGTTACTCCATCTCCAACACCGCTGAGTACGGCGACTACCGCACCGGCAAGCGCCTGATCACCGCCGAGACCCGCAAGGAGATGAAGAAGGTTCTGACCGAGATCCAGGACGGCACCTTCGCTTCCGAGTTCCTGACCGAGATGAGCCCCAACGGCGGCCGCAAGGTCCACTTCCTGGCAAAGCGCCGCATGGAAGCAGAGCTGCCCATCGAGAAGGTCGGCGCAGAGCTGCGCAGCATGATGAGCTGGCTGAAGAAGTAATCAACTCCCCCAGTCGCCTGCGGCGACAGCCCCCTCAAAGAGGGAGCCTTTTGCCTGATCGCAGCGTGAAGCCTCCCTCCGTGAGGGAGGTGGCATCGCGCAAGCGATGACGGAAGGAGTTCAGCCAAAACTTGTGATAAAATCAGGAAAGATTCCCTCCTTTGGGAGGGAGTCTTTTGCTATAAGAAAAAGAGGAATAAACAATGAGAAGTGACAACGTGACCAAGGGTTCGGAGCGCGCCCCGAACCGAAGCCTGTTCTACGCACTGGGCTACACTAAGGAAGAGCTGGAGCGCCCGCTGATCGGCGTGGTGAGCGCCTACAGCGAGATCGTGCCCGGCCATATGAATCTGGACAAGATCGCCGATGCCGTAAAGGCCGGCGTTGAGATGGCAGGCGGCACCCCCATCCTGATCCCCGCCATTGGCGTGTGCGACGGCATCGCCATGGGCCATGTGGGCATGAAGTACAGCCTTGCATCCCGTGAGCTGATCTGCGACAGCGTGGAGACCATGCTCATGGCCCACCAGCTGGACGGTCTGGTGCTGGTGCCCAACTGCGATAAGATCGTGCCCGGCATGGTGATGGCAGCGGTGCGCATGGATGTGCCCGCCGTGGTCTGCTCCGGCGGCCCCATGCTGGCCGGTACCTACGGCGGCGAAGAGGTCAGCCTTTCCAAGATGTTCGAGGCTGTGGGTGCCTACAAGGCCGGTATGATCACCGAGGATCAGCTGGAAGACTGCACCTGCAACTGCTGCCCCAGCTGCGGCAGCTGCTCCGGCATGTACACCGCCAACAGCATGAACTGCCTGTGCGAGGCCATCGGCATCGCACTGCCCGGCAACGGCACCATTCCTGCCGTCTACTCCAAGCGTCTGCAGCTGGCAAAGCACGCCGGTATGGCCATCATGGATATGGTCAAGAAGGGCATCACCGCCCGCCAGATCATCAACGAGCGCTCCATCCGCAACGCACTGACCTGCGACATGGCGCTGGGCTGCTCCACCAACACCGTGCTGCACCTGCTGGCCATCGCTTACGAGGCCGGTGTGCCCATCGACCTGAAGCTGTTCAATGAGATCAGCGCCAAGACCCCCAACCTGTGCCATCTGGCCCCGGCCGGTCCCACCCACATGCCGGATCTGTACGCCGCAGGCGGCATCCCCGCCGTGCAGGCCGAGCTGGCCAAGAAGGGCCTGCTGGATCTGGATGTGCCCACCGTCACCGGCAAGACCCTGGGCGAGAACATCCAGGGTGCCCACATCCTGAACGAAAAGGCCATCCGTCCCATCGACAACCCCTACTCCCAGACCGGCGGTCTGCAGATCCTGTGGGGCAACATCGCACCGGACGGCTGCGTGGTCAAGCGCAGTGCCGTGGCACCGGAGATGCAGCAGCACTCCGGCCCGGCCCGTGTATTCAACAGCGAGGAGACCGCCATTGCGGCTATCTACGCCGGTCAGATCGTCCCGGGCGATGTGGTGGTCATCCGCTACGAAGGCCCCAAGGGCGGCCCCGGCATGCGTGAGATGCTGAACCCCACTTCCGCTCTGGCCGGTATGAAGCTGGACAAGACCGTGGCCCTGATCACCGACGGCCGCTTCTCCGGCGCAAGCCGCGGTGCTGCCATCGGCCACGTCAGCCCGGAAGCCGCTTCCGGCGGCCCCATCGGCCTGATCGAAGAGGGCGATATCATCAACATTGATATCCCCAACGCCAAGATCACGCTGGAGGTGTCCGACGAGGTGCTGGCCGAGCGCAAGGCAAAGTATGTGGCTCCGGAACCCAACATCAAGACCGGCTGGCTCAGCCGCTACGCCCGGATGGTCACCAGTGCCAACCTGGGTGCGGTGCTGAAGTAAAAACGCCCTCAGTCAAACCCTTGCGGGTTTGCCAGCTCCCCCGGAGGAGGAGCCTTTTCCGTCTTATTGCAACGCCAAAGCCTCCCTCTGAGAGGGAGGTGGCATCGCGTCAGCGATGACGGAAGGAGTTTATCATTCCCCACAAACAACAAAATCCCCGCTGTGCAGCTGTGAACTGCACCCCATTTGTTAGACAGTATGGTATACTGTTTAGGAAATGGGGTGTTTTTGTATGCCAAAGGGACAACGAAAGTACAACGGAACGCAGAAGGTAGAAATCATTAAACGAATCCACAGA
>ENA-OQIL01000192-OQIL01000192.1-human-gut-metagenome-genome-assembly--contig:-NODE-192-length-29357-cov-4.454670_pt1 | contig 29357 bp, 30 predicted proteins | sample MGYA00242583_ERZ504748 | MGnify/ENA primary metagenome ERZ504748 (study PRJEB26092, sample SAMD00036191) | human gut metagenome | host: Homo sapiens | study: EMG produced TPA metagenomics assembly of...
CGATGTTGTACCAATTGTAAGGCACTGGGAGTTACTCCGAATGAACTTTTCGGAATTGACCACCCCCGCCACCCCAGGAGAAGAGCGCATGGAAAAAAAGCCCCCGGAGAAGGGGGCGGGAGGTGAAAAGTTGATAGCAGGTTTTATTCTGGAGTTTATTCTGCTGTGGTGAGCCATTGGCCTGATAACGGCCAGTGCGGCCGAGAAAAGCTGGAACATGGCAATGATCGCCTATGTGCTGTGTGCTGTAGCGGCCGCAATCATTTCAGCTTTATGGTTTGCAGCGCTGACAGTTCCTGCTGCATAGCAATCTGCGCCGCGACCTGAGCATGGGCGAGTTTTATGGCGGACTGCTCGGAATGGTCGTGAGCAAGAGAAATCAGCACTTGACCGTACCGACTGATCACTTCACGGCTGGATTCACTGCAATAAAGTACCGCGTAGGAAAGTGCACTGTTGAGTTGCAGAGCATTTTCGGCCGATGGGTCAGTGCGGAAAGCTGCCGCTGCAGACATGAGCTTTGAAAAGGCATCGGTCTGGGCGTTGAAGTACAGCTTGGAGGACTCCAACCGATAGGCTGCACGGCTGTTGAAGCGGGCCGTGAGCCATGCGACAACAACGTTAAGCAGCGCAGCAAGGGCAGAAACCAGCGCGGTGAGCGAGGTGATAACGGCGATCGTTGGAGGATCAAAGTTGAACAAGAAAAACACATCCTTTCTACCGGAAGTGTAACACAGGATGGCAGAAAGGAGCAAGAGCGCATGAGACTCCTTCAGTCGGCTGCGCCGACAGCTCCCTCGGGGAGGAAGCCTTTGGCAAGGAGGAGAAGAGCGCATGAAAGGAGCGAGAGCATGAACGAGAACAAAGAAAAAGCCCGCCTGAGGCGGGCACAGAGGGCAGCGCTTATGAATGGCGCACGGGAGCAGACCATTACCGGTACATACAACGACAAAATGCAGGCACTGGCAGGACTGAGTGAACCGTGGAGCAATGCGGCCTGCATGGGATACTGCCTGATGGCGATGCGGCAGGCGGGCGTGCCAGAGCCGATGCAGCAGAAGGTGCTGGCGTGCCTGGAAGAAAAATTCGATTTTTACAGTCCGGAGGACGCAGAGAAGGCTGGACACATGAAAACGGAGGGGTGACCATGGAACGTTATGTGATCGTGATCCCGGCGGACGAGGAGCAGAAGGCGCGGCTTGTGCGCTGCGACGACGGGGATACCTGCAAACTGGAAACGCTGCAAACGCTGGTGGGCGGGCCCATTGAGACCGCCGAAAGCTGCTTTGCAGCGAACTGGGCGCGGGAGGATGTGGACAGCATCCAGCTGATTGTGAACGAAGAAGGACTGCTGCAGGAGCTGCCCTTCAACGAGCGGGCGACAGATCTGTACCAGTACCGCTACATGAGCGGCATTGTGGGCACGGCGGCGCTGATGGCAGCGCGGGGCGAAGAACTGATCGGCTTTGCAAAGCCTGTGAGCGAGACCATTTGCAGCGAGTGGAACCTTGAGTTGGAGGAGACGGGCGAAGAATGCCATTTTCAGACCTTCAGCCCGGATTGAGGAGGCAGGCGTAATATGAGAAAAGCGCGGATCTATGATGCGCGGCAGCTGCCGGCATATCTGAGTCCGGCGCAGTATGCTGCGCTGATGGGTGTGAACCTGAAAACCGTACAGAAAATGTGCCGCACCGGGCGGCTGCCTGCCGAAAAGGTGGGGCCGCGGCTGTGGCGCATTGACAAGAATGCGGCGCTGGAGCAGGGGGCGCTGGACCGAACAAACAAAAAGCCCGCCGGTGCAGCGAACACCGACGAGCTTACGGGGTGATAGTTTTGAGCCACTATCACCAGAAGTTTAACACGAAACAGGAGGAAACACAAGTGAAACTGAAAGCAACCATCCGGGCAAGCCTGTGGTACATGGCAGCTATGGTGACGGCCATTGGCGCGCTGCTGGTATCCAGCGGCATTGAGCACAGCGCGAACGGCTGGGAAATGCTGGGCTGGGCCGCTGCGGCGCTGGTGCTGCTGGCGGCAGCGCTGGCCATGCTGGGCCTTGGCTGCTGTGCGGACAAGGAAAGCAGGAAAGGCAACAAGGCACACAAAGGGCCCTGCGGGACACGGTGAAGCCGAAAAGCCGGAGAAAGGCGGGCTGAGATGCGGCCACCGATGAACATGACACCGGATGAAACGGAGATCTGGCAGCGGATGGAGCAGCACGGCGAAGAGCTTGTGCGGGACATGGGTGCGGCCCTGCTGCAGGCCGACCGGCTGCCGGAGTGGATGAAGGAATCCGCTGTGAACATGCTGTGCGACAAGCTGGCGGATGCCAGAGCGCTGGCTGCCAGCTGGATGAACGACCACGGGGAGCCGTGAAAGGGAAACGAAGATGATCTTGGAAGAATACCGTGCCCGGATGGCCGAAGAGCTGAAAAGCTGGACTGGCAACACCCGGCCGACAAGGAAAGCAGTGCATACCGGCTTTTGAGCGAAGCGAGCCGGGACAAACAGCTGAGCACACAGGACTGGATCGCACTGTTTGAGCAATACCGGGAAGGAGTGAAACAGCAGTGAAGCAGAAAATGAACCTGCGGCAGGAGCTGGATCTGACGCGGGACGGCACTGCGGAAATGACGCGCTGGTGCATCATCATTGCGCTGCACCAGTGCTTTGGTGTGGGCAAGGACCGACTGAACCGGATCGAGCTGCGTGCCGAAGAACTGGGCTTGGAAAGCCTGAACATTGCCATGCAGGCGAACGGCAAAGGAATGCCCAGCACCGACCAGAGCAGGGCGATGCGGGACAACTGGATGCCGGAGGGCGTGGAGCCGGAGTTCCGGGTGCCGGTGCTGCGTGCACCGCGTACCCGACGGGAGCAGCAGCTGCGCATGGCGGGCGATGTGGCCGCCAGCATGGTATGGACCTTATACGCAAAGACGTGCATGGAGCTGTTGGGATATGGTGCCGGGCGGCTGAACCGATTGAAGCAGGAGGCTCTTGCCAACTACCGGCAGGTGAATGAAGAGGGCCGTGCGGACGGGCTGGATGTTGCCATGGAACACCTGCGCAGATGTGCCTGCGACGCTTTGCAGACCGACGACATTATTGTGGAAGACATCCCGGACGAAGAGCGGGCAAAACAGGCAGACCGGGACTATGAAGAACAGAAAGATGCTTTCTTCCGGCGGAACATGGCCGGAGCCATGGGACGCTGCGCTGCGCCTGCAGGCACGGCAGTGCTGGCACCGGGTGAGATCAAAAAGAAGATCGAGGCAGTTCTGCAGCAGGCAGCTGCGCCGGAAAGCTGGGAGAGGAGACGTTTAAGATGACGCTGAAGGAAGCCATGACCTACCGTGGCGAAAGCGAGGACACTCTGGCGAAAGCGCTGGATACAAGGCCGCTTGACGTACGGCGCTGGTGTAAGCCCGGCGGGCTTTTGAAGCTGAGTGCAGCACGGCTGCAGCAGCTGGCCGAGGCGCTGGACGGCGGGGTACTGATCACCGAAGACGGTGCGGAGTTTGAACTGTATGGAGGAAGAGTGTGAGCAAGCAATACGTTTACAGTTTGTACGATGCAAAGACCGGAGCACTGCGTGCAAAAGGTACACCGCAGGAGCTGATGGAACAGGGATACTACAACCGCGCTGAAAGCGTATGCACAGGCTATGCCCACCAGAAGAAGAAAAAGGCAAAGCCGAAAAAGTGGCGGCTGGAACGGGAAGAAAAGCAGCCAAAACCGAAAGCGGAACCGGACCACAGGACCGGCACCCAGATGCGGGAGGTATGGTTTTACAGCATGTTTGACGCGGACGGAAACCTGCTGCACGAAGGAACGGCCGCAGAGCTGGTAGAAAAGGGACTGTTTAAGAACACACAGACCGTGACGAATGTTTTTATGCCGGGCACTGCAGGCCGCAGGGCATTTACAGCCTGACACGGAAGAGGATACGGCGGGACGTGCTGTGCAATGCGCCGGGAGCCAGAAGCAGCGTGCCGAAAAAGAGCAGGCCGCCGATCACGGGAATTGAGAAGCCGGACGAGCTGCAGCGTGCTGTGCATGAGCTGTGCCTTTACAACGCTGCGGCCCGGAAAGCAGGCAAAAAAGAGCTGAGCTACGGCTACTGGGCTGCAGAAGGAAAACCGGAGGCACCGGCATGATCACATGGTGCTGCAAACCAGACTGTCCGGGAAGGCACCCGGCGTGCCATGGGACGTGCGAAAAGTACAAGGCATGGGAGGCTGCGGTGAAAGCAGAAAAAGCCTACACAAAGGACATGGTATCCCGGGACAGAGTGAACCGGAGCGACTACGTAAAGGAAGGCTGGATGGCGCACAAAGGACAGCGCAGACGAAAAAAATAACAGAGGAAGCCCCTGGCAAAAGGATGCCGGGGGCTTTGGCGACAGCGCAGCAGGATAAAGTCTGCCGGGTGCTGCCGGAGCGTACCGGCGGCAGGCGGGAGCCTTTATACCATTTATTTTATAGCAGGATGAACCGCTTTTTACAGCGTCCGGGGTGGGCGCTTTGGGGAGCTAGTATACCCGTTATTTCTGTGACGGTGATGGGCACAGAAGAGAAAACAAACACCGGCAGCATACCGATGCAGGAGGACGGCCAGATGAAGAAGAGCTACATTCGGGAAAAGAAATACCGGTGCGGCAGCGAGTACATGGCCGTTGGCATTTATGCAGTGACAGATCAGGAGCATCGCAGGCGCGGCAAGAAGCACAAGGAGAGCGACCGGGGCCAGAAAGAGCGGAACAAGCACGCCAGCTTACGCCGCAAGCAGCGCAAGGCCATTGCGAACTTTGGCCGGGACGGCTTTTTCCTGACCGGAACATACGAAGAGTTCTATCTGCCGGAGGATTTTGCAGCCTGCAGGCGGGATGTGGAGAACTACAAGCGGCGGGTGCTCGGTGCCACGGTAAAGCGTTTTGGTGTGAGCCGGGACAAAGTGCGGCTGATGCTATGGGCGGTGCGCAAAGGCGAAGCTGGACGGCTGCACATGCACGGCTTTGCCGAATGTGTGGGGATGGGAGCTGCTGACCGGCGGGAATGGCGCGAAATGCTGGAAGATCTGTGGCGGCGGCGCGTGCCGGGAACAGGCGAGTACGAGCCTTTGGGCACCATGAACGCCGACCGCATGGACATGAAGAAGCTGCTGGGCGTGGACGGGCAGGGCAAGAACGGGACCATAGGCTACATATACGGCCACAAAGAGCGGGCCTGCATTGAAACACGCAATCTGAGCCAGCCGGAAGAACTGGCACCCAGCGACACGAAGTGGAGCCGCCGCCAGCTGCGCAAGGGCTGCACCGAATGCGCAGAGAATGCCTACTGGTGGGAGCAGCACTATCCGGGTTTTGAGGTGGTACAGGTGATGATCTATGACCCCGGACAGCTGTACGAAGCGGACAGGCCGCGACCAGACGGATGGGAGGCCACCGAAGCGCAGGCGTATCTGATCCTGCGGCGGAGAGGGGTTGCGAAAGTTCGCACCTGACAGATAAAATTATTTTATTTTGCGTGTAATAATTGCGCGAAACGCGGAGAAATACACAAAATCAGCGTAAAAATGCGCGGACAGTGACGGAAACGGGCCGAAACTGCGAATGAAGGGAAATTTTGGAAAGCAGATAGAGCCGTGAAAGGCGGTGGACGAGTGACCAGACAGCAGAAGAAGGCTGTGAGAAAGGCGCTGCGGCAGTACGGGCGCAAGCAGAAAGCAGCGGACGCGGCAGGCTGTGCGGCCGCAGGACCGGACCCATGGGGACGGGTGATCCGGCAGGTGCTGGACTACTATGCCGAGGCGGACGGGACCTGTGCGGCTCTGCTCAGGCTGCGGTATCTGGAAGAGCGGCCGGAGGCGGAAACGATCGAAAGGCTGCACATTGGGCGGACGACCTACTACCACAAGGAGCTGGAAACGCTGAGCACGGCAGCGGTGTTTGCTGCAAAAGCAGGGCTGATCTGAAACACTGGGTGCGGATGCATCCGGTGGTTTTGTGATGCAACAACGACGACCGCCGCCAGTGGCGGAAACAGGGAGGAGTTGTTGGGGCCGTGGCCAGCAGGATGCAAGGCCCGCCCCAAGGGCCGAAGCAGACGCTGGAAGCCACAACCCGTACTCGCTGCGACGACCGCAAAATGTCCGCAGTGTTTTTGCAGGCTGTTTGGTGGTAGGCTGAAAGCAACAGCACAGGAAGAAGGGGCGGGCATGGCTGAGCGCAGATACTGCAAAAACACCGTGCCGGGCAGGCAGGGCCGGGGCAAAAAGTACCCGGCAAAGGTGCGGGCCGAGGTGGTGATGGCCATGATCGGCACAAACTCCATCTGTGCGGTGGCGAGAAAATACGGCGTGCCGGAGAGCACCATCCGCAGCTGGGTGGCAGAGGAAGCAAAGAAGCCGGACGGAGAATTTGCAAAAGCACGGGCCGAAGCGGCGCGGGAGATCGCAGCCAGAGCGGCGCTGGGCGCAAAGGCACAGGTGAGCTACCTGCAGCAGCGCGCAGCAGAGAACCAGCGCGCCGCCGAGATACGGACAAAGCTGCAGCAGCGTCTGGATGAGGATGCACGGGCCAGAAACTATGAGCTGGGCGTGCTGCTGAAGAGCGAGGAAGAAAACCTGCAGGACGCTGCCGAGACAGGCCTTGTGATACGCAGCGCACCGGGGACCTACGACCGGCAGCTGACGGACGAAGAGCGCACCGAGCTGGAAAAGCAGCTGGAGCGGTACGAGAGCCTTGCCATGAGCGACAAAGACGCGGCCAAGGTGACAGCGGTATTGCTGACAGCAGCAGAAAAGGCTGCGGCACTGATGCCGAAGGACGAAGGCAGCGGCCAGAGCGCAGCCCCGGCGGTGCTGATGGAGCGGCAGGACGAGGGCGGGCAGCAGGAGGTGGTGCTGGATGGCAGCGGAACTGTATAAAAACCGGCTGGTCATCTGGCGGCCGCAGCCCAAGCAGGCAGCCTTTATGCGCCGCAGCGAGGACGAAGCGCTGTACGGCGGGGCAGCAGGCGGAGGAAAGAGCGATGCACTGGTGATCGAAGCGCTGCGGCAGGTGGACATTCCGCACTACCGCGGGCTGATCGTGCGGAAAACCTACCCGCAGCTTTCGGAGCTGATCGACAAGACGATGCAGTACTACAAGCCGGTATTCCCGAAAGCGCGGTACAACGCCTCCAGCCACGTATGGACCTTTCCGAGCGGGGCGAAGATCTACTTTGGCAGCATGTTCCGCACGCAGGACAAATACAACTATCAGGGCAAAGCCTTTGATTTTATCGGCGTGGACGAGCTGACCCACTTTACCTGGGAGGAATACAGCTATCTGATGAGCCGCAACCGACCTACCGGGCCGGGCACGGCAGTGTACATGCGGGCCACGGCGAACCCCGGCGGCATTGGCCACGGATGGGTGAAGGCACGGTTCATTACGCCGGCACCACCGGGCACGAGGATGGTGCAGCTGGTGGATGTGAAAAAACCGGACGGCAGTGTAGAAAAGCTGCGGCGGACAAGGGTGTTTATCCCGTCCACGGTGTTTGACAACAAAAAGCTGCTGGAAAACGACCCGGGATATCTGGGCACGCTGGCAAGCTTACCGGAAGCGGAAAAGCAGGCGCTGCTCTACGGCGACTGGGACAGTTTTAACGGGCAGGTATTTACCGAATGGCGCAACGACCCGGCCCACTACGAGGATCAGCGGTGGACGCATGTGATCAAGCCGTTCCGCATTCCGGCACACTGGCGCATCTGGCGCGGGTACGATTTTGGCTATGCAAAGCCTTTCTCCGTTGGCTGGTACGCAGCGGACGAGGAAGGACGGCTTTACCGCATCAAGGAGCTGTACGGCTGCACCGGCGTGCCCAACGAAGGCTTGAAGATAGACCCGGTAGAGCAGGCGCGGCGCATCAAGGAAGCGGAGGAAAACGACCCAATGCTGCGCGGGCGGCAAATTACCGGCGTGGCAGACCCGGCTATCTTCAACGAGAGCCAGGGCGAGAGCATTGCGGCCATGCAGGAAAAGCACCCGAATTACATCTTCTGGACACCGGGCGACCACACGCGACTTGCAGGCAAGATGCAGCTGCACTACCGGCTGGCATTTGACGGCGAGGGCAGGCCGATGTTTCAGGTATTTGATACCTGCAGGCATTTTATCCGCACCATTCCGAACCTTGTGTACGACGAGAGCCGGGTGGAAGACATTGACACCACCCAGGAAGACCACATTTACGACGAGTGCCGGTATGTGCTGATGGAAAACCCCATCAGCCCCAGAAAGACCGAACCGGTGCAGCCGATGAAAGATGACCCGCTGGACATGGACAGACGTAAGAGCCGGACGCGGGTGATGAGGGTGTGAAACGATTTGAATGCCCACCGCGTGCGCTCTGGGCATATGCAGCGGAATTTGATTTTTATTTTTCGCATTTGTCGCGGCCTGCGGGCCGCTCCGAATGCATTTTCACGAGAAGAGACCCTAGCGATAAACGGCATCAGGAAAAAGGAGCGGGAACGTGGACGGAGGAAAATTTGAACAGTTTATCAAGCACTTCGATGAAGCACCATTGGTGGGGGAAAACGGCTTGACGACAGAGCCGGAACTGCCCGCACAGCAGGTGATCGGGGAGGAGGACATCCGCAAGGCAAACGACATTTTGCAGAAATACAAGGCCGGAAAAGCAGCCCTTGACAAGCGCATTGTGGATAACGAATTGTGGTTTCGCATGGGGCACTGGAAAAATTACGAAAACAAGGAAATGCAGGGCAAGCCCAAGCCTTCCAGCGGATGGCTGTTCAACAGCATTGCCAACAAGCACGCCGATGCCATGGACAACTACCCGGAACCGAACGTGCTGCCGCGGGCAGAGGACGACGAGAAAACAGCAAAAGCGCTTTCCAAGATCCTGCCCACGGTGCTGGAGCAGTGCGACTACGAGACCGTGTACAGCGACACATGGTGGCGCAAGCTGAAGACCGGCACCGGCGTGAAGGGCGTGTTCTGGGACCCGGCGGCGCGCGGCGGGCTTGGCGAGATCTGCATCCGGAGCGTGAACCTGCTGATGCTGTACTGGGAGCCGGGCGTGGAAGATATTCAGGACACGCCGCACCTGTTCAGCCTGAGCCTTATGGACAATGACCAGCTGGAAGGGCGATACCCGCAGATGGCCGGGCACACGGGCAGCAGCATGGATGTGGCAAAGTACATCCACGACGACAGCATTGACACCAGTGACAAAAGCGTTGTGGTGGACTGGTATTACAAAAAGGCCCTTGAGAGCGGGCAGACGGTGCTGCATTACTGCAAATACTGCAACGGCGTGGTGCTGTATGCCAGCGAGAACGACCCGCAGTATGCTCAGCGTGGCTTTTACGACCACGGAAAATACCCCTTTGTGTTTGACCCGCTGTTCCGGGAAGAGGACAGCCCGGCGGGCTTTGGATACATTGATGTGATGAAGGACACCCAGACCGCCATTGACGAGATGAACCACGCCATGGACGAAAACGTGAAACTGGCTGCAAAGGCCCGTTATGTGTTGAGCGACACAGCGGGTGTGAACGAAGAAGAACTGGCCGACTTTGGCAAGGACATCGTGCACGTGGTGGGCAGGCTGACGGACGACAGTTTCCGGCCTTTGCAGACCAATGTACTGAGCGGCAACTGCATCAGCTACCGGGATGCACGGGTGAGCGAGCTGAAGGAAATCAGCGGCAACCGGGATGTGAGCCAGGGCGGAACCACCAGCGGCCTGACAGCGGCAAGCGCCATTGCGGCTTTGCAGGAGGCGGGCAGCAAACTTAGCCGCGATATGCTGAAAAGCGCGTACCGGACGTTTGCAAAAGAATGCTACCTTGTGATCGAGCTGATGCGGCAGTTCTACGACGAAGAGCGGGTATACCGCATTACCGGCGAGAGCGGCGGCGTGGAGTATGTGCCGTTCAGCAATGCGATGCTGCAGGCCGTGCCCGGCGGCAATGTAGGCGGTGTACAGCTGGGCGATCATGAGCCGGTGTTCGACATTACGGTAAGCGCGGCAAAGAAAAGCACTTTCAGCCGCCTTTCTCAGAACGAGACGGCAAAGGAGTGCTACCAGCTGGGATTCTTTGCACCGGCCAACGCCGATGCTGCCCTTGCTGCGCTGGAAATGATGGACTTTGAAGGCATTGAGAAGGTGCGGGAGAGGGTGAGCCAGAACGGCACGCTGTACCAGCAGCTGCAGCAGATGGCACAGCAGATGCAGAAGATGGCCGCCATCATTGACCAGCAGAACGGCACCAACGTGAGCGCAGCAGCCAGCGCGGCCGGACAGGCTGCCGGTGCTGCCGGAACAGGGGGCGGCGGGACCGCGGACGCGAAGAGCACCACCAACAGTCTGGGAGATGTGGTGGGCGAAAGCGGGAGCAACAGCATGGCGACCAAGGCCGCAAAGCGGGCCATGGACGTGAACAACCCGAACAAGGAGTAAAGGAGAAAAGCAGAATGATCACCATTATTTACGACGAAAAAGGGAAGGACATGAGCCTGCAGGCATCGGGACACGCGGGCTATGCGCCGAAAGGACAGGACATTGTGTGCGCGGCGGTGAGCACACTGATGCAGAGCCTGGCTTACAGCGTGGATAGCGGCACTGTGACCTGCGACCCGGGCGGGGACAACATCCTGCGTGTACAGGCGAGCCAGAGCCTTGACACTCTGGCGAAGTTTGAGCTGGTGATGGATGGGCTGTACCTGCTGGCCCAGCAGTACCCTGAGAATGTGCGGCTCATAAACCTGCATGCAAACGATGCAGACAACATGGATCTGCAGTTATTTGGTGACGGTGCAGCAGCTGGCAGTTCCAGTGACGGTGCGCAAGCTTCAGAGGGCGAAAGCAGCCCGGTGGCACCGCCTGCCCTGCGGCCCGCACAGGAGCGGCTTGCGAAGCGCAGCAGGCCGGGCAAAGCAGCAAAAGTGACGACAGAAAAAAACCTTCAGCCGCCTGCGGGCGGCAGCTCCCTCAATGAGGGAGCCAAAGTCGATGCCGAACGGCTGGCGCAGGAGGAAGCTGAACCGGACAAGGGCAACGAGCAGGAGCAGGGCAGCGAAACCGAAGAAAACGTGCAGCTGACACCGGAACAGCGCCGGAATGCCTTTGCGAAGGCGATGCAGCAGTACCCGGAAGAGTTTGAAGAGGCCATGCAGCATGCTGCGCGGATGGCGGTGCAGAGCATCCGGGAAAACCCGCAGCTGAACGAGCTGGGCAAGGTGCTGGCCGAAGCCTACGGCATTGACATGAGCGACATGGACGGGCTGATCGATGCCGTGAAAAACGGCCGGGTGAAGAACGATGAATATTATGAAACGCTGGCGGCGCAGCGGGGCATCAGCGTGAAAACCGCGCGGGAGATGGACCGCATGGAGGGCCAGCTGCAGCGCGCCAATGCTGAAAAGCAGCAGGCCGAACAGCTGCGGCTGGCCGCGGAGCACCAGCAGCGTGCAGCGGCAGTGCGTGCCCGGTGGGAAGCGGAAGCGGCAAAGCTGAAAAAACAGCTACCCGGACTTTGAGCTGGACGAAGTGCTGAACAACCCTGCCGTGGCGGATATGATCCGGCGGGGCGTGGGGCTGGAAGCGGCATACCGTGCAGCCTACTTTGACCGCCTGATGGAAAACCAGACGGCCCGCACGGCAAAACAGGTGGAGCAGGGCGTGGCGACGCGCATCCAGCAGCGCAGCCAGCGCCCGGCTGAGAACGGGACACACCCCGGCGGCGCGGCCGAGATGAAGGTGGATGTGGCCCACATGACACGGCAGCAGCGGAAAGAGCTGGCACGCAGGGCACAGCGCGGAGAACGCATTGTGCTGTGAGAGATTTCCCGCGCGAAGAATGCGAGAAAGATAAACCCTTTTGAAGGAGGATAAACAAATGAGCAAGAAGAGACTGGATCTGCAGATGTTTGCGGATGCAAGCGCACAGCTGCAGAACACCACGGGCGCAGCCGGTATGACGGCTGAGATGAAGACCTACTACGAAAAGACCCTGCTGGATCTGGCAGAGCCTGCACTGGTGCATGACCAGTTCGGCGACAGTTACCCGATTCCGGCGAACAACGGCAAGACCATTGAGTTCCGCAAGTATGATGCGCTGCCCAAGGCCACCACGCCGCTGACCGAGGGCGTGACCCCGGCAGGTCAGGCGCTGAACGTGACCACCGTGACCGCCGAGGTGCACCAGTACGGCGGCTGGGTGCCCCTGACCGACATGCTGGATCTGACGGCCATTGACAACAACATCGTGCAGGCCACCAATGTGCTGGCAAGCCAGGGCGGCCGTACCATGGACACCATTGTGCGCGATATCCTGAACGGCGGCACCAACGTGATCTATGCACCGAAGATCGGAACGGGCGGCGCGGAGACCGCCGTGACCAGCCGTGCGGATCTGGATGCCACTGCACAGCTGACGGTGGATCTGATCGACCAGGCAGTGGCGCTGCTGCAGACCCAGAACGCAGACACCATTGGCGACAGCTTTGTGGCCATTGTGCACCCGCACACCAGCTACGATATCCGCAAGGACCCGAACTGGATCGAGGCGCACAAGTATGCGGCACCGGAGGAGATCTTCAACGGCGAGATCGGCAAGATCAACAACGTGCGGTTCGTGGTTTCCAGCGAGGCAAAGGTGTGGAAGGGCGATGGCTGCCCGGCGGGGCTGGCTGTGTACAGCACGCTGGTACTGGGTGCCCACGCCTACGCGACCACCGAACTGGAAGGCGGCGGTATGCAGCACATTGTGAAGCAGCTGGGCTACGGCGATGACCCGCTGAACCAGCGTGCTTCTGTGGGCTGGAAGGCCACCAAGACGGCGGAACGGCTGAGCGAGCAGTACATGGTGCGCATTGAGAGCTGCTCGGCACGCTACAGCGCAAAGGCGCTGGCAAACTAAGGAGGAACCAACATGGCAGTAAAGAAGCAGGAAACCGAAGCCGCTGTGCAGGCAGCACCGGAAAAGGACACGGAGGTGATCCGGCTGTTCAAGGACAACCAGCGCTACAAAACGCCGGTGTTCGTGGGCGTGAACGGTGAGACCTACCTGATCCAGCGCGGTGTGGACGTGGAGGTACCGAAGGCGGTTGCTGAGGTGCTGCGCCACAGCGAAGAGATGGACGGCGAGGCAATGGCAAAGATCGTGGCGGCGGAAAGCGCTGCTGTGCAGCAGGCGCAGCGCGTGTAAGGCCGAAGAGCACAGCTCTTGCAAAGAAAAGAGCATTTTGCAAAATGAAAACAGACACCCGGTACAGCGGCACATGGCTGTGCCGGGTGTTTTTGCAGCAGAGGCGACTGCTGGCTGCGGCAGGAAGAACGCAGGGAGCCGTGACCTGCGCAGCAGGAGCTGACCGGAAAGGAGACTTGATAAGATGACAGCCGGACAGGCGATAGAACAGGCCGATGAACTGCGGCCGAACAACCAGTTACGACAGCCTGAAACAGAGCTGGCTGCACCAGTGCGATGCCCGGATGCGCACGAGCATTGTGCAGCGCAGCCGGACGGCGGACTTTGATGCTGTGGGTGCGGATGTGAACTGGAACGAAGGATTGGAATACGAAACGGTGCTGCTGGCACCGGAAGCCTTTTGCCCTTTGTATGTGCACTGGCTGTGTGCGCAGATGGATCTGGCGCTGGGCGAGACAGCACGGGCCATGAATGAGCTGCAGGTGTACAGCGACTACCTGCAGGAATTTGCCGTATGGATGCGGAAGCGGTACGCACCGGCCGCTGGTGCGCAGTGGAGGTACTGAGGGATGATGGATGGAACGAACCTGAACGTGCTGCAGACGAGCCGCCAGATGCTGCGGGCCTTTGGCGGGCTGAACGAAGGATACGGCTGCAGCGAGGCAGAGTTCAGCGGGGAAATGAATTTTTCCAGCCCGGGGATACCCGGCGCTGCAGACGCGGAAAATGCGCAGGAATGTGCGGACGGTACAGGGTGTGAACGGAATGTACCACCTGAATGGGCTGCTGATCTGCCGCGGAAAGACGCTGGAATACACCCCGGACGAAGAAGTACGTACCGGTGCGGTGGTGCTGGAGAACGTGCTGACCGATGACCGCAAGGCCATGGCGGGCATGGGCACGAAAGTGCTGATCTGGCCTGACAAGGTGGCTTTTGACACGGGCACCGGCGAACTGACGCGCCTTGGCGCACAGTGGGAGATGGGCGGGAAAAGCGTGACCGTGACCCCCTGCGATGCCGAAGGCCGGACATACACCCCGGCGGGCGCAGGCAAGACCGAACCGAAAGAGCCGGAGGACGGACAGCTGTTTTTGAAAAGTGACAGCAACGAAGCCTATGACAGCAATGCGGTGCTGCTACGCTACAGTGCAAAAAACAAAAAGTGGGGTGGAAGTGCTGCTGAGCGCGGTGAAGATCCGGTGTCCGGGGATCGGCGGAGTGATCCGGGAGGGGGACACTGTGACCATAAGCGGGATGCCGGACACAGTGTGCAATGCAGTGGCAAAAGGACTGAACGGTGAGGTGATGATCCAGACCATGGACGGCGACGAGATGGTGGCAGTGCTGACACGGGCCGAGGACAGCAACCGGTATTACGGAAGCTGGACTATGACGGAGACCAGTGTGACATGGAAGAGCGCTGACGGCACCGTGACCGAGAACGACGCAGCGGCCGCACCGGTGAAGGTGGAGCGGCGGGTGCCGGAACTGGACTTTGTGACGGAACAGGGAAACCGGGTGTGGGGATGCAGCCGGAAGGAAAACACCATTTACGCCTGTGCTCTGGGCGACCCGACCAACTGGTACAGCTATCAGGGCATTGCAGCGGACAGCTATGCCGTGAGCGTAGGCAGTGACGGCGCATTTACCGGCGCTGCAAGCTGTCTGGGATACCTGCTATTCTTCAAGGAAAACTGCATCCACAAACTGTACGGCACAAAGCCCAGCGATTACCAGATGAGCAGCGTGCGCTGCCGGGGCGTGGCGGCAAACGCAGCGAACAGCCTGTGCGTGATCGCAGAGACGCTGTATTATCTTTCGCCGGACGGTGTGATGGCATGGGACGGAAGCCTGCCGACAAAGGTATCCGCTGCGCTGGACACCAGCGGGCTGACTGCGGTGGACTGGGCCATGGCGGGAAGCATGGACATGCGGTATTACCTGTACCTGCACCAGAAAGCAGGCGGCCCGCAGGCCGGACGGCTTTTGGTATACGACACGGAAAAAGGCCTGTGGCACGAGGAAAGCGCTGCAGGCACCGAGATGGTATCCACCGGGCAGCAGCTGTACCTGTGGGACGGCAGCGTACTGTGGGCCGCAGATCCTGACCGGGAAAGCGGCACGGAGGAAGCAGGGCAGGAAACGGCGCTGCAGTTTGAAGCGGTGAGCGGAGACATTGGCCTGAGCGTACCGGACGACAAGTACATCAGCCGGGTGACGGTGCGGCTGGATGCGCTGGCCCACACGGTGGTAACGGTGGCTGCAAGCTATGACGGCGGAGCCTTTGAAACTTTGGGCACCTGCGCAGCAGGGAAGGACCACCAGCGCATCAACCTGCCCTTTGTGCCCCGGCGGGCAGATACGCTGCAGCTGAAGATCTATGGCACCGGGCAGATGGTGCTGCGCAGTGTGGCCTTTACGCTGGCGGCGGCGACCGGTGGGCGCGTGAGCGCGGCACAGCCGAGGAAATGAGAGAAGGAGCGTAGAAATGGCAAGTTTGGCGGGACTGGAAGGCATTGCGCTGCCTTCCTTCAGCAGTGAGATGCCGGCAGAAGATGCCCGTGCGCTGCGGAATTACCTGTACCAGCTGACGGAACAGCTGAACTATGTGCTGACGAACATTGACCGGGAGAACTGCTCGGAAGAATTTTTAGAACGGATGAACGGGGAAGGAGCATAAAAAATGGGACTGTTTGGAAACAATGACCGCCTGAACACGGCACGGTACAACCTGGAACAGTATGAGAAAACGAAGCCTGCAGACTACCAGAGCAAGTATCAGGGCCAGATCAAGGATGTGATGGACAAGCTGGAAAACATGGGCGATTTTGATTACGACCCGGATGCAGATGCAGCCTACCAGCAGTACAAGAACCAGTACACCCGGCAGGCAAAGCTGGCAAACCAGAATGCGCAGGCGAATGCCGCCGCCATGACCGGCGGCTACGGCTCTAGCTACGGTACGCAGGCGGGACAGAACGCCTATGCCAGCACGATGAACAGCTTGGACAATGTGCTGGACAGCCTATACAGCCAGAGCAAGGCCCAGTACAACACGGAGAAGAGCGGCCTGCAGCAGCAGCTGAGCGGGCTGCAGAGCGCGGAAAAGCAGGACTACAGCCAGTACCAGAACGACCTTGCCAACTGGACCGAGGGCCTACAGTACAAAAAGAACGAGTACGACAACGCTTACAGCGCAAAGCAGAACGGGTGGCAGAATTTTATGAACGGGGCGCTGCAGGTGGCAGGCATTGCAGCGAAGATCCTGCCGCTGTTCTTTATTTAAGGAAAGGAGAAAAGAATGGGAACCATCAAGAGATTGAACGACGCGCAGCAGCGCCTGCAGGACGCGGAAAACGCCATGCCGGGGGCCTACGATGACCAGTATGCGCAGGGCATTGCCGACACGCTGGACAAGATGGGCACGGCCAGCGGCGCGGGATTTGACTTTACCACGGCAGACAGCGGCTACAAGGACGCACTGACACGGATGGTGGGCAATGCGAATGCCGGTGCAGATGCGGCAGCAGCGACCGCAGATGCGCTTTCCGGCGGGTATGGCGCGGACTATGCAAAAAGCGCGGCAGATCAGGCAGCAGCGGCGCAGACGGCAAACACCGGCAGCACCCTTGCTGCAGCACGGGCGGACGCACTGGCCCAGTGGCAGCAGGAGCTTGCCGGTGCGGGCGACCAGCTGGACACCCTGCTGGGACAGCGCGCACTGGAACGCGGCGAGTATGACAGCAGCGTGAGCAATGCAGCAAACTGGCGCAATTACCTTTATGACCGCACCCAGCAGGCACGGCAGGAGAACAGCGACTTCTGGAACAATGTGTGGAACGCCGTGAAGGGCATTGGCAGCACGGTGATGGAAGGATACGATGCGTACAAGGGGTACAGCCAGCAGAAGTGGGAAAACGAGTTCAAGGAAAAACAGTACAATGACAGTCTGGCACGCACTCAGCTGAGCGATCAGGTGGCGGCGCTGCAGCAGGCCACCGCATACAAACAGGCAGGCTTTGATGATGCAGCGAAAGCAGTGCTGACGAAATATGGTTTGGACCAGACGATGCTGGATACATGGCAGGGCATGAGCAGTGTACAGCAGGATCAGATGGCGGCACTGCTGCAGGGTGCAAGTCTGGCAGGAAGTGGCAATGACACTGCAGCCAAAAACTACCTGCAGATGGCGGGCGTAGATACCGGCAGCATTGACTATTCGCCCACACTGAACCAGCGGCAGCTGAATTACACAGCAAACCAGCTGGCACTGAATAACCGTTATAGGACGACCGGCAGCGGGAGCAGCAGAACGAGCAGAACGAAGAGCGGAAACACAAGCTCTGGCAGCGGCAAGACGGGAACGACCGGCTTTACCAACAGCCAGCTGCAGACGATGGCAACAAAATTCTCCGGGATGAAGAAGACAGACCCACTGTATGACTTCTACCAGCAGACCCTGACGGACGCGGGGTGGCTGAAAAACAGCACGGCGGGAAGCAACGGCACCAGTGGGCAGGCAAACACCCGCAGCAGTCCGCTGCGCAGCGGACTTGCAACGGCGCGCGGCATGCAGGCGAGGGGTTACAGTCTGGACGATATTGCGGGCAGACTTTCTGCAGACGGCATTACGGACAACACGCTGTCGTCCATTATGAAAATTCTGGAAGCAGAACGATAAAGGAGACCGGCAGTTATGAGCAAATGGACACCGGAAAGACTGAAAAAAGACAGAGAAAGTTGGGAAGCGAAAAACAACAGCCGCACCACAAACCGGACGGCAAGCACCGGTACAGCTGCGGGAACAGCAAACACTACGGACAAGTGGACACCGGAACGCATTGCAAAAGCGCGGGAAAGCTGGGAAGCGAAAAGCAGCGGACAGAATGCTGCCAGCCCGGCTGCGGCTGCAAGGCAGAACACCGGCACGGGCCTTGGTGCACGGGTGCTGGCGCAGATGACGGGCGCGGACAGCGGCCACAAGCTGCAGCTGGCAGTGCCGCAGGAAACAGGCAGAACACAGGCATATCCGGGCAAAAGCGGCATTGTGACCGACAGCGGTACAGGTACACGCAGCAGCACTGCGCAGCCGGAATGGCTGAACGCGAAGAGCACTGCAGCTCCGGCGGCAAAGGTGACGGGAACGGTGCAGCCCACTGAGCGCCAGCGCATTGCAGGCATTGCCAGCGGAGATGAAGGCTGGTATGCACAGACTGCGCAGAAGGTGAAGCAGTACACGGAAGATCTGAAAGCGACAGACGACTTCAGCGATTTTGACCGGCTGAACCAGTGGATGGACGCTGACCCGAAGCACCGGGAACTTGTGACGCTGATGCGCATTGGCACCGGCGGACAGAGCTATGCCGAGAAAAACAACGCCATGCAGCCCCAGAGCGTGAGCGGTGCTGCAGCCAGCGCAGCAGTGCCGGAAAAGAGTGCGGGCAGACGGGACTACACCGATGCGGAACTGCTGGCAAAGGGATACAGCCGCAAGGAGATCAGCGAAGCGCGGCAGTACATTGCCGACTTTGATGCGCTGCCTGCAGGACAGCGTGCAGCGCGGCGCGCGGCCAATACCATTGGCGGTATTGGAGACACGGTGGCATCCTCGGTTTTTCTGGCGGGTGAGACCGGCGTACAGAGCGCAAAGAATGCAGCAGCGACCAGCAGCAACTGGAAGCAGCTGCAGCAGGATGTACAGAGCGACGACCGGCAGCAGGAGCTGCTGCGCCTGATGACCGGCGGAAAGACACGGTATGCAGCACGGGACAACACGCTGCAGCTGGCACAGAGCAGCGGTGCAATGGCCAGTGCCCCGGCGGCACAAACAACGCAGAGCGATGCCTACACGGATGCAGAGCTGATTGAAAAAGGTTACACGCAGCAGGAGATCGACAACATGCGGGCGCGCATTGCCGGAACGGAAGTGCATGACAGCGTAGACCCGGAGAAGAGCTTTGGCTATCAGCTGTACAAGCGAGGACAGGATCTGACCGCAGCTGCACAGGCGGGCCTTAGCCCCATTGCAAAGCAGGCGCTGGGCATCGTGAGCAGTGCTGGCGAGAACCTTGCGGTGGCGGCTATTGACCCGGCATGGGTGCTGCCGGTGCTGAGTGCGCAGGGCGGTGCGGAAGCTATGGGCCAGAGCGTTGAAAAGGGCGAAAGTGCAGGCAAGACGCTGGCCGGGGGCCTTGCAAAATTTGGCGCGGGTTGGGCCATTAACAGTGTGGGCGCAGCAGACCTTGCAAAGACCATGGGCAGTGACTACGCAAAGAATACGCTGGCGGGCAAACTGGCTGACATGGTGCGCAGCGTGGCGGCGGACGGCACGCTGGCACAGCGGTACCCGGCGGTGGCAAATGCCATCTCCGGCGGCGTGGACAATGCCATGCAGGCCTTTGTGGAGACCTATGCAGACAAGGCTATTGATGCGACGCTGGGCGACAGCGAAACGGCGGCAGACCTGTTTAAAAGCGACACTTTTCTGACCGCACTGGAAAGCGGCCTGACGGGCGGCGCATCCGGTGCCTTGGGCGGTGCTGTGGGCACAGGGCTTGCAAAGGCGAACGGCGGCGATGCCAGCATTGTGGGTAATGTGAAGCGGGCATACTACGAAGGACAGATGGAACGGGCACGGCAGGCATTGCAGGACGAAGTGCGGGCACAGGAGCCGGGAACGGCGATGCAGCAGACACCGGAAGAAGCTGCGGCAGGCACCCGACAACCTGCGGCTGCTACACAGGAAACGGTGCAGCCGGAAGTGACGGGGACGACAAGCGGATTTGCGACCATGCAGGATACTGCGCCGATGGTACAGAGCGAAAACCCGGCTGTGCAGCAGCTTGCCGCAGCTGTGCAGGATGGGCAGCTTACGAGCAAGACCATCAACCTATTTACACCGAATGCGGCCAATGAAGCGAACCGCGCTGCCTTTGCGGAAGAATACGGTGTTGAGCTGCCGGAAACGGAAGCAAAGACCCGGCAGGTATTGCGGGAAATGACAACACAGCAGCGGGCAGCACAGGCTCCGGCCACAGCTACCGAAAATGCGACAGTTGAAGCACAAATACGGCCGCAATTGTAGAAAAAATGGAAGCTGACAGATCTGCGCGGCAGGCACAGACGGAAAGTGAGCTGGGCCGGAGCGGAGCTGCCGTGGAGAACACCGGGGAAAGGGTGGAAAGCAGCCCGGCGGAACAGTCTGGCGGGATGCGGGAAACTTACGGCCTTGAACAGCAGAGCCTGACCACAAAGCAGCGGGAGGTGCAGCATGAGCTGACCCGATGGCAGGTATCGGATGGGGCAAGTGCGACCATCAGCAGGAACATGCCGACAGAAATTGGAGATGCCGGGCGGTATGCAGCTGCAGCCAGTAGCCTGTACCGGCTGGGACAGATGGAAGATGTGCACACCTTTGACAAGGCTATGGAGCTGGCGCAAGGCATGAGCGGCCTTGCTGTGAACACCGATTACGTGCTGGCACAGGACGGTGGACGGGAAGCGCTGCAGCTGGCATGGCTGCAGGGACACGGAGAACTGGAAGCCGGAAAGATGCAGCGCGCAAGCCTTGGCGGAAGGCTGACGGCGGAAAGCACCAGCGGCAGCGTCCGGGTGCTGTATAAGGGAACGATGCGCACGGCAAACGAGGTGGGCACGCAGCTGATCGAACTGAATGCGAAGGCCACGAACACCGATGCGGTGCTGAAAACGGTACTGCAGGGCAGCGACCGGGTGAGGGCTTATGTGGACACCGAGACGGCGCGCATTTTCTTCAGCGACCGGGCAGAGGATGTGTTTGGCACAATCTTGCACGAGGACTACCACTGGTACAACTCACTTGATGCAGAGGGTGCGCAGGCACTGCAGCAGCATGCACTGGAATTTCTGGCAAAGAGCGAGGGCTTTGAAGGCATTGACGAGATGATCCGGGGGAAGCTTTCCGACTATGCACAGCAGGGGCTGAGCTACGAGGAAGCCGCAGAAGAACTTGTGGCGGACGCATGGCGCGGCATCTTCAGCGATGAAGCGAGCTTTAAGCGCTGGGTGGAGTTCCAGCGCGGGCAGGCTGAAAAGAACGCAGGCAAGGCAGGCAGCATCCACAAGGTGATGACCAAGGTGAAGGAGCTTTTGAGCGACATCGTGAGCCGCGCAAAGGAAGTGCTGGCAAGAGACCCGGAGAACAAGGCCGCTCTGAAAGCACAGCGCCTTGCGGTGGCAGAAAAGCGGGTGCTGCAGGACGAATACTTTGCCCATGCGGAGAGGGCTATGGACAGCCTGCGTGCCGCAAAAGAAAACGCCGCAGCCCTTGAGAACAAGGGCGCGGCGGAAGGGACAAGGTTTGAAATCAAGAAAGATGCCGAGGGAGAAACTTACATTCAGATCGACGAGGATATTCTGAAAGGAATCCCGCAGGAAAACTGGAAATCGGTAGTCAAGCAGGCAATCAGAGAACGTTTCCCGGATGGCTTTGTAAGAAACGGCTGGACAATTCTGAACAGCAAAGATGGACGCAATGAGTTTGTCTGGTCGAAGTATTCAAAGGCATTACAGTGGGAAAATGCCACAGCGTATGCGGACAAGATGCGCATGGCTGCCAATCTTGATGAAATCATTGCAACTGCGGATGAGGTGTGCCGCGAGCCCGCAAAATCACAAAAATGCGGAAGCCTTCAACCGCGGAAGAATTAAAATCCGCGTGGGCGAAAACGCGTATGAGGCAGATGTGCTGACAGCCATCAAACCGGATTACACGGGAGATTTTTATGATATTGTTAACATCAAAGAACAAAATAAGCCTCCGGTGGTACCCACGTAGAATCCGAAGATTCAAGGAGTAGATTGCCGGAGAGCTTTACGGAGACCTTCGGCAAAGCCCACATGGAATCCGAAGATTCGGGGAGCAGCGGGTCGAAGATCTCTAACCAGAGTATAGCACAGGAAGCCGCTGAAAACAAGGGAAATGACGGGACGCTGAAGAAAAATGTACGATATCAGTTGAGCGAGGCAGACGAGCTGACGAAGCTGCGCGACGAACAGCAGCGGCTGGACGAGCAGCGGCGGGAGCTGAAGGAAGAACGCAGTGCCTGGCTGGGAAGCGACGCCGTGAAAGAGATCGAGGCGAAGAAGAAGGCACTGGGGATTTTTTCTGCAGAAGCAAAAGCCTACCGGGACAGCGAAGAATACCAGAATTATCTTGCAAAGCGCAAAGACTACAATGCCCGTATGGCGCAGCTGGAAGACCAGAGCGCTGTGCTGAACGGCCGGATCAAAGAGGCCGGTGCCCGGATGCAGCAGCAGAACGCAAAAAAAGGCAAAGCAGAACAGGCGGTATATGATGCCAAGGCCGAAGCCCACGGCGGAAAGGCGGAATACCGCCGCGTACTGGCAAAAGAACGGTTTGGCACGACAGAGGACTTCAGACGAGCCGGATACATTCTGCCGGACGGCCAGATGCTGGACTTTGCCCAGAATGACCGAACCCGAGATACCGATCACCGGGAGATCATGAGCGTGTTCGGTTCGGCAGAGGTGAAAAATGGAACAGAAGCGCTGAACGAATTTCTGCTGGACGGCAATGTGCGCGTGATGGCTGAAGCACCGGGAGTGGATCTCTCGGCAGACACAGCACCCACCACGCAGCAGCTGGAACAGATCTGGCGAATGGTGCAGGAGCTGGGCGGCGAGAAACGGCAGTTCACACTGGACATCTCCACAGCAGATGGTCGGGTGGCAGCCGGCAAGGAATACAGCGGACGTGTGGATGCTGACCGCATAGTGCGGGAGATCCGGGAATATTACCAGACCGGTGAACTGGCACAAGAAAGCGACCTTGCAAAGTTCCGCTATCAGCTGGCAGAGCAGGCCGACCGGGATGCAAAACGGAACGACCAGCAGATGGCAAGCCGCACCATTGCGGACAAGGCTGCAGCACTGGACACCTTGAGCCAGTTCTTTGGGCTGACACGGGGTGTGAAGGTGAGCCGGACGGCCATTGAAGGACTGGCCAGCCGCTGGGCAAAGGCGAACGGCAGTAAGGCGGACCGGGCCAAGCTTGCGAGGGAGACCGAGGTACTGGTGGACTACCTGAAAGCCGACGGTGCGGACATGGAAAAAGCCAATGCGCTGGCCGAAACGCTGGCGGGAGAAATTCTGGACGGGGCAGTTTACCGCAACAGTGAGCTGTGGGACGAATACCCGGAACTGCACAAGCTGGAATATACCGTGAACAGAAGCGGACAGGCAAAGGCAGAACTGGTGAAAGCATACGGCAGCTGGAGCGAAGCAGTGGCCGAAGCGCGCAGGCACGGCGTGACCTTGCGGCAGGCCGAAAGCGTGCGGGACGGCAACCCGGCACAGCAGTACGAAAGCGTGATCAACGACAACCGCGCTGTGGACGGCACCAGCGACGGTGCAAAGGCATTGTGGAAAGCTGCAGCGCAGCAGGCGGGTGTGGATGGTGCAATGAGCATGGAAAGCACCGAGTGGCTGAATGTGCTGATGAACCTGCACGATGCCATCAAGCCTGCGACTATGAGCCGGTTTGCAGACGATGCAGAGTATGAGGATGCAAAGATCGAACTGGCGGGCAGGATCATCGGTGACATTATGGCGACACCGGAGATGACTGACGCGCAGGCTATCTTTGAGGGCATCCAGCGACACAATATGGATGTGGCAAGAGCCGCAGCAGGCAGCAAAGAACGTGCTGCAGAGGTGGCAAAGGAACTGCGCGGCGTACAGAAAGCACAGCAGCGGGAGTTTGGCCGCAGAATGCAGGAAAACCGGCGCACTGCAAACCAGAACGCCGAAGTACAGCAGATGACCGAACTGCAACGGCAGAACGCAAGAGCGGAAAAGCTGCTGGACCAGAACCTTGAAACCTTTGGTGTGGATGTTTCCAATGTGGGCAACCTGAACGAAAAGCTGACAGTGCTGCGGGAAAGCTATGAGCGGGAAATGAAGCAGGAAGTGAAACGCCTGAAGGCCGAGCGGCAGGAAATGCTGGATGAAGCAAAACTGTGGTATCGGGAACGCATGGGAGAACTGCGGGAGGAAAATGCAGATCTGAGTATGCGGCTACGGGAAGAGCAGCGGCGCGCGGACAAGGCAGAATACAGCCTGATCGTGCAGGAAAATGAGATCATGGAATGGGAGGCGGATAACGAACGTAAGCGGGCCGCATGGGAGCAGAAACAGGCGCAGCGGAATGCCCTTGCCATTGAAACAGCCCGACAGCAGCGGGACGAAGATATTGCCGTTGCGAAGGCAGTAGCGGAAAAGCGAGTGCAGCGGGCGCGGGATGCACGGAAGATGGATGAACTGAAACGCAGCATCCGTCAGAACGCGGCACAGCTGAACCAGATGCTGCTGCGGCCCAGCAAGGACAAGTATGTACAGCCGGGGCTGATCGATGCGGCAGCACAGGTGGCAAAGCTGGCGGACATGACCATTCTGAACGAACGGGCCGTGAACCAGCTGACGAGGCTGCAGGACCGGATCCGGCAGAGTGCGGGCAGCGAGAACAGCCCCAACGCCATGACCGAAGAATGGAAGCAGACCGGCGTGGATACCCTGATCCAGACGCTGCGGGACGACCTGCAGACGACAAAGGACACAAAGCTGACCAAACTGCACGAGCAGCTGGCCGAGGCAGAAGTTTTACCGGACAGCGAGAAAGCATGGGCACTGCAGGAACGGCTGCGCAAACGCATCAAGGAGACGGAGAACCGCACCTATCTGCCCATGACGGTGGATCAGATGCGGATGCTGAAGGCTATTACCAGCTCGACGCTGCATGTGATCCGCAATGCAAACAAGACGGTGAGTCTTGCAAAGGCTGAAGAAGTGAGCGCAATCGCAGAAGGCGCAGCCAGCGAGGTGAATGCCAGCAAGGGCAACCACCCCGGCGGAAAGCTGGACGGCGTGCACAATCTGCTGACAAAGTATCAGTTGGATATGCTGGGCGCGGAGCGGGTGTTCCGTATGCTGGGCGGCTACGCGAAGAACGGCCAGATGGAAAAGATGGCCCAAATGCTGAACGACGGCCAGTACCGGCAGACGAAGATCACCGTGGAAGGCGAAAAGCTGTTTGCCAACGTGACCGGAAAAGAACACGTGAAGGAAATGCAGAACTTTGCAGGCCCGGGCGCAGACCTTGTGGACGTGGGCCTGACCGATGTGAAGGGAAAGAAAGCCGAACTGACCCATGCACAGCTGTGCAGTTTGTACATGCACCTGCACAACACCGACAGCCTGAACCACCTGATGAACGGCGGACTTGTGATTCCGGATGCAAAGCTGTACAACAAAGGTGACATTGAGCAGGCTTACCAGAAGGGACAGACCGTACATCTGGGAATGCTGACGGATGCGGACGGGACCCCGACAGCGGATAGCATCCTGCAGACGGTGGAAGCGGCCATGACTGACTATGACCGGGCATGGTGCGCGGACATGAAAGAGTTCTTCGACAACTACACCACGAAGCTCATCAACGAGACGAGCCTGCAACTGGTGGGCTACCAGCGGGCAACCGTGAAAAACTACTATCCCATTGCGGTGGATAAATCGGTGCTGGCGACCCAGATCGACGGCCTGAATCTGGACGCGACCATTGAGGGACGCGGTTTCCTGAAGAACCGCGTGAAGAGCGGACAGCCCGTTTTGCTGGAAGAATGCGCAAATGTGGTGCAGCGCAGCCTGCGGGACACGGCGGCGTATGCGGGCCTGGCCGCGCCCATCCGGGACGTGCAGAAGATCCTGAACAGCGGCGTGGAGACGCGGGAAAGGCTTGCAAACCTGAAGAACGGCATCATCAAGGAACAGTGGGGCAAGGATGCGGTGAGCTACATCGATGACCTGCTGACCGACCTGCAGACTACCCAGCGCAAGCGGCCCAGCACCTTTAACAAAGTACTGGGAAACCTGCGCGGGAACTATGCAGGCGCAGTGCTGACGCTGAACCCGGGCGTTGCCATTGCGCAGGCGGCAAGCCTGCCCACAGCAGCGGCCGTACTGGGCGGCGACACCATGGCGGCAGTGGTACCCTTTGTGAAGAACCTTTCGCCCAAGGCGCGGACAGCGCTGGAAACGGAGATCAAAGAGCACGGAGACGTGCTGCTGGACTGGCGCAAGCGCGGCAGCCAGAACGGCGAGCTTGCCAGCATTGGCAAGCAGGAAACATTGGCGGAAAAGGGCATGGACAAGCTGCCGAACTGGCTGACCGGCTGGATCAACGGGATGGACGAAGTGACGGTAGCAGCCCTGTGGAGCAGCAAGCGATACGTGCAGAACCACACGGCCGAGTTTGAAGGCGCGGAGGTGACAGGCAGCCCGGCCTATTGGGAAGCGGTGAACCGCACCTATCAGAAGGTGATCGAGCAGACCCAGCCGAACTACACCGTGATGCAGCGGGCGGGCATTCAGCGCAACCCTAACGAACTGCTGAAGCAGCTGACCATGTTCACCACCCAACGTTTCCAGAACTACGGCATTCTGGCGGATGCCATTGGCGATTACAGGGCACAGGCGGAACGCTACCGGCAGAACCAGAGCGATGAAAACAAGCGGAATTGCAGCGGGCAAAAACACAGCGAAACCGGGCTGTTGTGAGCCAGGCGGCACAGACGGCGGTGTTTGCGATCATGAAGATTGGCGCAGATTTCCTTTTGCACCGGTGGGACCGGGAGCAGGACGAAAACGGCGATGTGACCGTGAAGAGCATGTGGAAACGGTTTGCAAGCCTGTACACAGAAAGTTTTGCGGGAAACTTTTTGTACGGAAGTGAGTTATACAGTCTGATCGACAATGCTGTGAACGGTAAGGATTACGACGTGCTGAGTGCAGCAAGCATCAGCGTGGTGAATGATCTGGCCGGAGATGTGCAGAAGTTTTTTTGCGGAGTTCCGGAAAGACACCAGTGAAATGGACGAAGAACAGCTGCAAAAGCACCACAATAAGCTGATGCAGCGCAGCATGACGCTGCTGGAGGACAGCTTTGAAGTGGCGGGTGTACCCTACGGCAATGGACGGAAGATTGTAGAAGCGGTAAAGGGCTACTATGGTGACCTTGAAAATCTTGCGCACGGAGGACAGTTCAGCTTTAATTCTGTGCCGCAAAGCGCCACCGGCCAGTATGACCGGCTGTACAACGCCTATGCCGGCGGCGACAGCGACGAAGCAAAGGCCGCAGTGGAGAAGCTGAACGCTATGGTGGAAGCGGGAACCATTGCGGAAAACAAAATGTACAGCCAGCTGAAGAGCCGCCTTGTAAAGTACGACGTGCGGGTGCGGCAGGCTGCTGAAGAGCAGAATGCAGGAAACGACCAGAAGCGGTACGAGCTGGAAAACGAGATGATCGAACAGCTGAGCGAAGTGCTGGGCCTGCCGAAGGGAAAGCGCGGGGATGTGGTGGACTGCGTGACCGGCGCGGTGAACCAGCTGGCCGAAACGCAGCTGAAGGGCGACAACGCCAGCGCGACAGATGACCTTGTGGAAGCTGTGGACAGTTGGGACGCAGGTGCTGTGCAGGAAGAATATGACAGGCTGGCGAAGGCGGGCAAGAGCGCGACGACACTTAAAAGCAAGATCACCGAGACGGCAAAGCCGGAATACCTTGCGGGCAGTGATGCAGACCGGCAGCAGATGGAAGAAATGCTGTTGGCGCTCAAGGACGCGGACGGCAAAGAGCTGTACACGGAGAAAAACTTTGCCCAGTGGGTGAAGGAGGCAGAAAAGAAAGCAGAGGAAGGACCGGAACCGGACCCGTATGCGGCAGTGAGGTAAGAAAAGAAAAATCCCCCGGCGCGATGAATTTCACGCCGTGGGATTTGTATATGTGGTTCTTTTGAAATGGAAAAGTTTGAAAAAAGTCCGCAGTGTTATTACGGACGTTTGTGTGATAGGCTGAGAAGGACGGAAGGAGGCAGCGGGATGCGGGTGAAAATTATTCGGAAAAACTTTGGCGGTGTGGAGTTTGGCCCGGAGATGCGGGTGCTGCATCTGGGCGGGCAGAGCAGCGCCAATGTGGAAAGGCTGAAGTTTGAGCTGCCGCAGGAGTGGGCCGGATGTGCCGTGACGCTGCACATCCAGCGGCAGGACGGCACACTGCCGACACCGATCCTGCTGGACGAGGAGCACAGCGCAGCAGTGGGCAAGGAATTTACCGCCAGCCCCTGCGGCAGCTGGATGCTGCTGGCTCTGGGTGAGGACGGATACCGGGCGTTGACCCGACCGGCCCGGTATGACTGCTATGAAACACTGAACACAGACGGCGATGCAGAGATCAGCCCGACGCAGTACGAGCTTTTTGTGGCGCGGGTGCTGGGATATGCGACCGGGGCACAGGAAAGCGCAAAGGAAGCGCGGAACGCGGCCGCAGCAGCAAAGCAGGACGCAGACACTGCAGCGACAGCCGGAGCGAACGCGGCAAGGGCGGCAAAAATGGCACAGGAAGCGGCAGGCAGCGCCCAAGGCGATGCGGAGCGGGCGCAGCGGGCTGCAGATCGTGCCGAGAATTTTGCGCCGCCCGAAGATGGCGCGGTGGTAAGTGTGAACGGCAGGGGCGGCGTTGTGACTCTGACGGCGGAGGATCTTGGTGCGGTGGGAGCGAACAGCGCGGGCTACGTGAAGAGCATTTCGCTGACAGACCGCACCCTGACACTGACCTTCGGCGACGGAAGCACGAAGACCATGCAGACCAAGGACACCACGGCACTGGAAAACATGACCGGCATCCTGCCCGCAGCACATGGCGGCACCGGAAAGAATACCCCGTTGACTGCGGACGACGTGGGTGCGGTGGAAAAGGGAAGCGGTGACTACCTGAAGAGTGCAGAGCTGCAAAACGGAGAACTGGTGCTGACCTTTGGCAGCGGCGACACCGTGCACTACACCCTCCCCGCCGCCACCACCACCACGCTGGGCGGTGTCAAGCTGAGTGACGACTTCACGGCAGATGCAGACGGCACGCTGCATCTGGCGGGCGGTACTGCCCCGGACCCTTACCCCGTGGGCAGCATCTACCAGAGCACCGCACGTACAAGCCCTGCCGCACTGTTCGGCGGTACATGGCAGGAGATTGCGCAGAACCGGGTACTGATGGGTGCTGGCAGCGGCCACGCAGCGGGCACCA
>ENA-OQIL01000193-OQIL01000193.1-human-gut-metagenome-genome-assembly--contig:-NODE-193-length-29322-cov-49.700805_pt1 | contig 29322 bp, 15 predicted proteins | sample MGYA00242583_ERZ504748 | MGnify/ENA primary metagenome ERZ504748 (study PRJEB26092, sample SAMD00036191) | human gut metagenome | host: Homo sapiens | study: EMG produced TPA metagenomics assembly of...
TGCCAATGCCATCGCCCGGAATGACGGCGATGGTGTACTTCTTTGCAGAATCACTCATAGCACGCGACTCTAGTCAGTGATTCACCTATCGGACTAAAACAGCTCAGCAAATGGACAGCCCATTCCGCTGGCCGGCAGTTGGACAGCTGCCGGACAGCGGAATGGGCTGTTTCTGGGCTATTTTCGGAAATCAGCGCACGTCGCTGAACACAGTGGATGCGGAGGATGTGCTTCGGCTCCACAGCGCGTATAGCACGCCGTCACGGTCGACCGGCATCAGCGAATTCCTCTGTTCATCGAAGGAGACGACGCTCTTGGCGAGCATGTCGTTCCTGACCGTGGTCCAACCTTGGAAGGTGTAGCCGTCCCGCGTCGGATCCTTCGGTTTGACGATATGGTCGCCGTCGAAGATATGCTGATCGTCAGGCTTCGAGGAAGCAACACCGCCGTTCACGTCGAAGGTGATGGTCCATTTCTTCGACTTCTCCCACTGCGCGACCAGCGTCACGTCGTCCTTCACCGGAGTCGAGAAATCGTACAGTCTCGCACGTTCGCCCTTTTGGGCGGCCTTGTCGGATTCCTCCTTGGTGGCCCAGCCGAGGAACTTGTAGTCCACGGTCTTGTCGTCCACTGTTTCGCTTCGCGTCGGCGCAGTCGGAGCGGCCACCTGTTGCCCGGCGTCAATTATCCGATCGTCAAGCGGTTCGGAGGTGCCGCCGTTCAGATTGAAGCTCACCGTGTATATCTTGACCCATTGCGCATACAGATCGAGATTCTGCGTCACCTGCGCGCTGAAATCATACGTGTCGGCTCCGGCCTGATCGGTGCTCCAATGGTCCAGCCGGTATCCGGCCAGCACCGGGGTCGGGTCGGGTGCGGCCACCGCGTTGCCGGTGGTGGTGAATACGGCCACCGTATGATCCTGATCGTCACCCACATAATTGGCGTGATAGGTCACGGTATGCACCAAGTCTCCGCTTTCGGGCATCCATACCGCATATAGGGTGATGTTCTGTTCGACGGCGGCGTCGAAGTTGTGGACCTTGGTCCGGTTCGCGTCCGAGGCCCAGCCGGCGAACGTGTATCCGCTCCAGATCGGGTCGGCGGATGGACGCTTGGCCTTATGCCCCCAGGGGACCGTCTGCGTTTCGATGGCGCTGCCACCTCCGGTGTCGAAGGTGACGGTGTAGGTCTTCTCCTGCCAGACCGCGTACAGCGTGAGGTCCGAGATCACCGGAGTGTCGAAGTTATAGGGTCCCGAGGAGCCATCCTGCTTGGTGCTCCAATACCGGAACGTATAGCCCGTCCGGCTTGGAGCGACTTCGGGTTCGATCGCATTGCCGCCGTCATCGACGGTTTCCGGATTGTACGGAATGTCACCGCCGTTGGTGTCGAGGTTCACGATATGCGCCTGCCTCCACTGGGCGTACAGTTTCACACGCCCGTATACCGGCTGCGAGAAATCGTATTTGCCGGTGGAATCATCCTCGCTGGCGCTCCAATGCGTGAAGGTGTATCCGTCGCGCTTCGGCGCTTCGGTCGGCTTGGTCGCCACTCCTCCGTATGGGAGGGTTTCAGCTTTGAAGGCGGTGCCGCCCCGAGTGTCGTAGCTCACGGAGGAGGTCGCCACCGGATGGGTGTAGATGCGGCCGTCGCCGTTCACCAACCAGATTTCGGCGGTGCCTTCCTCGGTCTGGCCCGGCTTCACACGCACCGCGGTGAATGGGACGAATCGGTTTCCAGAGCCCGACGGATCCTTGTCCATCCAAGCGTCACCGCCCTGTCTGAGCAGGAACGGCATCTCTCTGACACCTGCGGTATTGGTGTAGGTGAGGGTGGCCACCTCACCGAATTCGTCATGCGAAGTGAACACGGTCCCCGATCCGCCATCGTTCCACGAGTAGATGTCCCATCCTTGCCACACACCGGTATTGGCATCGAAATGTTGGTAATTACCGTCGCCACGGTAGTAGTGGATCTTCACCGTGATCTTCTTCGGGTTCTTCTGGTCATTCGGCGTGGTGTCGTTCGCAGCCGAAGCCGCGTATGTGGGATCGTTCTGCCCGTTCGCGCCTTTGACCCACACTTCGATGGTGCCGCGCGTGTTGTCGTCCTCGTTGGTCCGTGCCTCATAGGAACCCTTGGTGCCGTCAACCGCAGTGGCGTTCACATCACCGGATTCGGACGCGACCACGCGGAAACTCACATGACGATAATCCCCATCCAGATCGACCGAAGCCGTTTGGCCGAAACCGTCCTTCAGTGAGGAATCGAAGGGCACATATTGCTTGTCCAGCGTTGTACCGGTGCGGGATAATCCCCAGATCACCACGCCGGTGGCGTTTTTCTGTGCCTCAGTGGGCGCGAAATGCAATCTCACCGTGGTCTTGGATGTGGCATAGCCGCCATTCTGCGATTCATCGGAATTCAATGCCGTGCCATTGCCTCCGGCCGTGCGGGTGAACGGCACGCCCAGCAACTCCTGATGCCCGTTCACCGCAATCACGGTCGTTCCGGCGTTCGCCTCATAGCTGGTTTCATTAGCGTTGTCGCGATAATCGAACGATTCATTGCCGTCGGTGAACCGGAACTTCACGTTCTTCGTGTTCATGCCTTCCGGCAGGTCGGCCTTATACCAGCCTTCGGCATCTGGAGCGGAGCCTTCCGCAGTGGTCTCCTTGACCTCCGTCATGCTGATGCGCGCTACCTTGTCATAGGTGCCGTTGGCATACGCGTAATCGACGTATGCCACGCCAGCCCACTTCGCATCGGGCTTGTAGTAGATGGTGAGCGTCTTGTCGTTGATGCTGCTTGGATCGACGGCGTCGTTGTACCCAGGGGTCACCTCATCAGTGCCAGAGGGTTCAGCGTCCTTGTTCGCGCCCACGTACGTAGCCACTGCGCTACGTGCCGGAATCTTCACGGTGATTGCACCGCCGGAAACCGTCAGCTTCTTCGAACAGCTTCGCGAGGCGTATACATCGCAATACTCGCCGTCCGGCAGCGAGGTCGCGAACGTTGCAGTGACATCCGTCAACTGGTTATTGATGGCCATGAAGCCCTCGCGGTCACGATCGAAGGCAATCACGTTCGAGCCTTTGCTCTGCCAGTTGATTACTTTCTGCCCTGCGGTGGCATTGTGGAAGCGCACCATGCCACGCGTGGAGGTCCAACGCGGCTGGCAGATCCAATCACCCCACGACCATTTCTCCGCGGTCTTGGATGTGGAGCATGCCTTGTCCATATCCGTATCGGGCGTGCGTGTGGCGGTCGTGCCCTTTGGCGCCTCGCCGGTGGTGGAATCGTCGAAGTAGTAGTCCGACAGGATCTTCGGGCTGCCATAGCCGTACCCGAGCATGAAGGCGTTGGCCAGTTCATAGACCGCGCCGCTTTCCGGGTTCAGCGATTCGCCATTGCGTTCCGTATCCCAGTTGGCCACGAACACGGTGGCCTTATCGCTTGGCAGCTTGCCGGACTCGATGTTCTTCAACCCCGAGATGCTGCCCGAGAAGGCGGTACGCAGCTGCGCGGCGAACCTGAATTCGGTCACCTGTCCGTTGCGTACGTACTGGCCCGGGGCGAATTCCTGCGATTCGCCGTCATGGGCGATCACTTCCTGGCTGAACGGAATCTCATCGGCGGGAACGCTGATCTTCTGGGACAACGCCTTTTTGATGCCGGCGATGTCCTTCGTGTTCATATGCTTCGCCGAATCGATACGGAATCCGGCAACGCCAAGGTTCCACAGATCGGCAAGGTACGCTGCCTGGATGTCCTGCACGCGTTCGCTGCCGGTGTTGATGTCCCACATGGAACTCAATCGGCAGTTCTGCACTTCGTTGGCGTTCGTGTAGTCGCCGATCGTTTTGGTGCAATCATGGAAATCGCCGGTCGTATAGCCGTACTGGTGGTTGTTGCCGCTTTCGGCAAAGTTATACAGGCCCATCGCCGGGTAACGACCATAGGTGCCGTTGTATTTGGTGCCGGCGACGCCTTCCTGGTCGTCCACCCAGGACACGTCGGAACCGGTGGTGTGGTTGAGCACCACATCGGCAATCACGCCCACGTTGTTGGCCGCGCAGGTCTTGATCATATTCGAGAGTTCCTCACGCGTGCCGAAGCGCGAATTCAGATCGTAGCTAATCGGCTGGTAGACGGTCCACCATTGCGTGCCCTGCACGGATTCCATCGGCGGGCTGATCTGCACGTAGCCCACGCCTTCAGGCCCATAAGTCTCCTGACATTCCTGCGCGATGGTGTTCCAGGATTGCTGGAACGCGATCACGGTCACGTCGCTCTGCGTATTGGCGCGCCCGGTATCGGCGAGCGCGCTGCCGTTGAGGGCGAAGTTCGCGAGCATCATGGCGGCCGCCGCGATCACCGCGAGCGTTTTGCGCCGTATCGTATGCTGCTTCATCGCATGCTCCTTCCGAGTGCATGGCGTTTCCTGTTTTCGTGTGTTTTCATCGCGCACGCTCCGATCAGGCAGATGGAGCTGATGGCGATGAGGATTGCCGCGGGCTTGCTGTTGATGCCGCTGCCGCCGGTTTCCGGCAGCACGACGTAGCGGTAGCGGTTGGTCACGTCGAAGGCGAGAGTGCCGTCGCTTTGCGTTGTTTCCTTGACTGTTGCTTCGTAGTCGTCGGATCGGTTGGCCAATCTCGTCGGCATGCTTTCGGTGACGTCGTAGTGGATCTCCTGGCCCTTGTAGTACTTCGGCAGATTCTCGAAGGTGTAGGTGGGCCATGTTTCAGCGGTGTCGGTACTGTCAAGGCCAGCGTCCGAGGCATCGACCGCACCGGATTTCGCAAGCACGATGCAGCTCTTGCCCCATGCCGTTCCCGAGACCGTCAAGCCCGTTGCGCCCGCCAGACCGGTCGTATAGTCGGCGACGCTCTTGGAGCATTCGCCTGTGGCCGTCTGCGGCGTCGGCCAGCCGGGCAGATATTCCTTCTGGGTGCTGCCACCGTTCTTCCAGATGCTTGACAGCACCCAGAAGGTGAGGGTCTTCGGGCGTTGGCCGAGCTGGTTGCCGGCATCGTCCCAATGCTTGGTGACGCTGAGGCTCACGGTTTCCGGCGTGTGCTTGTTGGTGATGGTCACCTCGCACGTGGTGATGTCGGTCGATGTGCAGCCGGTTTCCGTCGCATCGCCGGCGGTGCCGTCGGCCTTCACGGTTTTGTACGAATAACCGGGCTTTTCATACTTGGTGTCCGCGTTGACATTGGCTGAATCGGTCCCATCCATCACGTCCTTGTACGTGTAGGTGGTCTTGCCGTCCGCATCGGTCGAGGCGTAGCCGAGCCGGGTCTCTTCGACGGTGTAGGTGTACGGTTTGCCGTAGATGTTGTTCTTCGGCAGTCCCGAAGCCTTCATCATCCAATTCTTCCTGGCGGTGAGCTGCTCGCAGTTCTCTTTGAGCATGATTTCCTTCACCGGCTCGTACTGGCTGGAACCGTCATCCTTCGGCTGGTCGGATGTACCGTAGACGACCACGCATACCTGGTCCGGACGTACACCGTCCTGGTCGTCGGCGTCATTCCACTGCTTGGTGGCCTCGAGATCGATGGTGTCCGGCTTGTGGATGTTGATCATCGTGAATTCGTAGCCGTCGGTCAACGGTCGCTTCTGCAGGGTGAAGTGGTATTTCTTGGCGAAATCGGGACCCTGGATTTCGTTCACGGTGTACGAGTAGGTCTTGCCATTGCCATCCGTGGCGAGCAGTTCGGGCCAGGTGGTGGTCCAATGGTTGCTGCTGCCGAGCGTGACCGCATCACCGAACGGGTGCCCGTTCTGCTGGAGCTGCACCGTGACGGACTTCGTACGGTATCCATCCGCGTCAAGGTTGTCGCTTCACCGTTTGGTCACGGATATAGCGAGCCGCTTGATGAGCTTGTCCTCCACACGTACCGTGTTGCCGTCCACCGGGGTCGTCGGCTCTCCGCTGTCGGACACATGGTAGGCTTGGCCGCGTTTGATGGCGAATCTGATCGGGTCGGACACCCGGTATCCGTCCGGAGCCTTAGTTTCGGTCAGCGTGTACGTGCCGTCCTTCAGCTGGACGGAATGCGGGGCGGCGCCGGAGGTCCAGACAATCGGATTGATGTCATGTCCTTCGAAATCGGTGCCTTCGATGCGGAATTCCGCTCCTGGCAGTTCGGTGGATCCGCCGACTTCGACCTTGGAGAATTGCACGTTGGTCTTGCTGGGACTGTCGACCATGGTCACGTGGTTACCGTCCAAGGACGCATCACCGATGGTGTTCCCATTGCGCAGGATCTTCACCGTTCCATCCACCGTGACTTGGAACACGATGTCCTGTGCGGGCTCGTACCCTTCCGGCACTTCGCTCTCATGCAGCGTATAGGTGCCTGGGGCGAGCGTGAGTTCCTTCGGGATGATTTCGCCATCCTTCATCAGTTCTCCTTCGCCGCTGGTCCACCTGATCGGATTGATGGCTTCGCCGCCGATGGTGGTGCCTGTGACGGTGAGCTCCGCGCCGGCGATTTCGCCTACGCCATCGGTCAGACTGACCTTGGAAACCTTCACCGTGGTGGTTTTGTATTCGTCGACCATCACGACCGTGCTTGTTTCGCCCACATTGGCGGAAGTGCCATCGGAGACGATTTTGACGATGGCTTTACCATCGGAGTTCATCGTCACCATGAACTTGATGGGGCTGGAGGGCAGGTATCCGTCGGGGGCCTTGGTTTCGGTCAACGTGTATGTGCCGTTCCTGAGTTTGAGCTTCTCCGGCGTGCCGTCGGATATCCATGTGATCGGTTGGAATGACTGCCCGTCGGAGGTGACGTCGTTTTCCGCCGTCAATTTCAGCGTCGCACCTTTGATTTCGCTGCCGCCCACGTCGCGTTTGGAGATGAGCACTTCGCCGGAGGTCGGCGTGTGCGTGTTCGTCACCGTATAGGAGAACGTGCCGTCCTCCGTCTCGTTGCTGGTGATCGCGACGGAATAGCCTCCCTGCGTCGAGATTTCCTTCACGGTATAGGCGATCTGTCTGCCGTTGGCGTATTTCGGCAGATCCGTGAACGATGCGCTCCAATTATTGATTTCGTTCAATATCGCGGTTTTGTCGGCCACCGGATTGCCGTCGGCGACCAATTGCACGGTCACGTTGTCCAGGCGGATATTGTCCGAATTGTTGTTGTCGTTCCAAACCTTGTTCACCTTGACTTGGGTGGTTTCCGGCGTGTGCGTGTTGGTGAACCGGTACTGGGTGCTGTCACTGTAGTCGCTCATGCAAGCTTCCCACGTGCCGTCGGTCTTCTGCCGTTCGCATGTCGACGTGTAGCCGTCGAGCGTGCTCACTTCGGTCACGTAGTAGTGGACGTCCTTGCCGCCTTCTTTGACCGGCAGGTTTTCCCAACCGACTTCGGTCGACTGCCCGGCCTTCAGGGTTTTGTCGAGGTTCATGTCCGTAGACCGGCCATCGACCGACTTCCACAGCTTGAAGGTCACATCGCCGCGTAGTCCATCCTGATTGTCGCCGTCGTTCCATACTTTGGAGACCTTCACGGCGGTGGTGTCGGGCTTGTCCTGCATCCGCACCTGCGCTGCGTCATCGCTTACGGGTGGACGGCTGCCGTTGACCGTCACCTCGCCGTTGTTCGATACGACGATGCGCATCACGTCGGCGACCCGATACCCGTTCGGCGCGCTGAGTTCGGTCAGGGTGTAGCTGCCCGGAACAAGATCGAACGACTTCGCATCGCCGTCGGTCGTCCAACGTGAGATCTCCCGGTTGTCCGAATCGCTGACAAGGCTCAGCGTGGCACCCTTCACCGCGATATCGGCATGGCCATACTCCACCTTGGAGATGGCGACCTTCGCCTTGACGTTCTGCTTGTCATTCACCATCCACAGATACAGACTCTGCGGCTGGCCGTTCACCGCGGCGACGGTCAGCGGTTGCCCGTCCACGGTAACGCCTTCGTAATAGTCGGCCAGATGCCCATGATAGGCATCGGTGGAGGGGAACACCACATACAACGGCTTTGAGGAAATCCCATAGCCTTCCGGTGCCTGAACCTCGGTGACTTTGTAGATCCTGTTCGCCTTCAGTCCCACATACTTCGTATAGCCATCCGTGCCGGAGGCGAGCGTCTTCGTCACATTCGTGCTGACGGTGGAGCTCCATGCCTTGGACGAGCCGTCATCGTTCACCGTGAGTTCGTCCACGCGGAACACCGCATCGCCCAGACCACGTCCGCCGGCGTCTCCGTCGCCGTATTTGAAGATTTGCAGGCTGTGCGGGCTATCGGTGAATCCGCCTTTGGCCTCGTGGACCGTGCCTGTCTGGCTGTCTTGGCTGGAACCGCCTTTGTTCTCGTATCCAACCAGGGTCACTGTGTTGACGGCCAATCCGTCAAGACTCTGACCGGGCTGGAGCAGCACCACGGCTTTGTATGTCACACGCGCAGGTGTGGCATCGGGCACATTGATGGTCAGCACTCTGGTCGCGGGATCATAGAACGATGCCGCGCCCTGGATCTCGCCCTGCGTCTTCGGGTCCACGATCCTCACGCTGCCCTGCTGCAGTTCCACCGCTTCCGGCAGCGTGTCCTTCAGCACCAGGGTCTGTCCGCCATTGAGCGTGGAGCCGGCGGAGTTCACATCGATGGTGTAGTTGATGTATGGTGCCGTGGCCGCGGTGTAGGTCGATTTCTTATTCACCAGCTGCGGCGGATTGACCCATCGGCTGGCCTGATCCGGGATCTGGGCCACGCCATCGACGCTGATCACGGCGCTGTTCCCGAACTCGCTGCTCCCCTGCAATGCCTTGACGTCCTTCAGACGTGTCAGATAGCCGATCTGGACCCTTCCGCCGTCGTGTTTCGCTTCGGTCAGCGCCGCGCTCGGGTTCTTGAAGGTGAAGGTCAGGGTGTCCTGCCCATCCTTCGATGGGTGGGAGGTCACGCTCACTCCGTCGAGCGTCGTTCCGGACTGGTTCCTCACCGTCATGCTGCCCGGAATGTATTCCATGTTGGCGGGCAGCGTGTCGGTGATGGTCACGTCCTTCGCGCCGGATGCTACATCGTGCACGCTCAGGGTCCAACCGTACTTGCCGTTGGTGGCGTCGGACCCCCAGTCCACGCCTTTGTCCATGTTGTCGTTCGTGCCGGTGTGGGTCGCGGTCTTCGTGGATTTGCCGAAGGCGGCCGTGTTGTAGATCGTGCTCGGGGCTCCGTCCTTCACCGTGGTGGAATACACGATGTACAGCTTGTCGCCCTTCGCGAGCTTGCCTGTAACGGTGAACGTGAAGCTCTTGTTGCCGTTCGCATACTTGATCTGGTAGTTCGATGCGGGGTACTCCTTGGTATGGGCTGCGTCGGTGTAGACCTTCACATCGTGGTTCAACGTCTGCCAGTCTCCGGTGGCCGTGCAATTGTCGCTGCCGTCCGCATTCTTCCCCGAGCAGTTCTGGTCGACGGTATCCGTGATCGTCGCGCCATCAAAGTCCTTCTTCGCGGTGAACGTGGTCTCCCATTGGATGGGGGATGTCGCGGAAGCGCCGGACAGGGTCCTCTTGGCGATGTCGCCTTCGGTACGGTCGATGGTCACGGTGCCGGTGCCATTGAAGTTGTTGCCGTCGCCGTCCTTGCCATCCACGGTGTTGGTGTACGTCGTCTGCGTTGTGGAATCGGCGTTCGCGATCGGCGTGGTGTAGGTGATGACGTACCGGCCATAGCCTTCCGGCAATGTCGCCGTGCCGTTTACCAGGTCCGCCCACTTGATCTTCACCGTCTTCTGCACGGGCCAGTACTTGTTGTCTTTTCCGTAGCATTCGATCGTCACATCGCCGGTCGGCGGCTCCATGCCTTCGCCGAGCAGATCCTTGACCATGGTGTTCCTGGTATTGCTGTCGTCGCCCGGGATCAGCTCGATATTCCAGTTGATGTCGTGCTGGTCGCCATCGGCCGAGCCGCGCTTGTTCACTGTCCACTTGGATTTGAACACCAGGCCCTTGTGGTCCGTCTTCTCCGTGGATTCGTTCGACTTGATCGTCACCTTGTTGTCGGTGACGTCCAGATTGCCGTTCTCGCACTGCGCGGTCGCGTCCGCGGTGGCTTTGCAGGCTTCGATGACCTGCTGGCGGTTCACCTTGACCTTGTACTTCACGTACAGCTTCTCGCCGTCGCCCATGCTCGGGATGGTCAGGGTGAATCCCTTGCCGTCCATATTCGGCGTCGCCGTCCAATCGGACTTGCCGTACTTCGTGGTCAGGCCCGCGTCGGTGAACAGCTCGAACGAATTCGAGTCGAGGGTGAGGAGCTCTCCCATCGTATCGGTGATGGTCACATTGGTGTTCGGCCCGGTGGAACCTACATTGAGCACGTAGTAGTAGACACTGTTGCCGTCGGCATCGGTTTCGCCGGTGTTCACGGCGCCGTTCTTGTGGATGTCCAGGCCGTGTTCGGGGTTAATCGTCGTTTCGACATTGCCGATGCCCGGGAAATTCCAATCTCGTTCGCCGCCATTGCCTTTGTTGTCGGCGCTGCGTGTAATCTTGCCGTCGATGGTCACGTAGGCGTTGATGCCGCTGCTGGCGTCGGTGGTGTCGGTGTAGGTGGCAACGACCTTGTTGCCCTGCACGGTGAAAGTTCCGCGCTGTTTGCCGGTGCTGTCATACATCGGGTAGGTGGCGCCGTTCTCGAAGGCGATGCCTTGCGGCAGATTGTAGGTGAAGGTGGTCCCCTGTTGCACCTTCACATCGTTGGGCACGTTCCAGGAGAGTTTGACCTTGACCTGAGTGCCATAGTCCAGCGTCATGCCGTCGGTGTAGTTTCGCCAGTGCTCGCCGCCATCCGTGCTGAACTGCACCTGCGAGCCTTGATCTCCCGTTCCTACGACCCAACCGACTTTCTCTCCGGACAGGTCATAGCTTGCCGCTTGGGCGTATTTCGGCGAAATCAGCATGCAAGCCAGCAGCATGCCCAGCACCACGGCAATGGCAGCAAACGTTTTCACACAGCGCTTTGACGCCAACTCCTTGCGCCTATGCATAATCCCTCGCTTCACGATTAAGCACAACCTAAGGTGGCGGCAGCCACTACCTTGCCCCAGCTACCGCCACCTTTACGCAATCACGGTGCCACGACATCAACATTGACGTATGAAACAGTGTCTTTCCTTATAAAAGTGCTAAAAAGCACGGTATAAAACGTTTGACGTTAGAGTGCCCCCAAAAGGGGATTCGCGAAACGCCGAAGGGTGTTCGCAATGTTTCATGAAAATTTTCTGAAACAAAAACCCATTGCCACAAACGATTGCAACAATGGGTTTTCGTCAGTCATGATTCTTCTACCCCCGGAAAATCCCCCGGAGTACCCTCGGGGCCACTCAGCTGCCGATGCCCATCATCGACAGGCACCAAGCGTTCTCGTACGAGACTTCCTCCCACTGCTTGTACCGCCCGGATGTGCCGCCATGGCCGGCTTCCACCTCGATTTTCGCCACGGCGTCCACACCGGCATGCTGCAGCCGGGCCAGCCATTTCATCGGCTCCACATACAGCACGCGGGTGTCGTTCATGGATGTGGTAATGAAAATTTTCGGAAAAACGGCAGTTCTTTCATCATTTTCACTATCTGGCGCATTCTCGTATGGCGTGTACGACTTCATATACGCGTACACATCCGCGTCGTGCAGCGGATCGCCCCACTCGTCCCATTCGGTGACGGTCAGCGGCAGCGAAGGATCAAGGATCGAGGTCAGCGCGTCCACGAACGGCACATCCGCCTCCACGCCCGCATAGCATTCCGGAGCCATGTTGGCGACCGCCCCCATCAGCAGGCCGCCCGCCGAGCCGCCGTTCGCCACCGTACGCAGCGGCGAGGCCAGTCCGGCGCGCTGCAGCGCGCGCGTGGCGTCGATGAAATCCTCAAACGAATGCTTCTTGTTGAGCAGATGCCCCTGCTCGTACCAGGCGCGTCCCATTTCGCCGCCGCCGCGGATGTGCGGCACGGCGTACAGCACGCCGCGGTCGAGCATGCTGATGCGCGACACCGCGAATCCCGGATCGGAGCTGATCTCGTATGCGCCGTAGCCCGTGATGAACATGGCGGAATCGCAAGTCGGCACGTCACGTCGCCATACCAGCGAGACGGGGATGCGTTCGCCGTCGCGCGCGGTGACCCACACCCGGCGTTCCATATAGTCGCGCGGATCGAAACCGCCCAACACGGTGGCGCGTTTGAGCAGACGGTCCTCGCCGGTGTCCGGATCGTAATCGTGCAGTTCGCCGGGGCGCGTGTAGCTGGCGAACGAGTAGCGCATGCGCGGCGCGTCATACGAGGGGTTGCCACACACGCCGATCGAATACAGGCGGCGCGTCTCCCCCGGCATGCGGTCGGCGGTGGCGCCGTCCGACGACGTCATCGCCCGACGCGAGACGCCATGCACGGCCGATCCCTTGCCTTGCGCGGCGGCGGCCGCGTCCAGTTTGCCCCAGATCTCGGCGCGTTCCTCGTTGATCTCGTCCACGGATTCGTCGACGTCCCAATCGTCCTCCAGCGCGTGCGGCACCAGTTCGGTGAACCGCCATGGCCGGCCGGCCAGGAAATCCTCGGCGGCGGCCCGTTTCGTCATCACCGCGATGCGCGGCAGGCTTTCCGCGCGGTATTGCAATGCGACGAAATGCCGATGGATCGAGATACCCTCGATGCCCAAACCATGCGCGCCCTGCAGAATGGCGGGATTGCAGGGATTCGAATACGGGGTGCCGATCGGCATGGAGGAGGCGCCCGGCTCCACGTCGTCGCCGTGCTCGCAGCCGTAGGGCGAGCCGACCGCCACGCGCACGCCTTCGCCCAGCCGGTATGGAGGCTCGTGCGTCCGCATATCGATCACATCGATCTCGAAATTCGGATTCAACGCGTTGTGGTACACCACGGCGAGCGGAATATCCTCGCCATGCTCCCCCGCGCCTTCGAAGCAGGCGAAGCTCACATCGTATTCCACGTCGGTTTCGCGCGGAATGAACGCCCGGAACGAGCCCTCTGGGGTGTCCACCGGCAGCATCAGCACTTCGGTGGTGGTTTTCGATCCGGTGCCGATCACGATGTTGCGTTCGTCGAAGGACAGTCCGATGCCCACCCAGAAGCGTTCATCCGCCTCGCGGTACACCTCCACGTCATCTGTCACGGGGGTACCGACGCGGTGGCGCATCACCGCGTATGGACGCCACGCGTCGTCCAACAGCACATAGAACACCCATTGCGCGTCCGGCGTGAAGCAGGCGCCGCCGATGCCCTCGAACCGTTCCTCCAACTCGCCGCCGGTCTCAAGATCGCGGATGCGGAAATCGTAGCGTTCGTCGCCGCTCGTGTCGGCGCCGTACAGCATCCAACGGCCGTCCTTGGAGATGTCCATGCCGCCGACACGGAAGAAATCATGGCCTTGCGCCTCGGCGTTGGTGTCGAACACCACCTGTTCGCCGTCGAGTGGCACACCGGCCTCCACCGTCGGCGGATCCCAATCGTCCGCGCCGCGAATCGGCACCCGGCATTGCACGGCATACTGTTCGCCCTGCTTGGTGCGGGTGAAGTACCAGTAGCCATCCATGCGCGTCGGCACGGACATGTCGGTTTCCTGCACATGCGATTTGAATTCCTCGAACAGCGTCTTCCGCAGTGATTTGAGCGGTGCCATACGCTGTTCGCAATAGCGGTTCTGTGCCGCCACGTAGTCGCGTACATCCTGCGATTGCTTGTCGCGCAGCCATTCGTATTGATCGATGAAGGTGTCGCCATGGAAGGTGCGCTCCTTCGGCACCCGTTTCGCGCGCGGAATCGCGCCGAACCCATCCTGCTCCGATGCGGACGGGTCGTTCATGCCCCGAAATTCACTCATGCACGCGATTATACCGGCCTGCGCCGCCTAACTTTCCGACGGCGATGTGCGCCGATGCTTCCGGCAGCCGCACCGTGCAGCCATGCATGCTGCCGGATTCCGGGCCGGTCAGTCGTTCCTGCCATCCGCGGCTTGGGTGGCGCGCAGGTACGGCAGCATGGTTTTCATGATGTTCGACCCGGTCGCTCCCGTAAACACCGGTACGTCGGTGACCGGCATCGGCTGCGTGTTCGCGCGCCCCGCAACGGAACCGATGTTGCCCGCCACCTCGCGCGGCGTCAGCTGGCGGATGCAGATCGCCAGCACGCGGCCCGGATAGCGGCGTGCGATTGTGGCGTATGTGGTCGGATCCTTCTGCCCGTCGTCGCCGATGAGGATGAATTTCATATCGGGAAAATCGGCCATGAGCTGTTCGGCGTATTCAAGCTTGTGCTGCACGCCGGACGGCACGAACGTCTTCGGCCTCGGGTCAAGGTCGCGCAGCAGCAGCGGACCTTCCGGAAAACCGTGGTTCGTGATGAAATGGCGGATCGAGCTTTCCACGTTCCAAGGTGACGTGGACAGGTAGAAGAACGGCGCGTCCGGGAACATGTCCGCGATGCGGTTGAACAGCAGGTTCATGCTGGCCACCGGCACTTTTTTGCGCGGATTAAGCAGCAGCAGATTGTAGGCGGCCTTCATCAGACGCGGCGCCTGCGTGACCATGATGGTGTCGTCCACGTCGGAGATCACGCCCACTTTGGTGCCGCTGGGAATGGTGAAAAGATTGGCGTTGACCGGCTTGCGGCTACGCACTTTGTACGAGACGTTGTGGATGCCCGGTTCGAGCGAATGCTCGGCGACGAGGTCGAGGTAGCCGGCATCGTCGGATGCCGCGAATTCGCTGGAAATATCAGGATTGCTGTCGATCGCGTCGTATACTTCCGACGCACCCACCTGCACTGTTTCGATGGGCACGTCATCGATGGCGATCCGCACTTTGGTATGCGGGGACGGCACCATCAGCATGCCACAGATGCCGCGAATCAGGCGGCCGGCCTGCCGTTTGAACGGGCCGTATACGGTACGGCAGATCAGTCGGGAGTAATGTTCGGTGCCGTAGCCGACGTAGGGTTCGACACGTGGATACCAGTCGAGCGACCGTACCAATGCGGTCGAGAATTTCAGCCAGACACTGAATGCTTTGGTGATCGTGCGGCGGAACAGCCTGGTCAGCGGCGGTTTGACTTCAAGACGCTCATGTCTGGAGGCCGCGTCGAAGGTGGTGACCACCTTGCGTGCCGGAATCGGCACGGTGGGCATGTCATCGCAAGAATCGTCCATCCGCTCCCCCATACGCTGCTGTTCGCGCTGCTGGTCATGCTGCGGCGCACGCTGCGGCGGGAACTGCGGCAACGGCTGAATTTCACTCATATGCCCACTATAGGGGTCGCGTTCGAACAAACAGTAACGCCACCGAGAAAATCAGGGAACTTTCAGGGCCCCGCAAGGCACTTCCCATAAAAAGGCTGCGGCCGGCGGGTACGATGCGCGACCGTAAGCCCGGCCGAACGGCCTTGAGTGTGCCGCGCATCGCACCCGCCGGCCGCAGCCGTAATTAAAACTAGACGTCCGTGCTATTCAGTCAGCCACAATCTTGGCATACTCGTCAGCGCTAAGCAGGTCAGGCTCGTCATCCTCAAGCTCGATCTTGAAAATCCAGCCCTCGCCGTACGGATCGTCCGTCACAATGCTCGGATCGTCCGCAGCCTCGTTGTTGACGTAGCGGATGGTGCCAGCCACCGGCGAGACCAGCGCGGTGACCGCCTTGGAGGATTCGAATTCCGCCACTTCGTCGCCAGCTTCGACCTGCGTACCGACTTCAGGCAAATCGATGTACACGAGTTCGCCGAACTGTTCGGTGGCGTATTCGGTAACGCCCACCATGGCGGGTTCAACGGAGGAATCCACCCACACGTGCTCGTCGGAGTATTCGAGGTGCTCGGGCACGTCGAGGTTCACTTTGCTATCGTTTGCTTCGCTCATGCCGCCCATTGTACGGCGTATGCGAACGCCGCGCACCCGCGCCACGCGTAACGGGTCAGCGTACCGGTCCGGATGGCATGGCGCCGACTACCTGCACGATGGTGCCTTCCGGACAGTTGTCGTAGATCCACTTGGAATCGGCTTCGTACATGTTCACGCAGCCGTGGGAGCCGTAGTGCGCCGGGTCGCCGTGGGCGATGCCGTAATTGTTCCAGCTTGCCGTGTGGAAGCCTTCGCCGCCGTAGAAGTAGCTTACCCACTTCACACCCTTGGACAGGTAGCGCGAGCCGTCGTCGTTCAGGCCAGTCATGTCCTGGATCTGATACTTGAGGTAGATGTAGAAGGTGCCCAGGTCGGTTTCGTGCTTGCCGGTGGTGCCCGTGCACACCGGGAAGGTCTTGACGGCCTCGTCGTTGTGATACACGGTGGCAGTTTGCGCGGTGCGGTCCACCACGATGCGGTATTCGCTCTTCTTCTGCACGGTTTTGAAGTTCTGCACATCACCGTCCACCGGAATGGTGGCGCCTTGGCCGTTTTTGAGCGCTTCGCCGATCTTCGGTGCGAGCGCCTCCATGTTCTTGACCTTCACGCCGTTCACGCCTTTGACGATGGTGGCCAGCACTTTGCCGCTGTTGTCGACGGCGTCTTCCTGGTCGACCGCGTCCTGGTTGAGCTGGGCTGGGACCTGCTGCTGCACGTAGTTGGTGATGGCGTTGTCATCGTAGGACAGCGAAAGCGTGCCGTGTTCGAGGTCGGCGTCGGTTTTCAGCCATGAGGCCACGACTTCGGCTGGAATCTGGAAGGTCTTGCCTTGTCCGTTGTCCAGCACAATCGGCGCATTCAGTCGCGCGTTTGCCTGGTCGGCCACGTTTTGGGCTTCAGGCAGTGCGACCGGCACGTCGATGGTTTCGTACGTGATCGTCACGCTGCCGCTGTGCCCCGGGTTCGCGATGGCTTTGGCGACCGTGTCGATCACGTTGTCCACCTTCGGGGACCTGCCGCCGCGGCCTTCCACTGCGACGAAGGCGCGCGCGTTGGCATCGTACGATGCGGTGGACGGTACCGCGCGGTCGGTGTCCTGCACGAATTTGTCGGTGACGAACGTCCTGAGGGCCAGCTTGTTGGACTTGGCGTTCAGCGGCACGTTCTTCTTGACGAACGGGTTGACTTCGTTGATGTATTCGAGTGCGCCGTTGGTCTGGTGCTTGGCGGCGAGCAGTTCCGTGACCGTCTTGTCGACGTTGTAGCTCACGCCGAGGTCGCTCAGGCTGCCGGAAGCGTTGTTGCCGTTGCCGTCCTTGATGTTCACGGTGGTGTTCTTCACGGCGGCCGTCACCGTGTTTTTCAGCTGGTCGGCGGTCTGTCCGGCCACACTGGTTCCGCCGAAGGTCACGCCCGGCGCGGCCTTGTCTTGGAAGTACCAGCGTGCGGTGAAGAAGCCGGCGATCGCGGCGACCACCAGCACGGCGAGCACGATTCCGGTGATGATCAGCGGCAGTTTGCGTTTCTTGGCCACGACGGCTTCTCCTTCGACCGGCATGGTGAGCACGGGAATGGCGGGAGCGGGCGTGGATGAGGGCATGTCACCGGTAGGAATGGCACCAGTGGGAACAGCTCCGTTGGGGACAGTTCCGGCAGGCGTGGTTTCGGCGGCACCGGCCGTCGGGAATGACTGGAACGGCTGGGTCTGGTCCGATGCGAAATTCAACGGCGGCATGGTCTCGGTGGCGGCGTTGGACACGTCGTCCTGTTCGGACACATCGGCCACGTCGGCGAGATTGATCGTATCGCCGTTCTCACCAGACTGCGGCGGCACGGCATTCACCCCTTCAAACGAGATGCCGGCGAAACTGTTGTCCGTATCGTTCTGCCCACTTCTATCAGACATGTATGTGGTTTCCTCATTCACTCTCTTCACGGTACATACCATGCAGCATGATACGCAGACGAGTGCCCAAACGAATACCTAAACAAGCTCCCCCGGCAACCGCCCCGAAGACAGGCTCAGCCGATACCACCTTTTAATGGCAGGTCTTGTCACGGCAGGTCGTGGCCGAGCCATTCCTCAATCATGTAGCGTGCGATCGTGGCTTTGCCCGGAGCCTCCATACGTCCCGAAACCAGTTCGCTCATGTATTCGTCGCGTGTGACCCAACGCGCCTGCAACGTTTCCTCGCCGTCCACGTGCACGTCGGTGGTGACCGCCACGCCTTTGAACGCCATCATGAGAGACGAGGGGAACGGCCACGGCTGGGAGCCGAGGTATTTGAGTTCGCCTATTTCGATGCCGACTTCCTCTTTGGCTTCGCGCCGGCATGCGTGCTCCAGGTTTTCGCCAGCCTCCACGAATCCGGCCGAAACCGAGTACAGGCCGTTGTTGCGCCATGCGCTGTTGTGCTGCAGCAGCAGACGGTCATCATGGTCGACGATCGCGGTGATCACCGCTGGCTCGATTCGGGGGAACAGCAAACGATTGCCATCCTCATCGTTCGTGCAGTGCTGAGCCCAGCCGCCGAGCGCCGGTTCGACGGGCGCGCCGCACGTCGGGCAGTGACGCTGCCGGGCGTGCCACATGCTGAGCGAGATGGCGGAGGTTGCCTGTCCGGCTTCGCGTGCGCTGGCGTGGGGTGCGAATCCGCGCAGGTCCACCCAGTCGAATCGGGTTGCCGCGCTTTCCAGCAGCGATTTCGCGTTTTCCTGCGATTCATGCGCCGGCACTTCGGCGAACGCGTCGTCCGCTCCCCCGCTGCGAGCCGTCGCAGCCATAATCGTCGTATCGTTCGGCTGGACGTGCGTCACGTCCACGGCGACGACATGCTCGCCCAATCGTCCGCCGTACGAGCCGAGGAATATGGCGAGCGCCGATGGGTGCGATTCGAGTTCCGCGGCAACGTACGCGCCCGGCAGTTGGGCGAGGCGCATTTTCACGTTGGCGTAGTCGGCGATGGCGCCTTGGCCGTGCGGCACAGCCACTTTGCCGTCTTTGACGAGGATGACTTTCGTTGCCGGTTCCGCCAGGACTTTGGCGAACAGGTCGGGTTCGCCGCGTCGTGCCACTTCGTAGTCGATGTCTCCTTGGGCGAGTGGCAGGAACGGCAGGGTCTGCGTCAATGCCAGTGGTGAGAACACGCTCATGGTTGTGTTGCCTCTTTCATGCGTGTTATATACGGAATATATTCGTTATACATACGTAGTACATATTTCGTATATACGTTTTATATATTTTCTCTATATCTTGTCGATACGCCGGATGGTCTGCCACAGATAATCGTCGCAGCCGGCTCAGCCGACTCGCTTCACCAGTTCCAGCAACGCGGCGGCCACCTGGTCGGGGTGTTCGTACGCGCTGAAGTGGCCGCAGTCGTCGATCACCGTCATCGTCACGTCGGTTTTCGTCATCGCGTCGGCGACCGGCTTCATCACTGCCGGCGGGCTGGACGGGTCCTTGTCGCCGCAGATTACTGCGACTGGCACGTTGATGTTCGGCAGCACGTCGTTCAGGTCGGAACGGCCAGCGGCCATGCGTTCGCGCCAGGCGATGCCGTCGGCGGGCTGTTCGTTGATCCACGTTTCGAACTGCCTGCAGTAGGCGTCCGACTGCTTCACGGTGGAATCGGCTTCCGACGGCACGGCGAATCCCATGACCGGCTCGTGTGTGCCGGTCGTTTCGCAGTCGGTGGCGATTGCGACGCGCTTCAATCGCATGTCGGCGGAGTCGGCGTCGGCTTTCGTGTCGCACAGGGCGAGCGCCGCCACCGCTTCCGGATGCAGGCGTTGGATGTCGAGAATCAGGTAGCCGCCCATCGACAGGCCCACCCAGATGGCTTTGCTGTAGCCGGCGGCGTGCAGCAGGTCCACGTACGCGTCCGCCATGCGGTCCAGTCCGTATGGGAACGCGCCGTCGGCGTCCTTGCCGCCGCTGTCTTCGTCGGACGGAATCGGCCCTTCGCCGGCGCCGGGCATGTCCGGAGCCCAGATCGCAAATGGTTTCACGCCTTGTTTCACAGCTTGGTCGTGTAAAGCCGTCGCGCACTCGTCCCACATGCGGTGGTCCACCGGGAAGCCGTGCACGAGCACCACCGGCGTGGTTTCGGTATCGTTGCCGCCGTCCGTATATACGTTGTTGTTCAGTTCAATCGTCATATTTTTCTAATCCTCCCCTATCTGTCTATTCGCCTAGTTTGCCTAGCTCTTGCCCCGCTTGCGCGGCTTGTCCTACTTGCCGGTCCATGCGAGCGCCTGCCGCACGATGGTGCCGTAGCCGTTGGCCATTTGCCCGACGAAGGTGTCGAGCATGTCGCCGGACGGGTCGACCCATTCCACGTCGAGCGTCTCGTCCTGCGGCTTGCAATCGCCGGCGATCGGCACCACGTAGCACAGCGCGATCGCATGTTGGCGTGGATCGTAATAGTCGGACAGGCCGGGTGTCGGGAAGAATTCGGCCACGGTGAACGGCTGCAGGCTGATCGGCAGCTGCGGCAGGGCGATATCGCCCAAATCTTTTGCGACGTTGCGCGCCACCGCTTCACGCAACGATTCGTGATAGAGCACACGTCCGGCGATCAATGTGCGTTCGATACCGCCGTCGTCGGTGACGCGCAGCAGCGAGCCGATTTGCGCCACCCTGCCGAGATCGTCGGTGCGCACCGGCACGACCACGACGTACGGAATCGGTATTTCGTGGCGCATGCGGTTGATTTCGTCCGATGGGAGCCATCCCGGAGGGTTGCCCATTCCGCGGATGAAATCCTCCGGCGTAATGTCGTCGAATTCCCCGCGATGGCGGTTGGCGTCGAAATCGCCCTCGTCGGGCACTTCATCATTCATCACTGGCATGGTTCCATTATCACGCACGGCATGTGAATGTCACGTGCTTCCGATTCTTCCCATAGCGCAATCGGGTGCGGCAGTGTGTTTGCGTGGCGTGCGGTTATATACTTTTCGCAAACGGGCTTTCGCAATATTGCGCAGCATTGCACGATATTGTTTTTTGAAATCGGCTTATAGCGTAAGCCGGGAAATGGGGAACGCATATGGCAACGCATGCAGTCACTTCGCAGGATTTCAACCAGGTCGTCGAATCCAATGATCTGGTGTTCGTGGATTTCTGGGCCACGTGGTGCGGTCCGTGCCGTGCATTCGGCCCAACGTTCGAGAAGGCGAGCGAGGCGAATCCGGACGTCTATTTCGCGAAGGTGGATATCGATCAGAATCCCGATCTGGCCGCCGCGGCCAAGGTTCAGGCAGTGCCGACGCTGATGGTCGTCAAGAAGCAGCAGATCATCTTCCAGCAGGCCGGCGCGTTGCGCGCTTCCGATTTGGATGATCTGATCAGCCAGGCCAAGGCGTTGGATATGGATGCGGCCGCTTCCGATGGGGACACCGCTTCCAGCGGAGACGCCAAAGTGAAAACGCCAAGTAGTCAGTCGGAACGATGATTCGGCCCGTCGCCTGCGCGTTGCATACGTTATCTTCAAGTTCCTTGGGGTGCGGTAGACTATATGCAGTTGCGCGCATTCCGGCGGAACCCTAGCGGTTGTGCGCCGTGCCCTAGGCACGGAATCCGCCGAGGAATTGTACCCGATGTAGGAGCAGAATGGCTAGCCATAAGAAACATGCCCAACCAACTACGTTTGCCTTGCCGGGCAAATCTCAGATGGTGAAGATTGTCGCAACGGTTGCGGCAGTGGGGCTGTTGGCCACTGGCGGCATCGTGTCGCATAATCTGTACGCCACCGCGGAGAAGTCTCCTGCCAAGCAGGTCACCGCGTATTCCGTCACCGACAGCATCGAAGCCTCCCGTGGCAACGCCCGTGAGGCGCTTTCCGGAGATACTTCGTACGTCACCGTGAAGATCAACGGCAAGACCCGCGTGGTTCCCGGCATGCATTTCACCGACGTGAAGTCCGTGCTTGACGCGGGCGACATCACCCTTGATACGGAAGACACCGTTTCCCCGTCTTTGGATACGAAGGTGAACGAGAACACCGTCATCAAGATCGAACGTGCCGGCGCTTCCGTTGAGGTGTCTGATACGGATATCGCATTCAACACGGTCAAGAAGGAGACCTCCAGCCTGCCGAAGGGCCAGGAGAAGGTCGAGACCGAAGGCGCGAACGGTGTTATGGAGACCACGAACCTCGTCACCAAGTCCGGCGGCAAGGTCATGTCTTCCAATATGATCAGCTCTTTCGTGAAGAAGGCTCCGACCGACAAGGTGATTCTCGTCGGCACCGGCTCCTCGTCCACGCCGTCCGCGGCCGCAGCGTCGATCGGCACCACCGTGCCGGCTGGCGAAATGCAGCAGTGGGCTCACGATTATCTGCTGTCCAGCGGCTATTCCGAGGCCGATTTCACCGCCACCGTGTACATCATTTCTCATGAGTCCGGTTGGAATGTCGCAGCCACGAACCCAAGCTCCGGCGCGTACGGCCTGCCGCAGGCGCTGCCTGGTTCGAAGATGGTGAGCGCTGGTGCCGATTGGGCCACCAACTACCAGACCCAGCTTAAGTGGTTCTGGGGCTACTGCGCACAGCGCTACGGCTCCATCCAGGGCGCCTACACCTACTGGCTCGCCAACCACTGCTACTGAGTTTAGTTTTTCAGACAGGAGAGGCTCCGCACACATTGTGCGGAGCCTCTCCTGTCTTATATGCCTCTTTTATATTTCATATGGAAAGATGCAGGCCATTCATGGCGTTACGGTTGTTTATGCACGCAATTCATTCATCGCTTTTATCGCGGCCCTTTTGGCCATCTTACGCGTGAGCGAACGGCCAGACGCAACGGGCTCGAAAAAGCCGTCATGCTCTTTTTCCACCGTCCATCGCCAACCAAGCACGTTATTTTGAGCGACTCGAATACTGAACGAAGATCCTACACGCCCGCTACCTGCCACATTCATTCCAAGCTCCCTTTTCAGGATTTTTGGGCTGGATGCATACGTACTCATTATTAGCGTTTATGGACGATTCGCACAGCCTATCAAGATACTGCATATAGTACAGCACTCGTATCAAGAGAACTGTACTATATGCGATTTTTCAAGCTGAGCGGAATATTGTTCACTTACTCGCCATCTTTGGCCGTATGATGCGAACCTTTGCGGGGACCGCGCTTGCCGGATACACCCTTTGAGGCATCGGCCACAGCAAAAATGACAACCTTCTCATCCGGGTAGGACTCGCCATCCATGGCGAAATAGGCGATCTGGTCGTCTGCGACCGGCGGGAAGGTGAAATACTTCTGCACCGCTACCAGCACATCGGTGGTACGCACGGTCACGGAAGAAGCCTTTCCTGCAGCGTCAGAGTCGACGCCATCGGCCTTGCTTCGCTTGGTCTTGCAGAACTTGATGGCGTTCTCGTCTTTGGCGTCGCATGCCTGGACTGCGATCTTCTTCCGCTTGTCATTCACCAGCAATTTCACGTATGCCGGGCATCCGAGCGCTTCGGTCACGCCTTTGGAAAAGCGAACGGATGATTCCATGACCGTCATGGTCATCTTATTGGTGGTGGTCTTTTCTCCCACTGCTTCAAATCCGTTAAGAACAGACATGCCAACCCCTTGAAAATATAGGATATTAATTACATGCAATATAATACAACAATTCGCATAAATACACCTTTTTTTCATTAATAAAATAGGGGGTATCTCCGCTTTCCAGCAGAAATACCCCCTGTATTTCCAAGAATATAGCAATAATTCATAGACTTCATTGAACAAGTTTTCATTGAGATGAATTCAAGGAAATCATGCACCAATAATGTCGAGAATTACCGCGCCATATTTCAATAGTTGTATTTCACATCATTGGTCATTTTGCCACACGGCGTCTGATCGAGCTTCATATCAGCCGTGGCCTTGTCAGACACGGTCACGTCGAACTCGTACGTCACGCTCTTGCCAGGTGCGATGTACGCCATACTGGAGTTCAACGGCTTGCCGTCCATGGTGGCATTGCTACGGTCACGCACATCACCGGTCACGGCGATTGATCCAATCGAACCACCTGCAGGCGCGTAAATCAGCACACGCTGCGCGGATGTGCCACTCGGCGCCACGGGCACGCCACCAACGCCCTTCTGCTCACCACCGAGAATGTAACTCGTGCAGGTAGCCATTTCCGTGGAAGTCATACGGTTGGTCAGCGTGTACTTCACGTGGTAGGTCTTGTCCCCTGTCTTGGTCACTTCGCTGGTACGGTCGATATACCAACCCATCTTCGAAGGATTCTGCTCGCTGATGTAAATGCCCGTTTCCGGATTGGTCTCGCTCTCAGGCGCATTCTTGGCGAGTCCAGCACCTTGGAAGTACTTCGCTTCGTCTTCGTGGAACGTGTAGGCGTAGAAGTGGCGGTTCTCGGCCAAATCACCGATGCTTTGCGCCACCTTCATCATCTTGTCCACAGTCATGTTGCCAAAAGCGCCGTCCATCACCGTTTTGGCAATGTACTCGAAGTATTCGTCCTGCTGTGCCACAGGAACGTCCTTGTAGATGGTGTTGAGCATGTATTCGGCGGTGTTCTCGCCGGTAAGCACAGTGCCGTTGGACAAGGTGACTGGTCCGTTGATCTCCACCATTTTCTGGATGAACACCGGATCCACGGAAATCAAACCGTCGATGTTGCAGTCATATTGCGAACGCTGCCATGAAGCGTTGAGCATCTCCGCGTTGCGGGAAACATCCGGCACCGCGAAGGTGTCTCGCACGTCGAAGGAGAAACCCAACGGCCTGTTGAATACCGCATGTTCCTCAGCGGTGCCGTTGTTGCCGTTGACGAATTCAGCATTCGGATGGAAGTCCCCCACCGCGATTTTGCCATGATCCGCAGTCATGGTGCCGAGAGAGCCAACCAAGCCGCCGCCGGAACGTGTTTCGGATGTGGTCTGTGCCGCCAGCAAGTATGTGCGGGCACCGTTCTGGCCAAGGAAGGAAGGCAGCATGTGAGTGGCGTTGCTGACCTGCCCGACCAGATCGGCGATATTGTCAAGCTGGTCCTTGCCCTGCTGATAGGCTTTCTTCACCATGCCGATTTTCGGCTCGGCAAGACTGTTATACTGCTTGTTCTGCTGCTGCACCTGCTGGTTGAGCTTGTCGAAGTTGCCTTGCGCATCGGCGATTGGCTGCAGATTAAGTTGCCCTTCCGCACCGGAAAGATTGGCATCGGCAAGCTGTTGCACCGCAGTGGTCAACGATGGCAGTGTCTGCTGTGCAAGGTTGTCCACGACTTCCGTCATGCCTTGCACAGTGGCGATGTCACTGCCGACGAACGGCATTTTCGCAGCCACGTTCCATAGTGAACCGTGCGCAATCTGCTTGGCCTGCGCCGTCTGCTGCTGAGCCTGCGCGATGGACGCCTGCGACGCGGCGGCATCCTTGAGCTTTGCGGGGTCATTGATTGCGGATAGTGAGGATATGGCTTGCGATTCGTGCGCCTTGACGCTTTTTGCCTGCTTATACAGTTGCATACCAAACACTGCGGCAATGGCAAGTAGCACGATCAGCACCGCAAGTACAATAAGCGTCACATTCCGTGCCGTATGTTTTTCCCGTATTGCTTGAGCATGTTGCCCCATGCTTTGCTCCTCAAATCATTAAGCACTCAATTTGACTATTCCAGCGCATTATTGTGCCACATGGCACCCCTTTTTTCGGCCGCCAAATGAAATTTCCCTCTGTTCCATCACAAGAACAGAGGGAAAATCACAGAAAACCCACTTATTGGCTCAGTACGATCCACGGCCAGTGAAGATTACCATCACGGTTTTGGCAAGAATCGCAAGATCTCCAGCGATGGACCAATTCTCAATGTAGGAGACGTCCAAATATTCGCTTTGCTCCTGTGAAAGATCGGACCGGCCGGACACCTGCCACGGACCGGTGATGCCCGGCTTGACCAGCAGTCGGGCGGAATATAGGGAACCATAGCGGGCCACTTCTTCCGGCAATGCCGGGCGCGGACCGACCAGAGACATATCGCCCTTGAGCACGTTGTAGAACTGCGGGAACTCATCCAAAGAAGTCTTACGGATGAAGTGACCTACCTTGGTGATACGCGGATCATCTTTCATTTTGAAGATGAACCGGTCTTCCTGCCCAGTTTCCTCAGCGAGTTTCTTCTTCAGCTCCTCAGCATTGGTGACCATGGAACGGAATTTATACATTTTGAACGGCTTGCCGTGCAGTCCGATACGGGTCTGAGAGAAGAACACCGGACCGCCATCATCAAGCTTGATGGCGATGGCGACGCCGAGAAGAATCGGAGAGGAAATAATCAGCGCGCACAGTGAGCCGATGATGTCCAGCAAACGCTTGATTACGTTCGCAGCTCCCGTGTACTGCGGCAGGGAAGCCAACAGAACCGGCTGTTCCGTGGTGTTTCGCAGATACAAACGGTGGCCGCTCACATCCGCCAGGGAGACCGCCAAGGCAAGTTCCATACCCAGCGACTCCACCGCAAGAGAAAGACCATGCAGCATTTCGGAATCACGCGAAAGCACGTCAGCCACATAGACTTCCTGTACACCGAGGCTTTCGCAAATACGTGGGAATGCCGAGTTGAAAGGAATCACCTTGAGTTTGCTGGAGCCTTCGATATTGGCATCCGGTGTGTATGAGGTAACCACATAAGCGTCTTTTGAAGCTGGATCCGCTTCAATTGGGCATACAGCAACTGGTTCGTACCCCCAATTCATGCAGTTGCGCATGGTCTGCAAGGCTTTGTTGATGCCATCGGAAGATCCAATGACCACCGTTCTGTACTTGCAAGAGCCTTTGCTGCGGTGACGATGCAACGCTTGACGCATCTGCCAACGTGCGATGATATCCAAGAAGAAGGCGATGACTGGCGCGATAATCAACGCAGTACGGGGCAATGCAAGTTTGAAAATAAATGCAAGGCTGCAGTATGAGATGATGGTCAGCAACGACGCATTGATGATTTTGGCATACAGCTCATAGCCGTCCGCCATAACATGGCGGTGGTATGTGCCCGCGAATGCCAAGCACAGCAACCAAATCAGGCTGAACAGAATGAGGAAAAGCCAAAACGGCATCACATCGCCGATGGCATCGAAAGCAGCACCGTTGATTACAAGGCTGACGGTCAACGAAAGCAGCATCACTGCCAAATCGATGGCGATCAGGCTGGCGACGAAGGCGAAACGCCACCGGGGAGTCGATTCAGCCTTGCCGCGCCTATGTCCCTCCTTTTCCGCAGGAAACGGGGTATTGGAAAAAGTCATCGGCTCGAACTGCTTTTGCAGACGCTGATTCTGCATGGACGCGTATGCCTGTCGATGCGCATTGGACGAGACGATATGATCTCTTGAGTCCTCATACCTTGCTCGCCGTTTGGTGCGCCGGATTCACCGGTATTCACGCCTTGCATGTATCTCCCTCCCCTTCAGCTGCATACGGCAAACAATTTACCACAGCCCCCCCCCCCAGAAATTAAGAGGGACCTATGGGGGGTACCATTCGCTATATCCAAATCCTTCTCCGGTATGGCTTATTCGCCAGCAGTACCTGTATCTGAGTTGTCGTTACCGCCGTCCGAACCACCATTGCCATTGTCGTTCGAATCGCCATTACCACCGTTACCGCCGGTTGAACCACCGTTGCCGTTCGAATCGCCATTACCACCGGTCGAACCGCCATTACCGTCGTTAGAACCGCCGTTACCGCCGGTCGAACCACCGTTACCGTTGCCGGTCGAATCGCCATTACCACCGGTTGAGCCACCATTGTTATTGCCACCGGTCGAACCACCACCGTTCACACCGTTTCCAGAGCCCGGACCAAATTGCCACGTATATGTGTAGCGCCGGTTCGTAGTGCCGTTATTGGTATTCGAATTGGTATTCGACTGGGCATTAGCCGCAGTTTGCTCCGCCACAGACTTGTTCACGCCGTCAGAAGTCGAGGAAATCACCTTCGAAGCGTTCTGCATGGCCATAACATCAGTGCTTTTGCCATCAAGGAGTTTCTGAGCAGCGTCAATCGCCTTGGCAAGCGCGTCACGTGTCGACTCGTCCGCGACCTCGCCTGCAGAACCGTCAAGCAACGTCTTTGCGTCAGCAATGGCCTTCTGCAATGCGGCAGTCGTCTTATTCACTTCCAAAGCTCGCTTGCTGGCGTCCACAGCTGTGGCTGCTGCGGTAACGGCCTTGGTCTGTTCTTTGATATTGCTGATCTGCTTGCTCATGCTACGGGCGTGCGCACGCAGTGTGGTTTCGGACAGCAACACCGAGCATCCGCCGACCGTCTTGAGGTTTTGCGCCTTGGTCACGGCCTGAGTGAGCTGGTCGATTGTGGCGGCATCCGCCACCTGGTTTGCCGCAGTGCCCTGCAGACTAGTTGCCTGTTCGATGGCGTTTTGCAGTTTTTCGTTGGCTTTGGAGTATTTGGATTTCGCCTTCTCACATACCACCACTGCCGCACGCTGTTCTTTCGAATTGATACGATTGCGTACCACGATGACACCGGCAATAGCAACCGCCACTGCCGCAATCGCAGCGACAATGGCAATAATCTTTCGCTTGTCCGCAGACGGCTCTTTCGGTGCGACCGGAATGGTTTTCAGCGGATCATGTTCCGGATCTTCCGCGGCCAGCTCCTCTAGGTCGGTTATGCCACCTGATGTATCAAAGGCCTGAGTCGCTTCGGCGTCCTGTTCATCTGTCGAAGAGACGAGGGGTGGCAAAGTGGCGGTTTCCTCGGCATCGGCTGGTGCAACCGCATCATCGAAATCGATGGTGCCGAGCGGCATACTGGGTATATCCGCGATTGTTGGCGCAGCCGAAACCGGCTGTTCCGTTTGCGCAGGTACGGAGGAAGCGATGGTGCGGGGCTCAGCAAGCGAAGTCTCATCCGCACCATCGGCTTCTTCCGAATCGGTAGGCTGCAATTTGGGGAAGGTCAGCGGAGGAATATCCCAGCTGGTGTCCACCACATCCCGAGATATGTTGGACAGAATACCGTTCATAGACTGGGAATCATCGTTCTCAGTTGCCATACACCCCTCATTCCGTGAAGAAGGAAAACGTCAAATCCTCTTCTTCTTGCCGTTGGCACGATGGCTGCTACGCGGAGCACCATCTTCATGGTAGTAGTAATAGTTGGAGTGGGAGTTGACCTTCTTCGGATCTGCACGGTTGAAGATGAAGCCAAGCACCGGCACCTGCGCGGTGGCGAGCGTGTCGACCGCCTCCTGCAGGGACTTCTTCTCGCACACGTTGCGGCTGACCACCAGCAGAAGGCCCTTGGCCCAACGGCCGAATACCGCGCCATCGTTGGACACCGTCAACGGAGCGGTATCAATAATCACGTAATCGTATTGGGTGAGCGCCTGCTCCACCATGAGCTTCATGGTTTCGGAACTCAGCAGCACGCCAGCGTTCGCTGGCCTCTTGCCGCCAGGCAGAA
>ENA-OQIL01000195-OQIL01000195.1-human-gut-metagenome-genome-assembly--contig:-NODE-195-length-29216-cov-10.299254_pt1 | contig 29216 bp, 27 predicted proteins | sample MGYA00242583_ERZ504748 | MGnify/ENA primary metagenome ERZ504748 (study PRJEB26092, sample SAMD00036191) | human gut metagenome | host: Homo sapiens | study: EMG produced TPA metagenomics assembly of...
ATCGTATGCACTGTTATCTTCCAGGATGGGAGATACCGAAGTTCAGACCGGAGCATTTTACTAATGATTATGGTTTTTATCAGTGACTATTTGGCAGAGTTCATCCGAGAGCTTCGCAAGGAGCAGTATGGAGATGCACTTGATCACTACTTCCGTCTGGGGAGAAATCTGAATCAGCGTGATACTATTGCTGTACGGAAAAATGGTTGGAGGGCTTGTAAAACTTATATATCCCAACGGTAAATATACTAAAGATGAATTAAAAGAAATTTTACAAATATCGCTTGAAATGCGCCGGCGTGTAAAAGAACAACTAAAAAAACTTGGCGGTATGGAATTTTACGATGTTAATTTTTCTTATATCGACAATGAAGATTTTGAAGAATTTTATGTATCCGTACCTGAACAAGGCGGCGGCAAATTAATTCCAGAAGGAATTTGTAATCCAGGACAGGTTTATACAGTTTCTCAGGGTAAAAGTGGTATGCTTGGAGTTTTCCGGCTGGAATCACAGATGCTGCCTGGTAGTGGTAAATTTGAACGTACAGGCCTTGGTAGTGACCGTGAATGCAAAGAAGCATCTAATACAGCTTTTAATTATTTAAAAGCTAATTCTAACCATATAAGCGGCTCTATAAGCACAACAACCAAAGACTATATTATTAATTATCAGGATTTACAGGGAATAGGCATGACTAATAAATTGTCGTTGCCTACTCTGATTGCACTATGTTCTATTGCCCTTAACAAACCTGTAATAAGTACATTAGCTGTCCTTGGGGAAATCAGTATTAGCGGCAGTATTTTAAAAGTTAACGAACTTGCCAGCTCATTACAAGTTTGCCTTGATAGCGGGGCAAAAAAAGTTTTATTGCCAATTACTTCTGCCAGTGATTTGGGCACTGTGCCGCCAGAATTAATAGGTTGCTTTAATTTAATTTTTTATAATAGTGCAGAAGACGCTGTTTATAAGGCATTGGGTGTTGAATAAAAATTAAAAGCAGAAACGCATTTGCGTTTTCTGCTTTTTTATTTTTATGTTCAATCTTCCGTTACTTTAAAATGCAGCGGTTTGCCGAAAGTTTTAAAGAACCATTTTAAGTGTGCGCGTATCTGATGCAGTTCAATAACGGGGTTGCCGTGTTCTTTCAGTTCCAAAAAGGCGCCTTCGTTATTTATTCCGGCGCGTGTAATGCTTAAAATACCGGTCTGCGTGTAATCAAGGCTTTCGGCCAGGGCCAAAAGCAGCGCCAGCCTGCTTACCGTCTGCCAGTTGTTTTCAGTCAGCATGGTCATATACAGCGGGTCGCGCGAAAAATAGCTTTTGGAAATGCCGTTGTGCCAGCCTGCAACGGCCGAAGCCAGCAGCTGCTCTTTATGCGTAAGCCCAAAAAGCTTCGCGTTTTGAATCATATAGGCGCTGTGGCGCGCATGGCTGTAAAAGTTAATGGTAATGCCTATATCGTGCAGCAGCGCTGCCGTTTTAAGCAGGCGGCGGCAGTTTTTGCCAAGCCCGTGCAGCGGTTTCCAGGCATCAAACATGGCCAGCGCCAGATTGGTGATATGGTGGCTGTGCGTGAGGTCGGGCGTGTAAAGGTTTAAAATATTATCCGTACTGCGGGCTAAGATATCTTCGGCAATAAGCGGTATGCCGCGTTCTTTGGAATAGTAATCGTAAAACAGCCCTTCGCGCAGGCCGCAGCCGCTGGTTATAAGTTGCTTGCTGCCGGTAACTTCAAAAAGCGCGTTAATAATGGCAGCGCCGGCAATGATGATATCAGCGCGGTCGCTGCTGAGGCCGGAGATTTTGCGGCGTTCTTCAAGCGTGCTGTTTTTAAGGCGGTTAAAAATGCCGCGGAAGGCCTGTACCGTTAATTTATAGTTATGGATTTTGGTTGTGGGGTATTTTGTGGCGCGCTGGTGCATTTTGCCTATGGTACGCGCCGTGCCGCCTACGCCGATAAGCGGAAGCTTGGGCTGCTTCAGCCAGGGGTATTCCGCAAGGCGCGTGCGCAGAAAGAAGCTCAACTCGCCGTAAACGGAAGAACTTACGGTGTTGCGTGTATTAAAAAGTGCGGTGGTGTTTACTGCGCCGATAGGAACGGAAACGGATTCCAGTATTTTGCGGTCCTGAAACAGAATCAGCTCCGTGCTGCCGCCGCCCAGGTCAAAAATAATGCCGCTGTGGTAGGGAAGGGTGTTGATAACGCCGAGGTAACTGATATAGGCTTCGGTGTTGCCCGTTATAATGTGCAGGCTGATACCTGTTTCACGCTGCACGAGGCGCGTAAGCTCCGCACCGTTGCCCGCATTGCGGATGGCGGCCGTTGCCACGGCAATAATCCTGTCTGCGTGGTACAATTTGCACATATAGGCAAAACTTTTCATGGTTTCAATGGTGTCGCTAAACGCCTGCTGCGTAAGGTTGCCGTTTTTGTCAATTTTCTGGCTCAGGCGCAGGGCTTCTTTCTGGTTGTATACCATGTTGTAGGCGCCGTTTTTATAAATATGAGTTATAACAAGGCGCGCTGAGTTAGAACCGATATCTATAATAGCTATCCTCTGCAAAATACATACCTCCCGTCATTTTACATTCAGTAAAACCGCATAATAAATATATATTTACCGGAAAAAGTAAAAAATCCTGCAAAAAAACGCATAATTTGTAAAATGGATGGTAAGGCGCTGTAAAAAAATTGTTAAAGGCAAGGATTTAAGGGTGCTGTGTCGAATTAATATATAATGCTTTAATGAGGTGGTCATGTGAGAAAAAAATCAATAATAAAATTTTTAGCAGCAATACATCTCGGCTCTGAGATGATAAGCATGCAGATTGTGCAGTACCGCAATTTAAACAATATGAAAGTTCTGGAGGAATGCAACCGCCGCGTGCGCCTGGGCGAAGAAACCTTCAAAAACAAAAATCATTCCGTTCAGCATGGTAAATGAAATTTGCGAGCTTTTGGTTGGCTTTAAACGCCTGATGACGGAATATGAAGTTGAAGAATACAGCATGCAGGCAACAACAGCAGTGCGCGAGGCTTTAAAACCGCGTATTCCTGTTAGACCAGATTTATATCAGGACGGGCTTGAAAGTAACGGTTATTGACCTTCCGGAAGAAATTTATACCAAGTATGCTTCCATACGCCGCACCATGAAGCTTGACGGCCTGACCGGCGTTGACGAGAGCATGCTGATGATGGATATTTCCTCCGGCGGGCTTGGCATTACTTTTGTAAAAGATAATATTATACGCTACCAGCAGAACCTTAATATCGGCGTTATCCGCGTTAAGGAAAGCTTTAACCGCAATCAGCGCAGTTCAATGAAATTCAACCAGGCTCTTGCCGAATACCTTTCAAGTACGATGGGCGCGGTAAGGGACGCGTTGAAAAACGAGCAGATACATTATCTTGTGCTGACAGGCGCGGAATCGGAACTTCTGCTGCAGATGATGGGCGTTGAATTTAAAGCCGGCGTTATCCGCATTAAAACGGAACAGTTCATGCAGCTGTTTAAAACCGTGCATGAGCTGAACCTGCCGCAGATTATTAAAGTGTTTAAAATCAACGAAGATGTGGCGGAACTGGTTGTGCCTACAATTTTGCTGTACGAGCAGCTTCTGGCACTGGTGCCGGTTCAGGAAATTATCCTTACGGATGACCGCTTTATTGACGGCATCTGCCTTTTGCACATCGGCCCGAAAGCCAGCAGGGATTATGCCGACGAGCTTGAGCAGGAGCAGCTCAGCCTCCTGTACAGCATCGGTGAGCGTTACCAGTATGACGAAGCACATTCGCGGCAGGTGGCCAAGCTTGCCCTCGCCATGTTCGATAAACTCGGCAAACACCACGGGCTTGACAGCCACAGCCGCATTCTTTTGCAGGCAACCGCGCTGCTGCACGATATCGGCAAATACGTTTCGCTGCGCAGCCATTCGCTGTACAGCTATATGCTGATTATGTCATGCGACATTTTAGGCTTCAGCGAAATGGACAAAAAAATTGTGGCGCTGGCAAGCTATTACCATGCACACAGGCTGTTCAGCGGCAAACGCCATGCCGAAGTGGAAGAAATGTCGCCGGAAATTATGCCGCTGGTAGCAAAAATAGCTGCGCTGGTGCGCCTTGCTGATGCCATGGACCGCAGCTATAAGCAAAAAATCAAAAGCTGCCGCGTTAACGTTAAAAATGGCGTAATGAAGGTGGAAGCCGTTACACTTGAAGATTTGACGATAGAAGAATGGACTTTTGCCTCCAAGGCATCCTTCTTTGAAGAAGTTTACGGATTACAGGCAGTTTTGGAACGGGTGGACAGATAAATGGAAAAGAACGAAAAAATTAATCTTAATAAACCGGAATACTTTTTTAACCGCGAACTCAGCTGGTTAAAATTTAACCTGCGTGTGCTGCGCGAAGCCGGCGTAAAAACCACGCCGCTTTTGGAACGCTTGAAATTTGTTGCCATTACCGCGTCTAACCTTGATGAGTTTTTTATGGTGCGCGTGGCAGGCTTGTGGGACCAGTACGAAAATGGCATTAACAAACGCGACGCGGCGGGGCTTACCGTTAAAGCACAGCTTGAAGAAATAAGCAAAGCGGCTCATGACCAGATGAAGCTGTTAAACAAATATCTGCTTTCTCTGGTTAAGGAGCTGCGCGAGGAAGGCATTTACATTTGCCGCGTAAGCGAATTAAGCGAAAAAGGCCGCCGCTGGCTGGAGGCTTATTACCAGGAAGAAATTTTCCCGGTACTGACGCCAATGGCTGTTGACGCCTCGCGCCCGTTTCCGTTTTTGGCAAACAAAACGCTGAACCTTGCGGTAGAACTTACCAACCAGGAGGGCGAAGACAGCATGGGCATCGTGCAGGTGCCTTCCGTACTGCCGCGCCTTTTGGAAGTTCCCGGCGAGGAAAAACGCAGCTTTGTATTTTTGGAAGATGTTATTAACGAGCACTGCTCCGATTTGTACAGCGGCTGCAAAATTCTGGATGTTGTTCCGTTCCGCATTACGCGCGACGCCGATTTGGAATTTGACGAGGACGATATCGACAACCTGCTGAAAGAAGTGGAAAAATCTCTGCGTAAACGTACGCGCGGCGCTTCCGTAAGGCTGGAAATTTACAATAAGGCCAACAGCCGCATCAGAAAATTCCTGTACGATAATCTGGACATTACCGAGCAGGAGGTTTATGAAACTAACGGGCCGCTTGACGCAACCTGCTTCTTTAAATTTGCTTCGCTGCCGGGCATGTGGCCCTGGCTGTATGAGCCATTTGTGCCGCAGCGCCCGCTGGAACTGCCGGACGACAGCGACATCTTTAAAGTTCTGCGTGAACGCGACGTGCTTTTGCACCACCCCTATGAAAGCTTTGACCCGGTAGTTAAATTTGTAAGCGACGCTGCCAACGACCCGAACGTACTTGCCATTAAGCAAACGCTTTACCGCGTCAGCGGCAACTCGCCGATAGTTGCAGCACTGGCCCGCGCTGCCGAAAACGGCAAGCAGGTAACGGTACTGGTAGAATTAAAAGCGCGCTTTGACGAAGAAAACAATATCATCTGGGCACGCAGGCTTGAAGAAGCCGGCTGCCATGTAATTTATGGTTTGATGGGCCTTAAAACCCACGCCAAAATTATTCTGGTTGTGCGCAAGGAAGCAGACGGCATTAAGCGCTATGTACACCTTGGCACAGGCAACTACAACGATAACACGGCCAAACTTTATACCGATATGGGTCTGATGACTGCCAACGACCAGTTCGGCAGCGATGCTTCGGCGTTCTTTAATGTGCTGTCCGGTTATTCGGACCCGCCGGTATGGAACAAACTGGTTATGGCGCCGCTCGGACTGCGCAAAAAGATTTATGAACTTATCGACAACGAAATCAGCATTGTTAAAAAAGGCGGCGCCGGGCATATCATTGCCAAAATGAACTCGCTGATTGACTACCCCGTTATTCAGAAACTGTACGAGGCTTCCATGGCGGGCGTTAAAATAGACCTTATCATCCGCGGTATCTGCGGCCTGCGCGCTGGCATGGACGGCATCAGCGACAACATTACCGTACGCAGCATTGTCGGCAGGCAGCTGGAACACAGCCGTATTTTCTGGTTCCAGGGCGGCGGCAAGGAACAGCTTTTCCTCTCCAGTGCAGACTGGATGCCGCGTAACCTTAACGACCGCGTTGAACTGTTCTTCCCGGTGGAAACGCCGGCGCATATTGAGCGCATTAAAAAAGTGCTTGATTTGTACCTGCGCGATAACGTCGGCGCGCACATGATGCAATCCAACGGTACTTACCGCCGCGTTACAAACCGCCTGGAGCCTGTTGGCGCACAGAGCACGCTGTATGAATGGGCGCTGCTTGCGGCAGCGGCCGATAAAATTCCCATGCAGGACCGCCTGCGCCCGATGTATGACCGCGACAAAGCATAACTGGCAGTAAGGCCTGCAATATGGTATAATGTAACATATCAAACAATTGCGAGGCTGACATGGATACAGAAATTTTACAACATATCGGGCATAGCCTGTACAATACCAAACGCTTGAAAGAATGGAAAAGGTACGTTGTTTTCCGTTCCCGCTGCATGCTGCACAGCGAACAGATTGGCGGCCTGCTGGATTTCTTTGCGGCAACGCCGCTGCGCCGTGATATGCTGCGCCATACAACAAGTTTTGTGGAGCAGGCGACAAGGCAGTTCTTTTACAAAAACTCCACCTATGATGAACGCATCAGCCTTGTAAAGGCGCATGTGGAATTTTTGGAAAGCAAATTAACCGAAGACGCCCTGCGCAGGCTTTATGCAGAAGGCGAAATGCTGCGCCTTTGGGAAGACAGCTACGAAGAAAAGCCGCTGACGCTGGAATTATGGTTCCACGCCGGGCAGCGCAAGGAAGGCTGCCTTTCGCTGGTGCTGATGTGGGATAAAGAAGCGCTGTACCAGATTATGTTCTGGCTGGCGCCCGGTAAAAACGGCGAACCGGCGCTGTGGATTGGCGCATTGCAGGGAACGCCCAATGGCTCGGAAGTTATTAAAGGGCTGACCAAAGCTTTTTACGGCTACCGTACCAAAAACCTTATTTTTTACGGTATCCGCAATGTGGCGGCGGCATTGGGCTGCGAAAGCATTTACGCCGTCAGCAACGAAGGCTATTATGCCATGAACCATATCCGCGTGGACCGCAAACTGAAAACTTCACTGGATGCCTTCTGGCAGGAATGTGAAGGAACGCAGCTTGACGACAAACGTTTTTACAAAATACCCATTCCCGAACACAGAAAATCCATGGAGGAACTGAAGCCATCCAAACGTGCCCAGCACAGAAGGCGCTTTGCCAAAATGGACGAAATGAAAGATGCCGTAGCGGCAAGTTTTGCAAAATATTTAAAATAATAAATAAAACCGGGCTTTGCTTTAATGCTTGCCCGGTTTTCAATTAGTTTACTGTTTTTTTAAGCCTTTTTATGATATAATTAATATATATTTTTGCACGGAGGTAATGAAATGAAACAAAAACTCCTTACTTTATTTTTAACGTTAACACTTACTGTTACATCTGCCTTTCCGGGCGTAGCTTTAGCCGCAGCAGGTGACGAAATTTCAGCCAGCGCTGCCATTGAAGCCTCCGCTGCGCCGAAAACAATGTCTGCCAGTGAAAAAATGGGCGCACTGGAAGTTACCCTGTACGGTACGGAACAGGCAGGCGCACTGGTCAGCAGAATGGACAGCCTTGAAGATGACGTTTACGGCACCATTACCACTGACCCTATTTTAAATAGAGTTGATAATTTGTATGATTATATCAACGGTTATGCCGGCAGCGGCGAAGCAAGCTTTTTAACCAAGCTGAACGCCGTTGAATGGCAGTTTACCGAAAGTACGGCAGGCGGTCCGGCCAAAAGCCGCATTGAAGCACTGGAAACCATGCTGAACGGCGAAGTTGGCGCAGGCTCTCTTGCAGGACGCCTTGAAGCACTGGCAAACCTTGCTTTCCAGGACGGCATTGTTGTTGTTGAAACCGTAACTTTGCCGAAAGATTCCGTAATCAAGCTTGAATTTGCCGAAGACCTCAGCAGCAAAACCGCAAAAGCAGGCGATGTTGTAAAATACAAAGTTGCCGACAATGTTTTTGTTAATGATGTGCTGGTACTGCCGAAAGGCGCTGAAGGCGTTGGCAAGGTAACCAAGGTTGTAGGTCCGCGTATGTTCGGCCAGGATGCCCGCATTGATGTTGACTTTGGCTTTATTTACGCTATTGATAATACCCGCGTTAAAGTATTCCTCGGTGATGTTGCCAAACAGGCAGCCGAAACCGTTGCCGGTGCAGCAGGTGCCGCTATCGGCGGTATGGTAGTGCTTGGCCCGGTAGGTATTATCGGCGGTGCTTTTGTAACCGGTAAATCCGTAAATATTCCGGCAGGCTCCACTACCTTTGTACAGGTTAAAGCCGATACCGATATTCAGGGTATGGTTTATCAGGGCAGCAATTAATTAAATAACGGTAAAAATAAACCCCGTTGTCAGTTCTTTGGCAACGGGGTAATTTTTTGTTTAAAATTTTATTCGGCGGTAGCCAGCATTAATTTAATGCGGTTTTCCTGATTTACTTTGGAAGCGCTGGAATCGTAGTCGATAGGCAGGATATTGGCATTTTCGGCAATTTCCTTGATTTTGTTAAGCATGCCGCGTCCGGCTATGTGGTTGGGCAGGCAGCCGAAGGGCTGTGCGCAGATGATGTTGTTGTAGCCGTTTTTGGCAAGTTCCAGCATTTCGGCTGTTAAAAGCCAGCCTTCGCCCATGTTGTTGCCGTAGCCAATAACGCCTTTGGCAAGCGCTTTGGTTTCTTCGTAAGAAGCGGGCGGCTTAAAGGGCGGGGTGGAAAGTGCGGAAAGCATAATTTTTTCCAGGCGTTTTAAATAAAACATTGCCATTTTGGAAATGCCGTATTTAAAAAATTTGCCGCCGTACAGTTTGTAGTCCGTTAAGTAAGTGTCGGCGCAGTACATAATAAAGTTCAGCAGCCCCGGCAGCATGTATTCGCAGTTCTGCTTCTGTAAAAACTGCTCCAAATTGTTGTTGCCAAGCCCTGCGTATTTAATGTAAATTTCGCCGACAATGCCAACTTTTATTTTATGCTCCGCTTTTTGCGGCAGGGCGGCAAAGTCCTCGGCCAGAGCGCGCGAAAGCTGTTTCATGGTTCCGGTAGCCTGCGCTTTGCCTTCCATAAAAGCGGTTTCAAGCTTGTTCAGCCATTTGCCTGCCAGTTCGTCCACCGCGCCTTTAATGGTTTCGTAGGGGCGGGTTTTGTTGGCAAGGTACATTAATGTGTCGCCGTAAATAATGGCAGCCATAAATTTTTTTATCATGGCAAGGTTAAGCTCAAAGCCGGGCTGTTCGTTCATGCCGTTTACATTAAGGCTAATGATTGGTACATTGCCGAGCCCTGCTTTTTCCATGCCTTTGCGCAGAAGGTATATATAATTGGAAGCGCGGCAGCCGCCGCCGGTCTGGCTGAGCATAACTGCTGTTTTGCTGAGGTCGTATCTGCCGCTTTCCAGCGCGCTTATAATCTGCCCGATAACGAGCAGCGCCGGGTAACATATATCGCTGTTAACGTATTTCAGCCCTGTTTCAATAACGTTGCGGCCGGTGTTCTGTAAAATTTCGGCTTTGTAGCCGCAGCTTTGCAGCGCGGAACGCAGCAAGGCAAAATGAAACGGCAGCATATTCGGCACGAGTATGGTGTGCGTAGCTTTCATTTCTTTGGTAAAAACCGGTAGCACAGTTTCTGACATAAAAATTGCTCCTTCAAAAATTATTTCAGCATTCAAAGCCCAGTGCCGCAAACAGGCTGCGCAGCCTTATGCGTGCCGCACCAAGGTTTTCAATGTCATCAATTTTTATCTGGGTGTAAATTTTGCCGTTTTCTTCCAGTATGCGGCGGCATTCGTCAGCCGTAATGGCGTCGCAGCCGCAGCCGAAGCTTACAAGCTGAACAAGGTTCATGGCAGGGTTCTGCGCGGCAAATTTAGCGGCGGCATACAGCCTGCTGTGATAGGTCCACTGGTTTAAAACTTCCAGGTCTTTGTTCAAGTCTTTGCGGTCAATATTGCCGCTTACAGAGTCTTCGCTGATTAAAGCAGCGCCCAGCCCGGTAATAAGGCGGTCTATGCCGTGGTTAATTTTCGGGTCGGTATGGTACGGGCGCCCTGCAAGGATAATAACCGGCATGTTTTTGCTTAAGGCTTCTTCGGTTATTTTTTTGCCCTGTTCCTTAACGCGGGCTTCAAAATCCCGGTAAGCCTTAAATGCGGGGGTAAGCGCGTTTTTAATTTCCGCACTGCTTAAATCCGTATAAACGGGGTTCAGCATTTTGTATAATTCTTTGGCCAGCAGTTTTTTGTTCAAAAGGCCAAGGTAATCGTAAAAGAAGTGAATATTTTTTAATTCTTCAATGTTTGCCGCCAAAACTTCGGGGTAATAGGCAACGACAGGGCAGTTATAACAGTTCTGCGCTGTGTCCTCGTCAACATTGTAGGTCATGCAGGGGTAAAAGATGCTTGTAACGCCCTGTGCCAGCAGCCATTTTATATGGCCGTGCATCATTTTGGCGGGGTAACATACCGTGTCGCTCGGAATGGTGTTCTGGCCTTTCTGGAAAATGGTTTTGTCATAAATAGGGCTGGTAATTACTTCAAAGCCCAGCTCCGTAAAAAAGGTATGCCAAAACGGCAGCAGTTCGTACATATTAAGGCCGAGCGGCAGGCCTATTTTGCCGCGCCTGCCGGGTACGGGCTTAAATTCTTCCAGTAATTGCAGCTTGTAGCGGTAAAGGTTCAGGCTGTCGTTGGGCGCGCAGTGCGTAACCGGGCGTTCGCAGCGGTTGCCGCTGATGTAAGGTTTGCCGTCGGCAAAGATATTTACTGTTAAGTGGCAGTGGTTGCTGCATAACCCGCAGGTAACGGATTTAACCGTATGTGAAAAAGTGCGCAGCTGTTCCGCTTTAAGAAGCGCAGAATCCTGCGGATGCAGTTTGCGGCGTTCCTGCGCATATAAGGCTGCGCCGTAAGCACCCATTAAGCCTGCTATATCGGGGCGCACAACCTCAAGGTTCAGTTCCTGCTCAAAGGCGCGCAGTACGCAGTTGTTTAAAAAGGTGCCGCCCTGCACAACAATGTGTTTGCCAAGGTCATCAGGCCCGGAAGGGCGAATAACTTTAAACAGTGCGTTTTTTACAATGCTTATGGAAAGCCCGGCGCTGATATTGGCAACGGAAGCGCCGTCTTTCTGCGCCTGCTTTACGTTGCTGTTCATAAATACGGTGCAGCGGCTGCCAAGGTCAACCGGTTTATCGGCAAAAAGCCCTATTTTGGCAAAATCTTCCGCGCTGTAACCGAGAATGCCGGCAAAAGTCTGCAAAAAGCTGCCGCATCCGCTGGAGCATGCTTCGTTTAAAAAGATGTTGTCGATGCAGCCGTTATGTATTTTAAGGCATTTAATGTCCTGCCCGCCGATGTCAAGAATAAAATCGACTTCCGGCAAAAGGCTTTTGGCAGCAATAAAATGCGCCATGGTTTCCACAATGCCGTAATCGGCGTGGAAGGCGTGTTTTATAAGTTCTTCGCCGTAGCCCGTAACGGCAGCGGCAAGTATTTTGCAGTCAGGGTATTTTTCGTAAAATCCGGTCAGGTAATCGCGCACGGCAACAACGGGGTTGCCTTTGTTGCTCTGGTAAAAAGAATCAAGCAGCTTGCCGTCCGGTGCAACTACGGCAATTTTTATGGTTGTGCTGCCGCTGTCGATGCCGAGATAGGCTTTCCTTGCGGCTGCAATATCGCCTCGCTGAACATTGTCGCGGTTGTGGCGCGCAACAAAGGCGTCATATTCTTCGATATTTTTAAACAGCGGCGGCAAATGCTCAAACTGGCGGTTGGCATCCGCAGCTTGCATTTTTTCCGCCAGCGTGGTAAGGTCTACGGTGTGTTCGGCGCAAAAAGCGCAGCCCATTGCTACATAATATAAGCTGTTTTCGGGGCAGGTGCCCTGTAAATTTAAAATTTTGTCAAAGCTGGCGCGCAGGCAGCCAAAAAAGGTCAGCGGGCCGCCAAGGTAAAGCACATTGCCTTTAATGGGGCGTCCTTTGGCAAGGCCTGTCACAGCCTGGCTGGCAACGGCGTCAAAAATGCTTGCGGCAAGGTCGTTTTTTTCCGCGCCCTGGTTTAAAAGGGGCTGAATATCGCTTTTGGCAAATACGCCGCAGCGGCTGGCAATGGTGTAGCGTGTTTTGGCAGTGGCTGCCAGTTTGTCAAGTTCTTCGGCCGGTACGTTCAGCAAAGAAGCCATCTGGTCGATAAAAGCCCCTGTGCCGCCTGCACAGCTGTCGTTCATGCGGGCGTCAAAATGCCGCCCTAAAAATAATATTTTAGCATCTTCGCCGCCCAGTTCAATAACAACGTCCGTATCCGGGTTAAGGCGTTCCGTACATATTTTTTCTGCAAAAACTTCCTGCACAAACTGCACGCCGCAGCTTTCGGCAACGCCAATGCCTGCACTGCCGCTGATGGCAAGACGTGCTGTTTTAAGCCGCGGCATCTGCGCGGCAAGTTCTTCGAGTATGGTTTTTATGGTTTCCGTAATGCGGCTGGCATGACGGGCATATTTACTGAAAAGCAGTTTTCCGGCATCATCCAGCACGGCTATTTTTACAGTGGTGCTGCCGATATCCAAACCTATCTGCATATATAAAATCCTCCATTTAGGAATGACTTTTGCTAATTAATAAAAAATATTGTTTTTAAAATTGCGTCTGCTTTTTATGATAACACAAGTTTAAAATATTTTCCAGTATTTTATTTCTCAAAAGCATATTGTTAAACTGAAATGCGTAATGGTTAGCTTTTGCTTACATCATACTATATATTACACCAATTATTTTATTTGTAAATATTTTTAGTGCAAAACTTCAGCAGGCGTTTGTAAAAATTTATACTTAAAAAGCATATAAAACAGCCAATTTAAGTATTTGTTTTTAACAATGAGGTTTTTTATAATAAATTTGTTAAAGCGGCTTTAATTATAAAAATTTAAAGGAGAAACTGCATTGTTAAAATCAAACGGTAATTTAATGATATTTATTTTAACCATTGGCGTGTTCAGCATTATCAATACCGAAATGGGCGTTATAGGCATTTTGCCGCTTCTGGCGGAGCGCTTTGGCGTAAGCATACCGCAGGCAGGGCTTTTAATAAGCCTTTTTGCGCTGGCGGTAGCGTTTTCAGGCCCGGTTATGCCGCTATTGTTTTCCGGTATGGAACGCAAAAAAGTAATGCTGCTGGTGCTGGGGCTGTTTGCACTTGGCAATATAGCGGGTATGTGTACGGATAATTTTGCCGTGGCGCTTGCTGCCCGCGTGCTGTCTGCCTTTTTGCATCCGGTGTACTGTTCACTGGCGTTTTCCGTTGCCGGTGCTTCCGTACCGGAAAAAGACCGGTTAAAAGCTGTTGCCAAAGTTATTGTAGGCGTTTCGGCAGGCATGGTGCTGGGCGTGCCCATAAGCAGCTTTGTAGCGGCCAATTTTTCGCTTGACGCGGCAATGGCGGTATTTGCGGCAGGCAATCTTCTGGCGTTTGCGGCAACGCTTGTTTTTGTGCCGCGTTTGCCGGTACAGGGGCGCGCTTCCTGCAAGGAACAGCTGGTGCTGTTAAAACGCCCGGTGCTCTGGCTTTCTATTGCGGGCATTATTTTTATGAACGGCGCTGTTTTTGGCGTATTCGGTTTTTATTCCGGCTATCTTGAACAAATTACGCACCTTTCGTGGAATAATATCAGCGCGGTGCTGTTTATATACGGCTGCGCCAATATTCTGGGCAATATTATCGGCGGCAGGCTGCTTACCAAAGCGCCGCTGCGCACGGCAGTGCTGTTTGCCCCGGCGCTGGCGGCCGTATATATGGCGGTGTATTTTACGGGCGCTTACGCACCGGCCGTGGTGGCATTAACGCTTGTATGGGGCATTATTGGCGGCATTAATGTAAATATAAACCAATACTGGATTACCTCTGCCGCGCCGGAAGCACCTGATTTTGCCAACGGCCTGTTTTTAACGGCCGCCAACCTCGGCACAACTTTCGGTACCATGCTGTGCGGCGAAATAATAGCCTCTTGGGGAATGGGCAGCATGGTGTTTGGCGGCATAATTTTTCTTGCGCTGTGTTTTGCGTTTGTGTGCGCAAGAATTTATGCAGGCAGGCCTGCCGGAAACTTACAGCGCGCATAAAAATTTTTGCAGAAAAATTATTGAAAATGCTTGACAAAGCAATGATTAATTTGTATAATTATTTTGTTGCTGGAACGGGCTTGACGTTTTAGTAACTGATGTGATCCACTAGCTCAGTCGGTAGAGCACCTGACTTTTAATCAGGGTGTCCCGCGTTCGAGTCGCGGGTGGATCACCATTTTTATTTTATAGCCAAAGCACTGTAATAAGTATTGCAGTGCTTTTTTTATTTGCCGCCGCAGGCATAATAAGAACCCCCTTCGCTTTAACAGCGGAGGGGGTTGTACTTGTGTAAGCGGATTCTTTATTCGTACTTGTTTACTGCGGTTTATTTTAATTTGCTGTATTCTTCGTCGGTAACGGGTTCCAGCCATTCGTTGCTGCTGCCTTCAGCCGGTACTTCAATGGCAATGTGCGCAAACCAGCTGTCCGGTGCGGCGCCGTGCCAGTGTTTAACTTCGGGCGCAATGTTTACAACGTCGCCGGGTTTAAGTTCCTGCGCGGGTTTGCCCCATTCCTGGTAGTAGCCGCGGCCTGCGGTTACCAGTAAAATCTGCCCGCCTTTGTGGTGAATATGCCAGTTGTTGCGGCAGCCGGGCTCAAAGGTTACGTTGGCTGTGCCCACACGTTCTTTGGTCAGCGGGTTTAAATAGCTCTGGCCGACAAAATACTGCTGGTAAGCCACGTTTTTTTCGCCAAGCCCAAAAATATTTTCTTTTGCAAATTCTTCAGGTATTGTTTGTTCCTGTGCCATAACGGCATTACCTCCCATAATCATAAATGCGCATAATGCTAATAAAAGTTTTTTTGTTTTCATATGTATTGCTCCTCTTTCGTAAATTTCCGCCTTAGGGCGGATTTTTTTATTTGCGGAACGGGGAAACTTTTTTATTCTGCCGGTACAACGGCGTTAATGGCGCTGATGGCGTTGAGCGTGAGCGGATAGCCGATGTAAGGCAGCGCTACGGTAACGGCGTCAATTAAATCCTGACGGGTGTTGCCTACGCCAAGGTTGCCGTTAACATGTGCTTTGGCCTGCGGGTCGCAGCAGCCGAGCGTGATAATTGCGGTAAAGGTAATCAGCTCGCGCTGTTTTAAATCAAGCACTTTGCGGGTGTAGTAATCGCCGAAGCAGTTGCCGCTGAGCCAGTTGTTAATGTGCGCCTGGTCGCCTTTGCCGGAATTTGCAAAACCGCGCATACGGTCGCCGAAAATATCAACCTGCGTTTGTTCGCCTCTGGCAATGCGGTCGGCATCGGTAGTTGTGCCCTGGTTTTCCAGCGGCAGTTTTACGCCTGCTTCTTCAAAAGCAATCTGCATTTCAATCAGCGCGGCCTTGCTGCGTGCAAAACCAACATAAGGCGTACACTGGTAAAGGGTTTCGCGTATTTCTTCGGGCGTTGCCCCGGCATTTAACGCGCCTTTAACGTGAATGCCGATATCTTCCGGAGTGTTGTTGGCGGTTAAAACCACCAGTGTCAGCAGCTCTTTTTGTGCCAAAGGCATTTTTACCTGATTGTTTACATCGCTGTAAATAAATTTCTGCATAATTTCGCCAAGTTCCGGCGCGCCTTTAATGCTGCACGGATTTTCCGTACCGTAAAGGGCTTTAACGGCAGCGGAGCTTTCTTCCATTCTGTCCTGTGCCATAGCGGCATTACCTCCTATAAGCATGCAAGCGCAAAGCGCAAGCAAAATTCTGGCTGTTTTTTTCATAATAATCCCTGCCTTTTTAGCCTGCCCTGGGCAGGATTTGTTTTTACGCCTTTATTATAAAAGTTGAAGACGGCTCTAAGTCAAGGGCTGTTGAAAAATGTTCATAAAAATTTCTTATAAATAGCATTAAAAATACAATTTGTTTTGAGTTTAGTCTGTTGTATATGATAGTAAATAATTAAAAAAACATGCTTTTATGCGGTGAGGCATGGCTTTGTAGCAGAAATAAGAAAAGTTTTTGAAAAATTTGCGTAACGGGTTGACTGAAAGTAAAGTTAAAACTTTACAATAAAAATACAGTTCCTGAGAGAGGAGGGGCGGCTTATGCTGCTGAGGCAGATTAAATATTTCGTAACCGTAGTGGACACCGGCAGCTTTACAGAAGCGGCCGAAGAATGTTTTATATCGCAGTCGGCAATATCCCAGCAGATATTGTCGTTGGAAAAAGAACTGGGGGTACAGCTTTTGGTGCGCAGCACGCGCCGCTTTACGCTGACGGAACCCGGAAAATACCTGTACAGCCACGGCAAAAAACTGCTTGGCGAAACGGAAAAACTTAAAAACGGCACCATTGCAGCCGCTGCCGGTGCGTGGGGGCAAGCACTTTACGGAAATGTCCGTAGGCAAAAGCCTTGTTGATTACGACAGCATGGTAGTGCTGACGCATTTTAAAGGGCACAGCATGGGCGGCTACGGCGGTTCGCTTAAAAACATCGCCATTGGCTGCGCCGACGGTGAGATTGGCAAAATAATGCAGCACGGCAGGGGCTTTAGCGTGCGCAACGCCGCTTTTATGGAACACATGGTTGAAGCCGGCAAAGCCGTAACGGACTTTTTCGGCAAACGCATTGCTTATGTTAACGTTATGCGCCGTATGTCTGTGCGCTGCGACTGTGCCGGGCCTGATGCGGAAGAGCCGACCATCGGCGATATCGGCATGGTGGCTTCCACCGATTTGCTGGCGATTGACCAGGCGTGCGTGGACATGGTTTATGACAAACCGGGCGGCGACAACAAAGACCTGATTGAGCGCATTGAAAGCCGCGAAGGCCTGCGCCAGTTAAGTTACATGAAAGAACTGAAAATGGGCAACCCCAATTATGAGCTTATCAGCATTGATTAAGGCGCTTTGTATAGTATAAGTAAAACGAAGGTTAGCCCGAGATTAAATTTTAAATAAGGCTTGACTTAGAGTTAGCTGCAAGTGTTACTATATATGTAGCAAAGCATAAAACTTATAATAAAGCGGCTGCAAGGAGGAATTATTATGTTTGGTTTAGGCTTACCCGAACTTTTGCTTATTTTGGTTATAGGGCTTATCTTTTTTGGTCCCGGCAAACTGCCGGAAATCGGTTCTGCCCTTGGCAAAAGCATGAAGGAATTTAAGCAGGCTGTAAACAGCACGGAAACAGAAATTAAAAAAGCAGGTGAAATTGCTGAAACCGCGGAAACCAAAGACGCTGCGTCTGCCGGTGCGGAAACTGTACAGGCGGAAGCCAAAAAGTGACGGCGCAAGCTATGGATAATGGCCGTCCGTTAGATAACAATGATGAGGCGATGACCTTAACGGAACATCTGGGCGAACTGCGGCGCAGAATTCTGCACAGCCTGGCGGCGCTTGCCGCAGGCACGCTGGTAAGCAGCTTTTATATTGATGAAATTGTGGCAGTGCTGACGGCGCCTGCCACCAATTTGTATTATATGCGCCCGGCGGAAGCGTTTTTTATTTACATAAAAATAGCGCTTGCCTGCGGCGTGCTGCTTGCGGCCCCGGTTTTGTTTTATGAACTGTGGGCGTTTCTGGTGCCGGCCCTAACCGGCAGGGAACGCTCGGCGCTGATGCTGTTTGTGCCTTCGTCGGTGCTTTTATTCTGGGCGGGCATTGCCTTTGCATACTTTTTTGTATTTCCGCAGGGGCTGCACTTTTTTACAACCTTTGCAGGCGGCAATATTGCGCCGATGCTTTCGATAGAAAGCTATCTGGACTTTTTCCTGATGCTGGTTGTGCCTTTCGGCTTTATTTTTAACCTGCCCATGGTGCTTATTGTGCTGGCGCAGATGGGTGTGGTAACTTCTGCTTTGCTGAAGCGCGGGCGGCGTTATATGGTGGTTGCTTCGTTTATTTTAGCGGCAATTATTACGCCGACGCCTGATGTGGTAACGCAGACACTTCTGGCAGTGCCGATGATTTTATTATATGAAGGCAGCAGGGTGTTTATTAAACTTGTGCTGCGCAAATAATATAAAACAAAAATCTTCTTCCTTGTTTGGAAGAAGATTTTTTTATGCCCTTTTTCAGTTTTGCGGCAGGTTGTCCCTTAAATGGGCTATAAACTTTTCTACGGCCGGTGTGTGCGGCTGATGGCGCTTCCAGGCTATAACGCTGCTTGTGCGCATTTCCGGCTGCAGCGGGCGCCAGGCAATGTATTTTTCATCCCAAAAGGTAATGCTGCTGCCGATAATAAGCGCATAGCCAAGCCCTTCTTTAACCATAATGGCCTTGTTGGCAGGCAGGTTGCCGCTGCCGGTAATAATAATATCCTTAAAACTGCTGCCGAACCAGCTGGCAATTTCGTTGCGCACGGTGCCGCGGCTTACCAGAAAAACGTTCTTGCCTGCCAAATCCTGCGGGCTGATGGCGCTTTTTGCAGTCAGCGGGTCATCCGGCGGCATAAGCACTACCCAGCGTTCGCAGTCTTTAAGGCGTATAAATTCGTATTTTTCAATGCTTACGGGTTCAAGCATTACGCCGATATCGGTCAGCCCGTCTTCAATGCGCTCTTTAATCTGGTCGGCATTGCCGGTGTAAATTTCAAAGGTAACATTGGGGTAAATTTCGCGGAAGGATTTAATAAGCGGCGGCAAATACTGCACGGCGTAAAGTTCGCCTGCGCCGATGGAAATTTCTCCTTCTACCATTTCGTCGCAGGTGCTGATTTCCTTTTCGGTTTTTTGCACCAGCCCCACTATTTCTTCCGCGCGGCGGCGCAAAATAAGCCCGGCCTGCGTAAGCGTTATTTTGCGCGACAGGCGGTTAAAAAGCTGCGCGCCTACTTCTTCTTCCAGCTGCATAAGCTGGCGGCTGAGCGTGGGCTGGGTTATGTGCAGCAGTTCTGCCGCCCGGGTAAAGTTTTCTTCGCGGGCAACTGTTAAAAAATACTTTAATGTCCGTAGTTCCATGGCGTAACATCCCCTTACATATTTACAGGCTGTATCTGTATTTTTATTTTATAATACATTAACGCGTGCGCGCAATAGCTTTGCCATGCCCGCTTTGCATATCGTGTTATAAAAGGTAAGTATTGGATTTATGCATCTGCCGGTAATAAAATGGAATCAGAAAGCCGGGTGCCGCTGCCGTAGGCGCGCGTAAAAAAGGCCGGTGCCAAACGGTTTTTGTATTGCAATACAGTAAAAAATTACTGGAGGGAATTTTATGGCTGAAAATACAGATAATAAAGAAAAACAGCCGCAGCTGATGAGCAGGAGGTCATTTTTGCAGAAATCGGCACTGATGGGTGCAGCCTTTCTGGCGGCGTCTTCCGTAATTCCGCAGGAAACGGAAGCCAAAGGACGCAGCAGAGCTAATAAAAGCGGGCATATGAACATCAGCGGCAGGCGCACGCTGGGCAGCGGCAGTGCCGCACTGACGGTATCGGCACTGGGCTTTGGGTGCATGGGCATGAACTACAACCGCAGCGTATCGCCCAGCCGCAAAGAGTGCATTAAAGTAATCCGCGAAGCGGTTGAACGCGGCGTAACACTATTTGACACCGCCATTATTTACGGGCCGCTTATTAACGAAGACCTCGTCGGCGAAGCGCTTGCACCTTACAAGGGGCAGGTTGCCGTAACTACAAAATTCGGGCACGAAGTTATTAACGGCAAAGCTACAGGCAGGCAGAACAGCAGGCCGGAAACCATCCGCCGTTACTGCGAGGAATCGCTGCGCCGCCTGCGTGTGGACTGTTTGGAAATGTTTTATCAGCACAGGCTTGACCGCAATGTGCCGATTGAGGAAGTTGCAGGCACTGTCGGCGATTTAATTAAGGAAGGCAAGGTTAAACGCTGGGGCGTGTGCGAAGTAAGCGCGGATACCATCCGCCGTGCACATGCCGTAACGCCGCTGACTGCCGTGCAGAGCGAGTATCATCTGATGTTCCGTGATGTGGAAACCAATGGCGTGCTTGATGCCTGCCGTGAGCTTGGCATCGGTTTTGTGCCTTACAGCCCGATGAACCGCGGCTTTTTGGGCGGCGCCATTAACGAATATACACGTTTTGACCCCAACAACGACAACAGGCAGACCCTGCCGCGTTTTTTTCCGGAGAATATCCGCCTTAATACGCGCATTGTTAACGAGTTGCAGGAATTTGGGCGTAAGCGCGGCATGACTTCGGCACAGGTAGCGCTGGCATGGCTGCTTGCCAAAGCACCTTTTATTGTACCGATTCCCGGTACTACCAAACTGGCGCATCTTGAAGAAAACCTGCGTGCTGCGGATATGCCGCTTTCGGCAGCCGACGTGCGCGAACTGGAAGCAGCCGTGGGCCGGTTCCCAGTTGTGGGCGACCGTTACCCGGCTGAACAGCAGCGCCAGGTTCAAAGCTGATACAAAAAGCGTCTGCCCTTGGCGGCAGGCGCTTTTTGTATAGAAAGGATTGTGATAACATGGCAGAAACAATGAAAGCGGGCGTGCTTGCAGGTCCGCAAAAAATAGTTGTGCAGGATGTGCCCGTGCCGGAATTAAAACCGGGCGAGCTTGAAATTGAGGTTAAAGCCTGCGGCGTGTGCGGCAGCGATATTCATATGTGGAAAACAGGCAAGGGCTGGGCAGAGCTGGACGGCGAGTTCCATATGGGGCACGAATTTTGCGGCGTGGTAACAAACCCCGGCAGCAGCAGCTTTAAAGTTGGCGACCGCGTTACCTTTTGGGCGAACCTGTACTGCGGCGAATGCGATATGTGCCGTGCCGGGCTGGAACACCTGTGCCGCTTTGTGGACGGCACCAATTACGTCGGCTTTGTATGCAACGGCGGCTATGCGCAAAAATTTGTGGGCAGGGCAAGCAACGCTTATAAACTGCCGGATACCGTTTCGGATGTGGCGGCAGGGCTTATTGATCCGCTGATGGTAGCGTACCATGCCGTTAAACATTCCGGCCTGCGCCTTAACGATAAGGTGCTGGTGGTTGGTACAGGCATTATAGGGCACTTTATGTGCGATTTGGCGCGCAAGGCAGGCGCTTCGTTTGTGGCTATGAGCAAACGCCATGACATTAAAACCCGCAAGGCGCGCGAGCTGAACCTGTGCGATACCTTTTACGAAAGCAGCCCGGAAAGCGTAAAGCAGATGCTGGAGGACACCGATGGCGGCTTCGATGTTGTGTTTGAAGCTGTCGGCGCTGCCGAAACGCTGAATATGTGCATTGAAGCGGTTAAGCCCGGCGGCGAAATCGTAATGGTTGGCAACTCCATTGACCCGCAAATCAGCGTGGACGTTAACCGCCTGGTACTGAAAGAGGTTAAGCTGCACGGCAGCGTATCGTGCACGCGTACGGAATTTACCGAAACCATTAACCTGATTGCCAGCGGCATGGTTGACGCCGAAAGCTTTGTTACCGATATTGATGATTTGCAGCATACCTTTGAGCGCCTTACCGACCATAACGACCCGATTTTAAAAGCCGTTGTTAAACCTTAAAAGCTAAACAACCAGGGGCATAAAAAAACCTGCACCGTTAAAAGTGCAGGTTTAACTTTTTATGGGGTTTTACAGGTTCAGGCCTGTCAGCCATTTTTCGGTAGCTGCGGTATCGTCCGGGTAAGCGCGGATGCCTTCAATAACATTTGCGCCTTTAAACCATTTGTTAATGTCCGGTGTGCTGTCGCTGATGGGGCTGCCGCCGCTGGTGCAGAAGGTGATGACGGTTTTGCCGCTGAAATCATAGCTGTCGGCAAAGGTTGCTACTGCCATCGGCGCGGTGTACCACCAGATGGGGTAACCTACAAAAACAACGTCATACTGGGCCATGTTTTCCACTTTGTTTTTCAGTGCAGGGCGGGCGTTGTCGGCTTTTTCCTGCTTTGCCAGTTCCGTTGTTTCGCGGTAAACGGAAGGATACGGGGCTGCGGTTTCGATTTTGAAAATATCGGCGCCGGTTTTGCTCTGGATAAGCTGGGCTACTTTTTCGGTGTTGCCGGTATGGCTGAAGTAAGCAACGAGGATTTTTTTGCCGCCGTCAGCTGCCGGTGCAGCCGTTTCCGTTTTGGCAGCGGGTGCCGGTGCGGATTGTTCCGCTGCTCCGCCGCAGGCGGTTATGCCCAAAGCAAGTATGGCCATCATCAAAGCACAAAGAAATTTTTTCATATTCATCTCTCCTTTAAATTTTTTATTTAATGCTGAAAGGATTGCGGTTTTCCGTCAGCGGTTAAACTTTTACGGCGGCGCTTAAAATATACGCTGCCGCAGAGCCAGGCTGCCAGCGCGAAGCCGCCAAGGCATGTGCCGCCGCAGCTGCCGCAGATACCCGTGCAGCCTCCGGCAGCGCCGCTTGCAGCGGTTCCAAACGGTATACCGGCACCAACGGCTAAATTTAAAAGTTTATCTTTTGGCATTGTTAAAACATTCTTTTTCATAATCTGCCGCCTCCTGTTGTAATGGCTTTTACGGGGCAGTTATGCTGGCATACGCCGCATTTTATGCACAGGCTTACGTCATTTTTAATGCTGCCGTTTTTAAGGCTCATGGCGCGCATGGGGCAGTTTTTAACGCAAAGACGGCATTTTACGCATTTTTCGCTGTTAACCTGTATTTTGGAGGCTATGCCCAGTTTGCTGCCGATGATGAAAAGCAGGCTCTGCATTGCTCCCTGCGGGCACATAAAACGGCAGTAGCCGCGCCCGCCTTTGGTAAACAGCCCAAACAGCACCAGGTATAAAAAGCCTGTTGCGGCAAGCGGCACGGTAAACGAAATGGCCGCGCCGAAAAGGACGCTTACAAGGCTGTCGAACAGATAAAAGTTGCAGTAGGCGCAGGGGTAAAAGCCGTACCATAGCGGCAGCAGCATATAGCCAAGCAGCATGCCGAAGCGGATATAAGGCACCGGCACATATTTTTCCCATTCAATCTGCCAGCGTTCCGGCACCAGATGGCTGAGGCTTTCGGCAAAATAACCGGCCACGCACAGCCTGCCGCAGAAAAACGGGCCGAACAGCAGGCACAGCAGCCAGAAAAGCAAAGTTGATATCAGCATTAAATTGTTAAGCTCGAAAAATCCGCCGGTAAAAATTTCTGCCGTGGGTATGCGCGGACAGAAAGCGTGCGGCAAAAACGCCGGCTGCACGTTTAAAACGTTTTCCAAAAAGCGGCGGTACAGTTCAAACGGGGCGTATAAAAGGGCAAAGCCCAGTAAATAGCCCGCCGCCCGCTGAGCCGTAAAAGAAAGGTGTGAAGGTTTGCTGTTGTTCTGCATAATTTTTCCCTGCCTTTAGTTTAACAGTTGAAGTACGCTTTAAGTCAATAGCAAAAGCACCGGCATGATGCTCCCGGTGCTTTTATTATAATGTAGGCAAAGGCAAAATTTCCAATGCTTATCTTTGAGATTGGTTCATGCTTAAAAAGCATTTTGCATGGCTGATGAATTTTTCGGCGGCGGGGCTGCCGGGGGCATAACGCTTCCAGGCAAGCAGCGTGCCGAAGCTGAGTTCAGGCTCCAGCGGGCGGAAGGTAACGCGCGTTCCGTCCAGTGCGGGAACGGGGTTTTCCAGCGTCAGCTGATAAGCAAGGCCGCTTGTTACCATTAAAATGGCGTTGGCGGCAAGGTCAGTGGTAAACACTATGTTTAAATTCCTGAGCTCGCGGCCAATCCAGTTGTTAAGTTCGTTGTTAATGGTGGCGCGGCGGCCGGTAATAAGCGGCAGGCCTGTTAAATCGCGGGCGGTAATGCTCTTTTTTGCGGCCAGCGCACAGCCGGCTGGCATAATTACGCCCCAGCGTTCTTTTACCGGCAGGCGGAGAAAATCATATTTTTCAATGCTTACGGGCTCCAGCAGCAGGGCAATGTCAATCAGCCCCTGCTCCAGCTGTTCTTTCAGGCGGTCGGAATTGCCGGTATGCAGGTTGAATTTTACTTTCGGGTAAAGGGCTTTAAAGTCTTTTATAATCTGCGCCAGCAGGTTAACGGAATTTAATTCGCCGCAGCCTATGGAAATAGTGCCTTCAACAAGCGCGTCCTGCTGCAGAAGTTCTTTTTCGGTTTTGTCCACCAGTGATAAAATTTCTTCCGCACGGCGGCGCAGCAGCATGCCTTCGGGCGTCAGCGTAATTTTGCGCTTGCCGCGGATAAACAGCGTTACGCCGGTTTCTTCTTCAAGCTGCACCAGCTGGCGGCTGAGCGTTGGCTGGGTAATGTGCAGCACTTCGGCGGCGCGGGTAATGTTTTCTTCGTGGGCAACGGTTAAAAAATAACGTAAAAGCCTTGTTTCCATGGCGTTCCCTCCTGTAAACCCTGTATATTTATTATAAAATAGCGCAGCCTGCGCCTGCAAGCAAATTATGTTTATCAGGCATGGTAAATCATGAAATACAAGTATTGGACGCAGCTTTAAGGTGAGTTTTATAATTAAAGCAACAAAAAACTAATGCAGGCAGGCGGGTGATGATAATGAATAAAAAACCGGTTAATATAGATGAGCAGCGCACGGAGGCACTGGCTGCGTCGTTAAGCAGCACCGGGCTTGATGCCTTCAGCATCAGCCGTTTTTTAAAGCTGCTGGCAGAGGGCGGCTCGGCCGGGCCGATAAAAATTCTGCGCAGGCACCGCCTGGACCTTTTGGAAGAAATACACAGCAAACAAAAATCGCTGGATTTGATAGACTATATTATTTATAAAATCCGTCAGGGAACATTGTAAGGAGGGGCTGAAAATGACTATTAAAGAGATTGCCGCAAGAACCGGCGTATCGGCAGACACATTAAGATATTACGAGCGCATGGGCATTATACCAGCCGTACCGCGCACCAGCGGCGGCGTGCGCAATTATGACGAAAATTTTGTGGAGTGGGTTGCTTTCATTCAGACTTTAAAAGGCGCTGGCATGTCGCTGGAGGCCATTGCCGCTTATATAAACCTTGCCAAGCTGGGCGAACAGACCTGCCAGCAGCGCAAAAAAATACTGGCGCAGGCGCGTGATGTGCTGCTGCAAAAAATAGAGGCTTTGCAGAACATGGCACGCCTGGCCGATTATCAGCTGATGAGCTATGACACGGTTTTGCGCCCGCGTACCGACAGCCTTGTAGGGGCTTTTACAAGCGCTTGAAATTTTGCTTGACATGGACTGAACTTCAAGTAGTAGGATATAACTGACAGCAAAATTATGGCTAAAGGAGCGAATACAAAATGGAAAAAATGACAAGACGCGACTTTTTAAAAGCAGCCGGAACTGCCGCTGTCGGTGTTGCGGCGTATAATCTTGAGGGGGTAAGAAACGTGTTTGCAGCAGGCGAAGGAAGCGTAAAGGTTTCCGCAAACGGCGGAGCAGGCAGCCGTGCCAAAGTATATTTCAGCAAAAACATCAACGCTGATACTCTTATTAAACTTTATGATATGATTAACGAAGGCATTTACGGCAAGGTTGCAATTAAACTGCATACCGGCGAACCGCACGGCCCGAACATTCTGCCGCGCGAAATGGTAAAGGCTTTTCAGGCACATGTGCCCAACAGCAATATAGTTGAAACCAACGCCCTGTACGAAGGCGGGCGTGATACTACCGAAAAGCACCGCGCTACCATTGCCCTTAACGACTGGGATTTCTGCCCTGTTGATATTATGGACGAAGAAGGCACCGTTATGCTGCCGGTACGCGGCGGCAAGCACTTTAAAGAAATTTCCATGGGCGGGCATATCGTTAATTACGATTCCATGATTGTATTAACCCATTTTAAAGGCCACGCCATGGGCGGCTACGGCGGCAGCATGAAGAACATTGCCATTGGCTGCGCCGACGGCAAAATAGGCAAAGCAATGGTACACGGCGTTTACGGCCAGCCGCTGCCGGAGGACTGGAACGCATGGCCTGCCAAAGAAATGCTGATGGAAAATATGGCTGAATCTGCCAAAGCAACCATTGATTATTTCGGCAAGCATATCGTATTTATTAACGTAATGCGCCGTATGTCCGTAGACTGTGACTGCGCGGGCGTTGCAGCAGCAGAGCCGACCATTCCGGATATCGGAATTCTGGCATCTACCGACCTTCTGGCGATTGATCAGGCCAGCATTGACCTTGTTTACGCACAGCCCGAAAAATACCGCCACGATTTGGTAGAACGCATCGAAAGCCGCCACGGGCTGCACCAGCTGGAAGCCATGCGCGAGCTGAAAATGGGCAACCCGCAGTACGAACTTATCAGCATCGACTGATGAACAGCGGTTTATAACATCATAGTTTAAAGATAAAAATACCCCAAAGGCATAATGCTTTTGGGGTATTAATGTTTTGGGTGTGATTTTGTTAAACAGCTGCTTCTGCGGCAGGGGTGATGCTGCTTTTTACAGCTGCTGCGCGTGCCTGTTCCTTTTTGTATTTATTTACGTTAAGCGCGCGCACGGCGTTTAAAATGGCAATGACGGATACGCCTACATCGGCGAAAACCGCTGCCCACATGGAAGCATAACCCAGAGCGCCGAGCGCCAGTACGGCAATTTTAATGCCAATGGCAAAGATAATATTCTGGCGCACAATGCCCAGAGTTTTGCGGGCAATTTTGATGGCGGAAGCGATTTTGGAAGGTTCATCAGTCATCAGTACAATGTCTGCCGCTTCAATGGCGGCGTCGCTGTCCAGCGCGCCCATGGCGATGCCTACATCGGCGCGTGCCAGTACCGGCGCGTCGTTAATGCCATCGCCCACAAAGGCAAGCTTGCCGCGGTTGCTGCGTTTGTGCAGTGCTTCCAGCAGGCGCTCAACGTGTTCAACCTTATCCGCGGGCAAAAGCTGGGTAAAGGCCAGGTCCAGCCCCAGGCGTTTGGCAATTTTCTGCCCTACTGCGTCACTGTCGCCCGTCAGCATAACCGTTTCACGCACACCGCAGGTTTTAAGCATTTTAATGGCGGCGGCAGCGTCGGCTTTTACTTCGTCCTCAATTAAAATATAACCGGCAAATTTACCGTCAACGGCTGTGTAAATAACCGTGCCTGCTTCTGTGCAGGGCGTGTAGTTAATTTTTTCGCGCTGCATAAGTTTACCGTTGCCGCACAGTACGGTTTGCCCGCCTATAACGGCGCGCACGCCGTGGCCGGCAATTTCTTCTATATTTTTAACCATGCCGTACTTAATATCCTTGCCGTAAGCGCGCTTAATGGAAAGGGAAATGGGATGGTTGGAATAATCCTCCGCATAAGCGGCAAGCTCCAGCAGCTCTGCTTCCGTCATGCCAACTGGCTTAATGGCGGTAACGGCAAAGGAGCCTTTGGTTAAAGTACCGGTTTTATCAAAAACAACGGTTTCGGTATCGGCAAGCGCCTCTAAATAGTTGCTGCCTTTAACCAGCACGCCGCATTTGGAAGCGCCGCCAATGCCGCCGAAGAAGCTGAGCGGAATGGAGATAACCAAGGCGCACGGGCAGCTGATAACGAGAAAGGTCAGCGCGCGGTAAACCCAGCCGGAAAACGGCTCGTTTAAAACATAGGGCGGAATGGTAGCCAGCAGCAGCGCCGCAAAAACAACAATCGGGGTGTAGAATTTGGCAAAGCGGGTAATGAAGTTTTCGCTGCGGGCTTTTTTCTCGCTGCTGTTTTCCACCAAATCCAAAATTTTGGCAACGGTCGATTCGCCGAACTCTTTGGTGGTTTTAATTTTTAAAATGCCGGTCTGGTTAATGCAGCCGCTGATAACCTCCATGCCTTCTTCAACCTCGCGCGGCAGCGATTCACCGGTAAGGGCGGAGGTATCAAGCGCGCTGCGTCCGCAGATGATTTCGCCGTCGATAGGTACGCGCTCGCCCGGTTTAACGGTAATAATTTCGCCGACAGCAACTTCGTCGGGGTCAACCTGCACCAGTTTGCCGTTTCGTTCTACATTGGCGTAGTCCGGGCGGATATCCATCAGCGCGGTGATGGACTGGCGTGAGCGCGAAACGGCATAGCTCTGGAACCATTCGCCAATCTGGTAAAACAGCATAACGGCTACGCCTTCGGAATATTCGCCCAGCGCGAAAGCACCGGCGGTGGCAACGGTCATTAAAAAGTTTTCGTCAAACGCTTCGCCCTGACGGATATTGCAAAAGGCTTTCCAGATAATATCCCAGCCGATAATAATGTAGCTTATGCCGAACAAAGCGAATATAATATAGGCAGGAACTTCTGCAAACAGCGGCAGCAGCATACCGGCGGCAAACAAAACAGCGGCGGCGGTAATGCGCTGCAAAAGTTTTTTCTGTTTCTTGGTCATATTAAAATCTCCTTACAAAAAGGCTGCAATAAAATGCACATTTTGTTTTATTGCAGCCTGAATAATATATTTAAATAAATGTTACAATGCCAGCGTTTCACCGTCTGCCGGGATATAAAAATCTTTGTCAAGCTTATTGGCGGTGATGAATGAGCGCAATCCGTCGCGGCTTAAGGTTGCATGCCCGACGGCGTCCATATGGGTGGCAATTACTGCGGCATTGGGGGCATAGCTGCGCAGTGCGGCAATATCTTCCGTACCCATAATAATCGGGCCGCTGTGTATAAACTGAGCTGCCGCGGCGTTGACGATAATAATTTGCGGTGCAAATTTATCAACGGCATTTTTTACAAAATCGCACCAAATGGTATCGCCTGCAAGATAAACGGTTTTTTCGCCGGCGGCTTTAAACACAACGCCCATAGCATCCGGGCGGAAACCGTATTTTTTTATAATAAGGCATTGCCGCAGAAGGTTTGCCGTGGATGCAGCCGGTTTTGTAAAGCGTTATGCCGTTAAAAACAGTGCCTGTTTCTTTTAAAACTTCCACATCCGTAAAGCCAAAATTACGCATAAAGTTTTCGTCATATTCATCCTGAACAAAAATTTTTTAGGGCTTTTTGGCAGGGCTTTGGCTGCAAATTCATCTATGTGGTCGATATGCGAATGTGTTACAATAACAGCATTAAGGTTTCTGGTTATTTCATCTTCAGGCATTGGCAGCTCAACAAGCGGCCAGCGTTTATCGGGCGTAAAGCAT
>ENA-OQIL01000198-OQIL01000198.1-human-gut-metagenome-genome-assembly--contig:-NODE-198-length-28912-cov-8.357200_pt1 | contig 28912 bp, 23 predicted proteins | sample MGYA00242583_ERZ504748 | MGnify/ENA primary metagenome ERZ504748 (study PRJEB26092, sample SAMD00036191) | human gut metagenome | host: Homo sapiens | study: EMG produced TPA metagenomics assembly of...
GGGAAGGTTACTTACCTACACCGTGCGGTGTAGACGGCTGGGCTACCTACCAGCTCTGGCATCTCTCAGAAAGAAATGCGTTGCGTTTTATCCTGCTTTATTATATAAAGCACATCCCTGTGCATTATATCTGCCTTAATTGGTTTTCCAAGTGAAGTATACCACACTCGTGGTCAAATGACCACCCATATATACGAGAATTTGGCCGTTTTACTGCGTACGTGCGTACCAACTTTCCGTACGCACGTACGCAGCGATTCGCCCGAAACGTACCTTATACAACCGTTCCCCCTCGGAGAGCCCACTACACTTTGCAGACCGCAGGGATGAAAGTGTCATAGTGGGTTATTACACTTCCGCAGAAGTGCCTTTTCCTCGCCGCAAACAGCCGGGGTGCGCCTTTGTGGAGCTTTCTATGCGGCGAATCCACATCGTCCACAGGCGATGTGAGCAGGGATTCTAAGGGGCGCAGCACCTTTGGCACACGACTTTGGTACAAAGTCTAGTGTGTTACACCTTGCCAGAGGTGTACACGTTCCTGAAATGCAAAAAGCCCCATACCCAACACCTTGACGGTGCGGACATGGGACTTGATGCTTCCTCGGCCTAGCCGGGTACTCGTAACCAATCCTGACAGGCAGTTGCCGTGTCATTTCTCGAAAACTGTTTTACGAATACCCAGCACTGGTGGGCACCCTGTTTTTGTGTGTCCGGGCAGGGCAGACCCGGCGGAAACTGTGCAAGATGCTTCAAAAGTAATACTTTTATCTGTACTTTCTGCCAAAAACGAAAAAAGCCGTGTGCAAATTGTCGGAAATCAGGTATAATGAAAGATAGAATAGTATAGGTGTCGATACGGCACGAAAGGAGAGTGAGCAGATTGGCAGAGGATTTTGTGATCGAGATGCTCCACATCACCAAGGAATTCCCTGGGATCAAGGCAAACGATGATATCACCCTGCAGCTGCGCAAAGGCGAGGTACACGCTCTGCTGGGCGAAAATGGCGCCGGCAAAAGTACGCTGATGAGCGTGCTGTTCGGCCTGTACCAGCCGGAGGCTGGTCAGATCCGCAAGAACGGCAAGGAGGTCGCCATCCGCAACCCCAACGATGCAAATGCACTGGGCATCGGCATGGTGCACCAGCACTTCAAGCTGGTGGAATGCTTCAGCGTTCTGGACAACATCATTCTGGGGGTGGAGCCCAATAAAATGGGCTTTTTGCAGAAAGCCGAGGCCCGCAAGAAGGTCATGGCCCTGAGCGAAAAGTACGGCCTGCGCGTGGACCCGGATGCCCTTGTCAGCGATATCTCGGTGGGCATGCAGCAGCGCGTGGAGATCCTGAAGATGCTGTACCGCGACAACGAGATCCTGATCTTCGATGAGCCCACCGCTGTGCTGACCCCGCAGGAGATCGACGAGCTGATGGAGATCATGCGCGGGTTCAAGAAGGAAGGCAAGTCCATCCTGTTCATTACCCACAAGCTGAACGAGATCATGGCCGTGGCCGACCGCTGCACCGTGCTGCGCAAGGGCAAGTACATGGGCACCGTAGACATCAAGGACACCACCAAGGAAGAACTTTCCCGCATGATGGTGGGCCGTGATGTGCAGCTGCAGGTGGAAAAGCAGCCTGCAAAGCCCGGTGCCGTGGTGCTGGACGTGCAGAACGTGACCATGCACAACGACCAGCGCAAGAAGGACTCGGTGAAGGATGTCACCTTCCAGGTGCATGCCGGGGAGATCGTCTGCCTGGCGGGCATTGAGGGCAACGGCCAGACCGAGTTTGTCTACGGCCTGACCGGTCTGGAAAAGCTGGCCAACGGCAAGATCACGCTGGATGGCAAGGACATCACCCATGCCACCATCCGCCAGCGTTCCAAGGACGGCATGAGCCATATCCCGGAGGACCGCCACAAGCACGGTCTGGTGCTGGATTACAGCCTGGAAAACAACATGGTGCTGCAGCGCTACTGGCAGCCGGAATTCCAGAAGGGCGGCTTCATCCGTTCGGATAAGGTGCGTGAGTACTCCGACCGGCTGATCGCACAGTACGACGTGCGCAGCGGCCAGGGCAGCTCCACCATCGTGCGCAGCATGTCCGGTGGCAACCAGCAGAAGGCAATCATTGCCCGTGAGATCGACAGGGATCCCAAGCTGCTCATTGCCGTGCAGCCCACCCGCGGCCTGGACGTGGGCGCTATTGAATATATCCACAGCCAGATCGTGGCCGAGCGCGACAAGGGCAAGGCCGTGCTGCTGGTCAGCCTGGAGCTGGACGAGGTCATGAACCTGTCCGACCGCATCCTGGTCATGTACGAGGGCGAGGTCGTGGGCGAGTTTGACCCCAAGACCACCACCGTGCAGGAACTGGGCCTGTATATGGCCGGTGCACGCAAGCAGGGAAAGGAGACTAAGTAACAAATGGACAAGAAAAAACTTTCCCACAGCAGTCTGCAAAGCTCGGTCACCAGTGTGCTGGCGGCTCTGCTGTGCATCCTCATCGGTCTGATCGTGGGCTTTCTGGTGCTGCTGGCCATCAACCCGGCACACGCCTGGGGCGACGGCTTTGTGCGCATCCTGAAAGGCGGCTTCCACGACGCTCCCTACGGCGTCGGCAAGGAGCTGGCCAATGCAGCACCTCTGGTCATGACCGGCCTGTCGGTGGCATTTGCCTTCAAGACCGGCCTGTTCAACATCGGTGCCGCCGGTCAGTACACGCTGGGTGCCTACGGTGCCCTGTACTGCGCCATTATGCTCAAGATGCCCTGGTTCGTCTGCCTGCTGGCAGCCACCCTGCTGGGCGGCATCTGGGGCGCGATCCCCGGCTTCTTCAAGGCCTACTTCAACATCAACGAGGTCATCACCTCCATTATGTTCAACTGGATCGGCCTGTATCTGGTAAACGAACTGGTCTACCAGAACGGCACCGGCCCCATGTACGACGTGCGGAACACCCGTACCCTGAACCTGAGCAAGAACCCGGCCTTTGCCCAGTCCATCATCCCGGATTTCGGCCTGAACAAGATGTTCCAGACCAACAGCACCACCATTGCCATCTTCCTGGCAGCGGCGGTGGCCATCCTGATCTGGGTGGTGCTGAACAAGACCACCTTCGGCTATGAGCTCAAGGCCGTCGGCCTGAACAAGAGCGCTGCCCGCTATGCCGGCATCAACGAGAAGAAGAACATCATCCTCTCCATGGCCATTGCCGGTGCGCTGGCAGGCTTTGGTGCCGGCCTGTACTTCCTGTCCAACGTGTCCCAGTGGAACCCGCTGAACTCCACCAGCCTGCCGGCCATGGGCTTCAACGGCATTTCCGTTGCTCTGCTGGCAAGCTCCAACCCCATCGGCACCATCTTCTCGGCACTGTTCATCTCGCACATCTCGGTGGGCGGCTCGTTCCTGTCCACCAAGTATTACCCCACGGAGATCTCGGACCTGATCAGCGGCATCATCATCTATCTGTGCGCATTCTCCATGCTGTTCCGCGGCAAGATCCACGGCCTGCTGTTCAAGAATGCCGACAAGACCAATGTGAACGCAGAGCCTGCTCCGGCCAAGACCGAAACCAAGAAGGAGGGCAAGTGATATGCTGCTTCTGATCAAATATACGCTGCTGTATGGCATCGTGCTGATGCTGGTGGCTCTGGGCGGTATGTTCAGTGAGCACTCCGGCATCATCAACATTGCGCTGGAAGGCATCATGGTCATCGGCGGTGTGGCAGGTGTGCTTACCCTGACCCTGCTGCCCGCCGACATGTCTCCCTTCCTGGTGGTGCTGCTCACCATTCTGGCGGCGGCCCTGGCTGGCATGGTGTACAGCCTGCTGCTGGCCTTTGCCTCCATCAACCTGAAGGCGGACCAGACCATCGGCGGCACAGCCCTGAACCTGCTGGCCACCGCCATTGCCGTGGTCATCGCCAAATACTTCAGCGACAGCGGCAGCGCCAAGCTGAACTATTCCAATAAGCCCTTCCTGTTCAGCATCGGCGGGCTGGAGCTCAGCGTCTTTGTTCCGCTGGGCATCATCCTGCTGATCATCAGCTATGTGGTGCTGTACAAGACCCGCTTCGGCCTGCGTCTGCGGGCCTGCGGCGAGCATCCCCAGGCAGCCGACTCGGTGGGCATCAATGTCTACAAGATGCGCTACGCTGGTGTGCTGCTCTCCGGTGCGCTGGGTGCCATTGGCGGCATGGCCTACATCGTGCCCCCGGTGCAGACCTGGAACTTTGAGGTGGGCGTGGCCGGTGCAGGCTTCCTGGCCTTGGCCGTTATGATTTTTGGCCAGTGGAAACCTTTCAACATCTTTGGTGCGGCTATGTTCTTTGCGGTGTTCAAGAGCCTGGCCAACATTGCAGATTCCACCTTCCTGGCACAGCTGCACTGGTCCAGCAACATCTACAACATGATGCCGTTCGTGGCGTCCATGGTCATCCTGGCCTTCACGTCCAAGAACAGCATGGCCCCCAAGGCAGAGGGCATCCCCTACGACAAGGGTTCCCGCTGATCCGGGGCGTTTCTCCGCAAACCTCAAAGGCGCAACTGCTTTTTCGGGCAGCTGCGCCTTTTTGCTTAAAAATGGGCAAAAGTTACAGAAAAAACCTTGCTTTTGACTGGAATTTTGCTATACTGAGACTACAATGTCATACTATTTCGACAGGAGCGTGAAGTTATGCGCATTTATGATCTGATCGCCAAAAAACGCGACGGCGGCACCCACAGCCGCGAGGAACTGGAGACCATCGTTAACGGCTATGTGGCCGGAGACGTCACCGATTACCAGATGGCTGCCTGGATGATGGCTGTGTACCTGCGTGGCATGACCGACGAAGAGACAGCAGAGCTTACCGACGTGATGGCCCACAGCGGCGTCATGGTGGACCTTTCGCCCATTCCGGGCATCAAGGTGGACAAGCACTCCACCGGCGGCGTGGGCGACAAGACCACGCTGGTGATCGCCCCCATCGTGGCAGCCTGCGGGGTCAAGATCGCCAAGATGAGCGGCCGCGGTCTGGGCCACACCGGCGGTACCATCGACAAGATGGAGAGCGTGCCTGGCACCAAGACGGCCCTGACGCAGGAAGAGTTCTTTGCACAGGTCAACCGCATTGGTCTGTCGGTCATCGGCCAGAGCGAGGGCATCGCCGTGGCAGACAAAAAGATGTACGCACTGCGGGATGTGACCGCCACCGTGAGCTGCATCCCGCTCATCGCGTCCAGCATCATGTCCAAAAAGCTGGCTTCCGGCTCGGACGCCATTCTGCTGGACGTGACCACCGGCACCGGTGCCTTTATGAAAACCGTGGACCAGAGCATCGAGCTGGCAAAGCTCATGGTGTCCATCGGCACCCACCATGGCCGCCGGGTGGCCGCCATGATCACCGACATGGACACCCCGCTGGGCCACAACATCGGCAACAGCCTGGAGGTCATGGAGAGCATGGATGTGCTCAAGGGCCACGGCCCCGCCGACCTGACCGAGGTGTGCCTGCAGCTGGCCGCCAATATGCTGGTGCTGGCAGGGAAGGGCACCCCCGCTGAATGCCGCGCCATGGCACAGGCGGTGATCGCGGACGGCTCTGCCTTCGTCAAGTGCAAGGAGATGTTTGCCGCCCAGGGCGGTGATACCCGCGTGCTGGACGACTACAGCTTGTTTGAGCAGCCTGCTGCCCGCTATGAGCTGCTGGCCGAGCAGGATGGGTACATCGTGGCCAATGATGCCGAAAAGATCGGCTCGGCCAGTGTGCTGCTGGGTGCCGGCCGCCAGAAAAAGGGCGACCCGCTGGACTTTGCCGCCGGCATCACCCTGCACAAAAAGCGCGGCGACTACGTCCACAAGGGCGAGAGCCTGGCAACCTTCTACGGTGCAGCGGACAAGTTTGAAGCCGCTGCCGCCGAGTACCGCAGCGGCCTTGTGTACGGCGCGGAAAAGCCGGAGGAAGCCCCGCTGGTATACGCCCTTGTCACCAAGGACGGCGTAGAGCGGTACTGAGACCTGACAGCAGGGGAGACCTTGCTCTTATAACGATACTTTTCCGCTGATGACGCCCAAAGCGCACGCGGAGGGCATTCTGAATCATTTTGACCCAAGGAGGCTGCTGCACAAAAGCTGTGCGGCAGCCCCTTTTTTGCGCTTTCACGCTGAAAACAGGTAATCCTGCACAAAAGAACCGTCGCTTTTTAAGCAATTCGATGTATTTGTCGGGCAAACAGTGGAACTTTGCGGCTGGATATGATATACTAAACTGTGTTTGTATGCTCCGGGAAAGGGGCTGCCAAAGGAGAAAGGACTTGTTATGAAGATCATTCTGGTGGGCAGCGGCAAGGTCGGTACCGCCCTTGCGCGGCAGCTCAGCGAGGAGGGCCACAACGTGACCGTTGTGGACACGAACAAGGCGCGGGTGGAACACCTGATCGAGACGTACGACGTGCTGGGCATCGTGGGCAACGGCTCCTCCATCACCACCCTGTCCGAAGCCGGCATTGAGGATGCGGACGTGTTCATTGCCGTGACCGGTTCGGACGAGCTGAACCTGCTGTGCTGTATGTTTGCCAAAAAGGCGGGCCACTGCCACGCCATTGCCCGCGTGCGCAACCCGTCCTACAGCCATGAGCTGGACTTTATCAAAAAACAGATCGGCATTTCGGCCATCATCAACCCGGAAATGGCGGCAGCCAAGGAGATCTCCCATCTGCTGCGGTTCCCGGGGGCCAGCAAGATCGACACCTTTGCGGGCGGCCGCGTGCGGCTGATCAAGTTTGCGCTCACCGAGGCACAGGGGCTGGACGGCGTAGCCATCCGCGAGATCCCCAGTCGGCTCAAGAGCGACATTCTGGTGTGTGCCGTGGAGCGTGACGGCGGGGTGATCATCCCCAACGGCAACTTTGTGCTGCAGAACGGCGATCAGGTCACCTTCCTGGCCACCCAGGAAAACGCGCATGCCTTCTTCCGGCAGATCCACATGCCGGTGCGGCCGGTGCGCAACGCCCTGATCGTGGGCGGCGGTGCCATCGCGTTCTACTTGAGCCAGGAGCTGATGGACAACCATGTGCGGGTGCGCATCGTGGAGCGGGATGCCGCCCGCGCCCAGGAGCTGGCCGAGCAGCTGCCCGGTGCCCAGATCCTCAATGAGGACGGCTCCAACCGGGACTTCCTGCTGTCGGAGGGCCTGGAGTCCGCAGAGTCCTTTGTGGCTCTGACCAACATCGACGAAGAAAACGTGCTGCTGACCCTGTTTGCCAAAAAGCATTCCCACGGCAAGCTGGTGACCAAGGTGAACCGTCTGGAGTTCGATGACATTCTGGCCGGGCTGGACCTGGGCAGCGTGGTGTACCCCAAGTACATGACCTGCGATTACATTGTGCAGTATGTGCGTGCCCTGCAGAATGAGGCGGGCAGCAACATCAAGACCCTGTACCGCATCCTGGACGACCGCGTGGAAGCGTTGGAATTCACGGTGCACGAGGAGAGCCGGGCCACCGGTGTGCCCCTGAGCCAGCTGCATCTGAAAAAGAACCTGCTGTTGTGCTGCATCACCCGGGGCAATCAGATCCTGATTCCCCGCGGCGGCGACCAGATCCAGGTGGGCGACAACGTGATCGTGGTCACGCTGGAGCATGGCCTGCATGACCTGCGGGACATCGTGGAGAGCTGACGGAGGCGGGCTATGAATTATGCGATCGTTTTCCGTCTGCTGGGCTATATCCTGATGATCGAGGGCACCCTGCTGCTTCTGCCCGCCGCTGCCAGCCTGATCTACGGCGAGTGGATGGTACTGGCAGTGTTCCTGCTCACGGCTGCCGTGAGCGCAGGCATCGGCTTTGCGCTGCGGGCCATCAAGCCCCGCAGCAAGGTATTCTATATGCGGGAGGGCTTTACTGCCACCGCACTGAGCTGGATCGTCATCTCGGTGGTGGGCGCCGCGCCTTTCGTGCTCACCGGCTGCATCCCCAACCCGGTGGATGCCCTGTTTGAGACGGTATCCGGCTTTACCACCACCGGTGCCAGCATCCTGCCCGCCGTGGAGGGCCTGCCCAAGGGCATTTTGTTCTGGCGCAGCTTCACCCACTGGATCGGCGGCATGGGCGTTCTGGTGTTCCTGCTTTCGCTGCTGCCGCTGACCGGCGGCTCCCATGTGAACCTGATGAAGGCGGAGAGCCCCGGCCCGCAGGTGGACAAGCTGGTGCCCAAGGTGCAGTCTACCGCCAAGATCCTGTATGGCATCTATCTGGCCTTGACCGTGCTGGAACTGCTGTTCCTGCTGGCAGGCAGAATGCCCCTGTTCGAGGCCCTGCTTACCTCCTTTGGTACCGCAGGCACCGGCGGCTTCGGCTTCCGCAATGACAGCTTTGCCAGCTTCTCGCCCTACATCCAGTGGGTCGTGACCGTGTTCATGATCCTGTTCGGCGTCAACTTCAACGCCTACTTCCTGCTGCTGATGCGTCGGTTCCGCCGTGCTGCAGCCAGCGAAGAGGTGCGCGGCTACTTTGTGGTCATTGCAGCCGCCATTGCCATCATCACGGCCAACATCTACAGCCTCTACAACAGCTTTGGCGAGGCGCTGCGGCAAGCGGCGTTCCAGGTGGGTTCCATCATCACCACCACGGGCTTTTCCAGCTGCGATTTTGACCTGTGGCCCACCCTGTCCAAGGAAGTGCTGGTAGTGCTGATGTTCATTGGTGCCTGTGCCGGAAGCACCGGCGGCGGCATCAAGGTGAGCCGCATCCTCATTTTGGGCAAGACGCTGGGCAAGGAGCTCAAGCAGGCTCTGCACCCGCAGGTGGTGGCTCCGGCGCGTATGGACGGCAAGCTGCTGAACCATGAGACCATCCGTACCACCAACGTGTTCATGGCGGCCTACAGCTTCATCTTTGTGGGGTCCTTCCTGCTCATCAGTCTGAACGGCTTTGACATGGTGACCAATTTCACTGCCGTGGCCGCCACTCTGAACAACATCGGCCCGGGCCTGGAGCTGGTGGGCCCCATGCAGAACTTTAGCGGTTTTGCAGACCCGGCCAAGCTGGTGCTGATCTTTGACATGCTGGCAGGCCGGTTGGAGATCTTCCCCATGCTGGTGCTGTTCCTGCCCGACACCTGGCGCAAATTCTGATCGTACAACGAAATCTAAAAGGGGCCACCCGCTGCGGGCGGCCCCTTTGCCATGCTTGCGTTCTGCAGGCAAAAAGGGTACAATACAACTGCTGGAAAACCAACGCTTTTGGAAGAAAGGACTGCTATGGAATACGATTTTTATACGCTGGGCGTCCTTTACCTGGTCTACTCGTTTGCGGGCTGGGTAGGGGAGACGGTAGTAGCTACGGTGCGGGGCAAGCATTTTGCCAACCGCGGCGCAGCAGCCGGGCCCTTCTGCTTTGTGTACGGCTCCACGGCGGTACTGCTGGCCGTGGGCTTCACGGACCTGCGCAGCGACCCGGTGTACCTCTTCTTTGCCTGTACGCTGGCCTCCACGGTCATGGAGTGGCTGACGGCTAAGCTGCTGGAACGGCTGCACCGCCGCAAATGGTGGGACTACTCCGGTAAGCGCTTCAACCTGAACGGCTATGTCTGCCTGCAGTATTCGCTGCTGTGGGGCGTGCTGGGCACTGCCAGCGTGCTGTGGCTCAATGGCCTGCTGCTGCGGCTGTGCCAGGCCATCCCGAGCTGGCTGCTGCACCCGCTGGTGTGGGCGGCGGTCGTCGTGGCAGCGCTGGACCAGATCGGTTCGGCCGTGCTGGTGGGGCGCTATGCGGCCAAACACCCGGTGTTGGAACAGCTGAACCAGCGGCTGGGTGAAAGCTCCGACGGCCTGCGCCGCCGCATTGCCCTGTATGTGGAAAAGCGCATCCAGCGGGCCTACCCGGCGGCGGCCCGGCAGGAACCGACCATTGCCCAGAACGGCGAAACGCCCCTGAGCGCCGCCGACCTGCTGTGGCTGTTCGTGGTGGGCGCGTTTCTGGGTGACCTGGTGGAAACAGTGTTCTGCCGCCTGACGGCAGGCGTCTGGATGAGCCGTTCCAGTCTGGTGTGGGGGCCGTTCAGCGTGGTGTGGGGCCTGGCTCTGGCCCTGACTACCGTGCTGCTGCGCCAGAATCAGGACAAGAGCGACCGCTACCTGTTTGTGTTCGGCACGGTGATGGGCGGCGTGTACGAGTATGTGTGCAGCGCCGTGACCGAGCTGTTGTTTGGCACGGTGTTCTGGGACTACAGCAAGTTCAAGTTCAATCTGGGCGGGCGCATCAACCTGCTGTACTGCTTCTTCTGGGGCATGGCGGCCGTGGTGTGGATGCGCTACGGCTACCCGGTGGTCATGAAGTGCATGACCCGTCTGCGCCGCCGGGTGCGGCCGTGGATGACCGTGCTGCTGGCGGTGTTCATGGCGGTGAATATGGTCACCAGCTCGCTGGCGCTGGCCCGTTACGACGCCCGCACCAGCGGGGTGCCAGCTGCCAATGCCGTGGAGACCTATCTGGACGCCCATTTCGACAATGCCCGCATGGAACGCATCTATCCCAACGCGAAAAAAGTGGAAAAGGCCGGGTGAAACTTCCGGATTCCGCTTGCTTTTATGTCCGGCAGACAGTATAATAAACAGGATAAAAGGGAGTAAAGGGCGCAGACCCGGCAGGGCCATGCGCTGTGCTGCAGCGACAACCCGGCAGAAATGCCCGATGCAGTACCGGATGCTTGAGACTTTTATTACAAGGACGTAGTATGCGTACCCTGTAATAGGAGTCTTTTCTTTTTTGCCCGGCTGAGAGACTCCCGTTCCTGGAGCCGGGCCAAGGAACGATCAAAAAGGAGAAAAAACATGCTTATACCTGTTTTGCTGTTCATCGTGGGCCTGTTGTGCCTGATCAAGGGCGGTGACTGGTTTGTGGACGGTGCCACCGGCATTGCCCGCCGCTTCCATGTGCCGGAGTTGCTCATCGGTGCTACGGTGGTGTCCATCGGCACCACCCTGCCGGAGGTGATGGTGTCTACCACCTCGGCTCTCACCGGTCACGGCGAGATCGCCTACGGCAACGCCATTGGTTCGGTCATCTGCAATTCCGCCCTCATTGCGGCCATTCCCATTGTGGTCAAGCCGGGCAAGGTGGACCCCAAGAGCCTGCGCACCCCGGTGCTGTTCTTCTTTGTGGCGGCAGCCTTCTACGCCGGTGTGGCCTACACCACCGGCTCCTTCACCCGGCTGGTGGGCATCATCCTGCTGGCCATGTTCGTGGCCTACATCGTCTGCAACGTGATGGCCATGAAGAATGCCCCCGCCCCGGAAGAAGAGGAAGAGCCGGAAGAAAACGCTTCCTTTGCCAAGGAACTGGGCCTGCTGGCGGTGGGCGCGGTGCTCATCGCGGTGGGCGCGGACCTGCTGGTGGACAACGGCACCCTCATTGCACAGGCACTGGGCGTGCCGGAGTCGGTCATTGCTCTGACCTTTGTGGCACTGGGTACCTCGCTGCCGGAGCTGGTCACGGCCATCACCTCGCTGGCCAAGGGCCACGGGGCGCTGTCGCTGGGCAACGTCATCGGTGCCAACGTGTTCAATCTGGTGCTGGTGAGCGGCGTGTCGGTCGCGCTGGCTCCCTTTACCATCCCGCAGAACTCCACCATTGCTGGCATGAACGCCTCGCTGGTGATGGATATTCCGGTGATGTTTGCGGTCATGCTGCTGCTGACGGTGCCCGCTCTGCTCAAGGGCAAGCTCAGCCGCCCGCAGGGCATTGCGCTGCTGTGCATCTACGCTGCTTTCTGCGTGGTGCAGTTCACCATTTGATGACGAAGTAAAAAACAGGCCCCCGCACGGTTTTGTGCGGGGGCCTGTCTGCGTTTTGTGGTTACTGCTGTGCAAAAATTTTGACTTCGTCCTTGTCCATGAAGGCGGCACCGGCAAACCCGGCGGCCTCCAGCTGGCCCAGCTGCTTGCCCAGCTTCTTGGCCTGCTGCAGCACGGTGACGTTGTAGGTGTCACGCAGGGCGGCGGCCTTGCTCAGCACGGCGGGGAAGTCGGCGTCCTTGCCGTACAGCAGGGCGATCTTCTGCTTGGCACCGGGGATCTGATACCCCTGTTCCAGCAGGATGCCGCACACGCGCTCGAAACCGATGGAGAAGCCCACGGCAGGCACCTGGGTGCCCAGGAACTTGCCCACCATGTTGTCGTAGCGGCCGCCGCCGGCCACGGCACCGCTGAACTGCGGGCAGGTGATCTCGAACACCATGCCGGTGTAGTAGCCCTGACCGCGCACCAGGCTGGGGCAGTAGGCCACCTGATAGCGGCCGGCAGCCAGCGCATTGGCGGTGGCCAGAACGTACTTCAGGTCATCGGCGATGGCGGGGTCGGCGCAGCGGGCAGCCACGGCGTCCAGCGTCACCTCACCGGCGGCGATGAAATCGGCCAGTGCGTTGATGGCGGCTTCCGGCAGCTGCTTTTCGGTCAGCTCGGCCTTCACGCCGTCAGCACCGATCTTGTCCATCTTGTCAAAGGTGATGCAGACGGAATCCAGCGTATCGGCGGCAAAGCCCATGCTCTCCAGCATGCCGCGCAGGATGCGGCGGTCGTTGATGTTCACCGTGAAGCCGGTGAAGCCGATGTTCAGCAAAGCGCGGGTGGTCACGTCGATCAGCTCCACCTCGGCGTTGGGGGAACTGTCGCCCAGAATGTCGATGTCGCACTGCACGAACTCGCGCAGACGGCCCTTCTGGGGGCGCTCGGCACGGAACACGCGGTCGGTCTGGATCACCTTGAAGGGGCTGGGCAGCTTGTCCTTGTTGGCGGCATAGTAGCGGCTCAGGGGCAGGGTGAGGTCGTAGCGCAGGCCCATGTCGGAGAGCTGCTTGGGATCGCCGGTGTTCAGGGCGGCGGTGAGCTTGTCGCCGCGCTTGAGAACCTTGAAGATCAGGTTCAGGTTGTCGCCGCCGTCGGACTTGTCCAGATTTTCCATGTCCTCCAGCATAGGGGTGGAGATGCGCTCAAAGCCGGACGCACGGTAGGTCTCCAGGATCTTGCCCTGGATGTAGTCGCGCAGGGTCTGCTCGGTGGGCAGCAGGTCGCGCATGCCCTTCAATGCCTGTGTTTTCATGGTTGCAATACCTCTCTATATGTCAATTGAATTGTTTCCAGTACATCATATTATAAAGGAAACTGCCGGATTGTCAATCCGAATGGGCACACTATCGCAAATTGCACGGATTTTGAGGTGAAACGATGAAACAGCAGTTTGCAGCAAAACACCCGTGGACGATCCTTGCCGCCGGGGCCGCCATTCAGGTGCTCACGGGGCTTCCGGCGGCGTGGGGCGTGTTCCAGCAGCCGGTCATGGAGGAATACGGCCTGTCGGAGCAGGGGGCGGGGTATGCGTTTGGCATCCTCATCGCGGCCTTCGGTGTGGGGTGCGTGCTGGGCGGCTTCCTGCAGGACAGGCACGGCCCCCGCTGCGCGGGCCTGTGGGGCACCGCCCTGCTCTGCGGCGGCTTTTTTGCGGCGGGCCTGCTGCCGCCGGGCAGCGCAGAGGCGTTCTTTCTGGCGTTCAGCATCCCGGCGGGGCTGGGCACGGCGTTTTTGTATCCGTCCATCCAGTCCTGCGCCCAGAAGTGGTACGCCGACCGCAAGGGGCTGGCCACCGGCGTCATCGGCGGGGCGGTGGGCCTGAGCGGTGCCTTCCTCACCGTATTCGTGCGCACGGCAGTGCGGGGATTTTGGGTCGTGCAGGGCATCCGGGGGGCCGTTCTGGGCACTGGGGGCGGTCACCCTGCCGGTATGCCTTGTGGGCAGTCTGCTTTTGCAGGACCCGCCGCAGACCGGGCAGACCCAAAAACCGCAGGAGAACGGCAAAAACACCATTGACCTTGCCCCGCAGCAGATGCTGCGCACAAAGCAGTACTGGCTGTGCGCCGGAGCGGTGTGCTTTTCTACCCCCGCAGTGCTGCTGTTCAGCCCCATTATTTTAAAGCTGGGCATGGAGCGCGGGTTGGAGGAGCAGGCGGCGCTGTGGAGCGTGGTACTGGGCAGCGTGGGCAGTGCGGCAGGCCGCCTGCTGATGCCCCTACTCAGTGACCGAATCGGCCGCCGCCCCACGGACATGCTGCTGTTTGCGGTGTCTGCCGGGCTGTCGGCGGGGTTTGCCTTTGCACAGGGCTGGGGCGTGGTGGCCTGCTATGCGGGCCTCACCTTCTGCTACTCGGCGTTGGCGGCGGTTCTGCCGGCCCTTTCCACCGACCTGTTCGGCTTCCCCCATGCGGGGGTCAACTATGGCTTTCTGGCGCTGGGGCAGAGCGTGGGCAGCCTTGCCTTTCCGTTTGCAGCCAATTTCTTCGGGCTGGAAGTCGGTCGACACTGGATGGCTGTGGCAGCAGCCGGGGCCGGCTTTGCCTGCATCCGGGCCTTGCGGCCGGTGGAACCGTCTGCCGGGCGCGGACAGCAGGGCATGGACCGGACCTGCTGACAGAATTGACAGAAAAATGACAAATGCCCGGCAGAAAGCGGACGAATTGACGGTTAGATGGAAATGACCAGAAAGAGAATTGCGGATTTTTGGCGGAAATGTCTTGCAAAATGCGCGCGCATTCTCTATAATAAAATCATGCGTGGTAGTGCTGTGCGGCCGAAAGAGAGAGCGGCCCGCGCAGCCGATGCAAAACGGGAGGACGAGCTGTGCCGGCAGGGCGCAGCCGTGTTCCCGCCAAGCGACATTTGTCAAAAGGAGAGTATGATTATGACCTATTCGCAGCAAGTACAGAATATGTGCCCGATCACCAAAGGTCCTAAGCATGGTCCGGCTCCCATCCCCGAAGAGGGCGCATGGGTCAAGGCCTACGAGATCAAGGACATCAGCGGCTACACCCACGGTGTGGGCTGGTGTGCACCTCAGCAGGGCACCTGCAAGCTGTCTCTGAACATCAAGAACGGCGTCATCGAAGAGGCTCTGGTGGAGACCATCGGCTGCTCCGGCATGACCCACTCTGCTGCTATGGCAGGCGAGATCCTGCCTGGCAAGACCATTCTGGAAGCTCTGAACACCGACCTGGTGTGCGACGCCATCAACGTGGCTATGCGTGAGCTGTTCCTGCAGATCGTCTACGGCCGCAGCCAGACCGCTTTCTCTGAGGACGGTCTGCCCATCGGCGCAGGTCTGGATGACCTGGGCAAGGGCCTGCGCTCCATGACCGGCACCATCTTCTCCACCAAGGAAAAGGGCGTCCGTTACCTGGAGCTGACCGAGGGCTACATCAACAAGCTGGCTCTGGATGCCAACGATGAGGTCATCGGCTATCAGTTCGTCAAGCTGGGCAAGATGATGGAGGACATCCGTCACGGCAAGACCCCCAACGAGGCTTACGAGAAGAACGTGGGTACTTACGGCCGCTTCAGCAAGGAGCAGGGCGCTGTCAAGTACATCGACCCGCGTGAGGAATAAGAGAGGAGGAACAACTCATGGCAACTTTTGAATCTATGGATCGCCGCATGCCGAAGATCGAGGCATGCCTGAAGGCCAACGGCCTGGAGTCTCTGGACGCTTGCAACGAGATGCTCCTCGCCAAGGGCATCGACTGCGACAAGATCGTCCGCGGTGTGCAGCCCATCTGCTTTGATAACGCTGTCTGGGCTTACACCCTGGGCACCGCCATCGCTGTGAAGCGCGGCCTGACCGACGCAGCCGAGTGCGCTGCCGCCATCGGTGAGGGCCTGGAGGCTTTCACCATCCCCGGTTCTGTCGCTGAGCAGCGTCAGGTCGGTCTGGGCCACGGCAACCTGGGCGCTCGTCTGCTGAGCGAGGACACCACCTGCTTCGCTTTCCTGGCAGGCCACGAGTCCTTTGCTGCTGCTGAGGGTGCCATCGGCATCGCCCGCACCGCAAACAAGGTCCGCAAGACCCCTCTGCGCGTCATCCTGAACGGCCTGGGCAAGGACGCAGCTTACATCATTTCCCGTATCAACGGCTTCACCTATGTGCAGACCGAGTACGACATCCCCACCCAGACCCTGAAGGTCGTCAAGGAGATCCCCTTCTCCGAGGGTGAGCGTGCAGCCGTTAAGTGCTACGGCGCTAACGATGTCATGGAGGGCGTTGCCATCATGAAGAAGGAGGACGTGCAGTGCTCCATCACCGGCAACTCCACCAACCCCGTCCGCTTCCAGCATCTGGTTGCCGGCACCTACAAGAAGTGGGCCATCGAGAACGGCAAGAAGTACTTCTCCGTCGCTTCCGGCGGCGGCACCGGCCGTACCCTGCACCCCGATAACGTGGCTGCAGGCCCCGCAAGCTACGGCCTGACCGACTCTCTGGGTCGTGTGCACGGCGATGCTCAGTTTGCAGGTTCTTCTTCTGTGCCTGCACACGTTGAGATGATGGGCCTGATCGGCATGGGCAACAACCCCATGGTCGGTGCTACCGTTGCATGCGCTGTTGCTGCAGCTCAGGCTAACGCCTAAGTTTTTCCTAAGTTTCAGCGAGGGGAAGCTGCTTTCCGAATGAGCAGCTCCCCCTTTTTTGCTGATAGATGTCCGAACACAAGCAACCCGAATATGAGAAGGAAGAAACAATGAAAAAGAATCAGATCCGCAAGAGCGTGGCTGCGCTGGCCATGGCGGTTGTTGTGGGTGTCAGTCTGCTGGGCTACGGCTGCGGCAGCAAGTCCGCTTCCACCGCAGGCGGCGTGTCCGGTGATTTCACCGGCACTGCCAAGGGTATGGGCGGCGACGTTACCGTTACCCTGACGCTGGAAGACGGCAAGATCACCGGCTGCACCGCTGAGGGCAAGGATGAGACCCCCGGCATCGGTACGCTGGCACTGGAGCAGCTGCCCGCTCAGATCGCTGAGACCGGCAGCATCGCCGTGGACGGCGTGTCCACCGCGACCATCACCTCCAACGCCATCAAGGAGGCAGCAGCCGCTGCCCTGACTGCCGCCGGCCTGAATGCTGACGACTATAAGATCGAGGTCAAGGCCGACGCGACCAAGGCCGAGGATTCCACCGTTGACGCTGACGTTGTCATCGTGGGTGCAGGCGGCGCAGGCATGACCGCTGCCATCACCGCTGCTGCCGAGGGCAAGAGCGTTGTGATCGTGGAGAGCCAGGCCATGGTGGGCGGCAACTCCGTGCGCGCTACCGGCGGCATGAACGCCGGCAAGACCGTGTATCAGGATGAGAACGAGTTCGGCGAGTCTGCCGGTGTCGAAAAGACCCTGAAGACCGCTGCTGAAAAGTACGCTGACAACGAGACCATCACCGCTCTGGCAAAGACCGTCTCTGAGCAGTGGGCAGAGTACCAGAAGAACCCCACCGGTTACTTCGACTCTGTTGAGCTGATGGAGCTGGACACCATGATCGGCGGCAAGGGCATCAACGACCCTGCTCTGGTGGAGACCCTGTGCTCCAACTCTGCTGATGCCATCGACTGGCTGGACGAGCACGGCATCACTCTGCACAGCGTTTCCAGCTTTGGCGGTGCATCCGTCAAGCGCATCCATCGCCCTGTGGACGCAGAGGGCAAGACCGTTTCTGTCGGTTCCTACATGATCCCCCTGCTGGAGGAGAACTGTGAGAAGGCTGGCGTTCAGATCCTGCTGAACACCACCGCCAACGAGATCCTGACCGATGCGAGCGGCGCTGCTGTGGGCATCAAGGCCACCGGTTCTACCGGCGAGACCGTCACTGTGAACGCCAAGGCTGTGGTGCTGACCACCGGCGGCTTCGGCGCAAATCTGGACATGGTTGTCGAGTACAAGCCTGAACTGAAGGGCTTCATGACCACCAACGCTGCCGGCGCTCAGGGTCAGGGCATTGAGATGGCGACCGCAATCGGCGCTGGCACCGTGGATATGGACCAGATCCAGATCCACCCCACCGTTGAGGCCAACACCGCTGCCCTGATCACCGAGGGTCTGCGCGGCGACGGCGCTGTGCTGATCAACGCCGAGGGCAAGCGCTTCATCGACGAAGTGGGCACCCGTGACGTGGTCTCTGCTGCTGAGATCGCTCAGACCGGCAGCTACAGCTGGCTGGTGGTCGATCAGGCTATGGTCGATGCTTCCAGCGTCATTCAGGGCTACATCAAGAAGGGCTTCACCGTGACCGGCGAGACCTACGAGGAGCTGGGCAAGGCAATGGGCGTTGATGAGGCTGCTTTTGCCGAGACCATGAAGACTTGGAACGGCTATGTTGAGGCCAAGAATGACCCCGACTTTGGCCGCACCAGCTTTGCAAACCCGCTGGATACTGCTCCGTACTATGCAATCAAGGTCACTGCTGGTGTGCACCACACCATGGGCGGCCTGACCATCGACACCAACACCGAAGTCCTCAAGGAGGACGGCACTGTGATCCCTGGCCTGTTTGCAGCAGGTGAGGTCACTGGCGGTGTGCACGGTGCAAACCGTCTGGGCGGCAACGCTGTTGCAGACTTCACCGTGTTTGGCCGCATTGCAGGTAAGGCTGCCAGCGACTACGCTGCATGAGTACCCGCAAAGCACCTGAAAACGCTTCCGGCTCCAAAGGCCTGAAGCCATGGATGAAGAACCTGATCTTTGCTGCAGTGATCCTTGTGCTGGCAGCAGCGCTGTATTTCGGCGTGCGCGCAGCACACAGCAGCAAGGGCAGCGGCCTGCAGGCCACCGTCGATTTTGGCGATGGCATCACCGAGACTCTGCCGCTGGATACAGACCACGATTACCTGTATGATATGGGCAATTATGTCGTGCATCTGCAGGTAAAGGATGGTGCCATCGCGTTTTTGGACAGTCAGTGCCCGGACCATGTGTGCGAGCAATTCGGCTGGCTGGACAAGGACGGCGCATGGGCTGCATGCGTCCCTGCCGGGGTGTATGTGGTAGTGGAAACTACAGCTGAATAAAGATCGTGCTTCAAAAAAAGAGGCAGTACCCTGCAAGAGCGGGGCACTGTCTCTTTTGTTTTGTCTGGAAGGCAAAAGAGGGCACGGTGTGAAAGTTGGGTAAAACTTTGACACAAATGCGTCAAAACAAAATTTAGACGCTTGTGTAATAGACGAAAATGCGATAAACTAACAATAAACTCTTTATCGCGCGCTTTTGCAAAGCCTGCGCCCGATACCGAAACCAGGGCATGCCCTGAAAGATACAGGAGGAAACAGCAAGCATGATCTTTAAAAAGAAGCAGGATGCTGCGGTACAGCAGACGGCTGCGGGTGAGGCAAAAGCCCGCAAGCGAAGGGCGGCAAAGCAGCAGCCTTTTTCCGCAAGAACTGGAAATGGATGGTGCCGGTAGTGTGCGTGGCCGTGCTGGGCGGATGGTTCATCCTGCGCCCGGACAAGGCACAGAACGCCAATACGGACATCAACTATGTGCAGGTCTCGCCGTCCAAACGGGATGTGTCCAACACCCTCAGCGGAACCGGCACTCTGAACCCTGCCAATACATATAATGTTAAGTCGCTGGTAGCGGGCAAGGTGTTGACCAGCAGCTTTGAGGAAGGGGACATCGTGGAGGAAGGCACCGTGCTGTACACAGTGGACTCCTCTGATGCCACCACCAAGGCGGAGCAGGCGTCCATTGCTCTGCAGCAGGCACAGCGCAGCTACGACAAGACGGCAGACCGCCAGTATGTCCGCGCCGAGGTGGCAGGTGTTGTGAGTGCCCTCAAGGTGGCCAAGGGCGACGAAGTGACCAGCGGTCAGGAAGTGGCGGTCATCCGTGACAGCTCCAAAATGGTGCTGCGGCTGGAGTTCCCGGCAGCAGATGCCGCCACCTTCTCGGTGGGCCAGAGCGCAGAGGTGACGCTGGACGGCACCTTTGAAATGCTGACCGGCACCGTGACCGCTGTGACCGGCACCGATGCTCTGAGCACCGGCAACCTGCTCACCCGCACCGTGACCATTGCTGTGCGCAATGCAGGCGGCCTGACCACTGCGCAGGCAGCAACGGCAACCATCAATGGCGTGAACTGCATTGCCGCCAAGTGCTTTGAGTATCAGGCAGAGCGCACCCTGACTGCCCTTGCCGCCGGTACCGTGACGGCCATCAATGTGCCGGAAGGCGGAGCCGTGAACAAGGACGATATCGTGCTGCAGATCAGCGGCGAGGACCTGACCGAGGCCATCCAGTCTGCCGCCGAGAGCCTGCGCAGCGCCGAGCTGAACATGGACAATCTGCAGGAGGCCATGAACAACTACACCATCACCTCGCCCATCAGCGGCACCATTATTGAAAAGAATGCCAAGGCCGGGGACGCGCTGTCCGCCGGCTCGGACCTGTGCACGATCTTTGACCTGAGCTATCTGGAGATGACCCTGAACGTGGACGAGCTGCAGGTCAGCAGCCTGTCGGTGGGTCAGAGCGTGCAGGTCACGGCGGATGCCGTGCCGGACAAAACCTATACCGGCGTTGTGACCCGTGTTTCCTTGAAGGGTACCTCCAATGGCGGCACCACCACCTACCCGGTCAAGGTGCGCATTGATGAGACCGATGGCCTGCGCCCGGGCATGAACGCCAATGCTGAGATCGTGGTGGCACAGGCAAAGAATACCCTTACCGTGCCCAACGCTGCCATCGTGCGCGGCGGCTATGTGCTGGTCACGCAGGACTCCCCCAGCGCAGTCAACGCAGACCCGGGCATGATCGCGCCGGACGGCTATGTGTATGTGCCGGTCAAGACCGGCGTCAGCGATGACAACTACACCCAGATCGTCAGCGGGTTGACCGGCAATGACACGGTGGCTTACGACTCTGCCGCAGCAAGTACCGATACGTACTATGACGACGGCGGCTATTACGAGGCGGATGCAGAGGGCACCGAGGGCGAGGAAGGCGCCGATGCTGCGAACAGCATGGTCGATGAAGAAGAACCGGAAAACGGGACCGTACCGGCGGAAGAGCCTGTGGAAGCCGAGGAAAAGCAGGGCTCCGCAGGGGATGACGTGAATCCGTCTCAGGCAGACGGCGTGGTCTATCTGGGCTGACACAGGAGGAATGCATGAGCGCTCTGATCGAGTTTGATGAAGTCTGCAAATATTACCAGATGGGCGATACCACGGTAAAGGCTGCCGACCACATCACCATGAAAATCGAAAAAGGCGAGTTCGTGGCCATCGTGGGTCAGTCCGGTTCGGGCAAATCCACCTGCATGAACATCATCGGATGTCTGGATGTGCCCACCCACGGCACCTACCGCCTGAACGGAAAAGACGTTGGCCGGATGAGCCGCAACGAGCTGGCATCCGTCCGCAACGAGATGCTGGGCTTCATCTTCCAGCAGTACAACCTTTTGCCAAGGCTCAACCTGATGGAGAACGTGGAGGTGCCGCTGGTGTATGCGGGCATCGGCCGCGCCGAGCGCCACGCCCGGGCCAAAGAGGTGCTGGAGCAGGTGGGTCTGGGCGATAAGCTCAGGAACCGCCCCAACCAGCTTTCCGGCGGCCAGCAGCAACGTGTTTCCATCGCTCGGGCACTGGTGCGGAACCCGGCGGTCATTCTGGCCGACGAGCCTACCGGCGCACTGGACAGCCACACCGGCCGCGAAGTGCTGGGAATGCTGCAGCAGATGCACGATGAGGGCCACACCGTGGTGCTCATCACCCACGATAATTCCATTGCGGTGCAGGCAGACCGCATCATCCGTCTGGAGGACGGGCGGGTGGTCTACGATGGCGATGCCCATGCACCGGAAGCCGTGGTGCAGCCCACGCTGCTGCCGGATGAGGAGGAAAAAGCATGATCATTGAGACCTTCCGTCAGGCCATCCAGAACGTGTGGAGCAACAAACTGCGCACCTTCCTTACCATGCTGGGCATCATCATCGGCGTTATGGCAGTCATCGTCATCGTGGGCTTGGGCAACGGCATGACCAAAAGCATGCGCGACAGCTTTTCGGCACTGGGTACCAACACCCTTTCGGTGCAGGTGTGGGGCAACGGCTCCCGCACCGTTTCGGTGGAGGAAATGTACAAGCTGCCCACGGAGTACCCGGAGCTGATCCAGTCCATTTCGCCGCAGATCGATTTCAGCGGCAGCGGCACGCTGAAGATCGGCACTACCAGCTACCGCTGGTCCAACATCAGCGGCGTGGACGAGAACTATTCCGCCATGAAAAATTACCAGATCGCACAGGGACGCGGCCTGCAGTACATGGATATGAAGGATAACAAGCATGTGTGTGTCATCGGCGATTACCTCAACCGTGTGGCCTTTGGTGGCAACGGCCTTGGCCAGACGCTCAAGATCGGTGCCAACAAGTTCCGCATCGTGGGCGTGCTGGCGGCCAAAGTCAGCGATCCGGACATGCAGCAGGGCAGCGATGACGACTGCGTTTACCTGCCCTATACCACGGCCATGCGCCTTTCCAGCCAGAGCACGGTGAACAACTATGCCGCGGTCATGGAGGATGAGAGCCGCGCCAACGAAGCAAAGTCTGCGGTGGAAAGCGAACTGCAGCGCCTGCTTGGCTCGGATAACGGCTACTATGTCTATAGCGCCAGCGAGTGGCTGGAGGAAATGAACAACATGATCAACATGGTCATTGTGATCCTGACCGGCATTGCCAGCATTTCGCTGCTGGTGGGCGGCATTGGCATCATGAACATCATGTTGGTGTCGGTGACTGAGCGCACCCGCGAGATCGGCATTCGCAAGGCACTGGGTGCCAAGGAACGCACCATTCTGTCGCAGTTCGTGGTGGAAGCAGCCACCACCTCGGCCCTCGGCGGCGCACTGGGCATTGCACTGGGCTACATCGTATCCATGGGAGCAAACAAGGTGCTGCCCATGTTCACCAGCGGCACAACGGTCACGGTCAGCCCGTCCTTCAATTCCATCGCAGTGGCCTTTGGCATCTCGGTGGGGATTGGCGTGCTGTTCGGCTACCTGCCCGCAAAGCGCGCAGCGCGGCTCAACCCCATTGAAGCATTGCGCTATGACTGAACTCTTCTCTGCCGGCGTTGCGCCGGACTGCAAAACACCAAGGAAGGGGAATATACCTATGAAAAAACGTCTTTTCGCATGTCTGCTTGCAGCATGCCTGGCTGTGTCCGTGCTGGTGCTTCCGGCATCGGCGGCCAGCCTGAACAACTCGGCCATCCAGACGGCCATTACACTGGGCGCTATGGATACCAGCCAGACCGGCAGTCTGGATGCTGCCGTCACCCGCGGTGCATTTGCCAAGATGCTGGTCTCCTTTTCGGCCTACCGCGAAAGCGCCAGCCAGCAGGGCAATCTGGGCACACTGTATAAGGATGTGCCCGGCAGCTCTCAGTGGGCACCCTATGTGCGCATTGCGGTGCAGCAGGGCTGGATAAACGGCTATACTGATGGTACATTCCGCCCGGATAATACGGTCACGCTGGAAGAAGCCTGCACCGCAGCGCTCAAGCTGCTGGGCTATAAAATGACCGACCTCAACGGCGTGTTCCCGACGGCACAGCTGAACAAGGCGCAGGAACTGGGCCTGCGTAACCAGCTGAACCGCAGCCAGAGCGAGGCCATGAACTATGAGGACTGTGCTTTGCTGTTGTATAACACCCTCACGGCAAACACCGCCTCTGGCAGCGCCTATGGTACCAGCCTGGGCTTTACGGTTTCGAACGGTCAGGTGGACACCTCCACGGTAATGCTCAAGAGCCTGAAGGGACCCTTTGTGGCAGCGGAAGGCACCCAGCTGCCCTTTTTACCGCCGGTGATGCATCTACCGCAACGATAAGGTCTCGGCTTCTGCAGAGCTGAACCGCTACGATGTGTATTATTACAGCGAAAGTCTGCAGACTGTATGGATCTACACCCGCAAAGCAGCAGGCCGCATCACTGCCGTTTCGCCCAGCGCCAGCGCACCCACGGCCGTTACCGTGGCGGGCACCAGCTATCAGCTGGGCAGCACAGCAGTGGCTTCCAGGTGTCCAGCTGAACGGCGGCGGCGTGGGCGAAGTGGTCACTCTGCTGCTGGGCATGAACAATGAGGCGGCGGATGTTATTACCGGCGCAGAGGCCGACGAGGTGTTCTACGGCGTGGTGCAGGGCGCAGCCCGCAGCCTTGTGGAAGATAACGGCGCGGATGTGCTGCAGCGCGTGGCTGTCATGTGCACCGATGGTGTTCAGCGCACTGTGAATGTGGACAAAAAGCCTGAACTACCCCAAGGGCTGGCTGGTAGAGATCCGCGTAACGCCGGAAGGCGAGTCCGTGAGCGGCATCGAGAACAAGGTCGTTACCGGCAAGGTCAATGCAGATGCAACGGCACTGGGCAGCTATGCCCTTGCCGACGATGTACAGATTCTGGATACAACTGCGGAGGGTGTGGCTGGGACGGTTCGTCCCAGCCGCCTAGCGGGGACAGACCTGAATCTTCTGAACGTCCGCTACTATACGCTGAATGAGAAGGGCGAGATCGACCGCCTGATCCTGAATGATGTCACCGGCGACCTGTGGACCTACGGCGTGCTGGATGATATCAAGAATGTGGCAGTCAACTACTCGGAACTGCAGACGCTGGCCAAGATCATTTCCACCGGCAAGAGCGACAGCACGGATACGCAGGATAAGATCGTGGACGACCTGAAGGATGTTCTGGTGCCCACCACCAGCGAAGTGCTGTGGGGTGTGATCAACGGCGACATCCTCTCCACTCTGTGGCAGAAGATCACAGCCAACACGGATAGCCTGCTCAGCCTTGGTCTGCGGCAGGTGGGCAACCTTGTAGGCGAACCGTATGCGTCCATCTTCCGCTATATTGGCGGCGGCGCTACCTATGTGTGCTATGTCAATGGTTCGCAGGTAGCTTTCACCACCAACGTCAAATATCCGGTGCTGGTAGGTGGTGTTGCAGCCCGCAGAGAGACGACCGGCAGCGTGCGGACGATGGTCCAGCTCATGCCCATGAAAATCGATCAGGTGGGTGCAGCGTCGGTCATGAGCAACGGCACCCGCTTTGAGATGGCGGACGACGCACAGGTGTATCTGTGGTACAAGGGTCAGTACTACGCCACCAAGCTGACCGAGGTCAACTCGGAGGGCTACTACCTGACCGGCTGGTACGATAACTTTGGCTGTGCTGCGGGCAAGCGCGTGCGTGTGATCGTGGCCGTCAAAAAGGACTGATGGATTATTACAGCGTCCCGCGCCGCATTCTGCGCGGGGCAAGGCAGTTGGTGTACCCACGCCGCTGCCCGTTTTGTGATCGGGTGCTGGGCAGTGTGCCTGTCTGCCCGGATTGTGCCGCGGAGCTGGAAGAGCTGCGCAGGAAGCCGGGAATGCGGCTGGACGCTTCTCAGCATTATTTAGGGAAACTGACCGGTGCAGCAGCACCGTTCCGGTATGAGGGCTGTGTGCGGCGCGGCATCCTGCATACAAAATACCATGCTGCACCGTGGGCGGCGGTGGAGCTGGGCCTCTGGCTGGCAAAGCTGGCCTTTGGCAGCGAGATGCATATGGCCGGTGCAGAACCGGTGCCGGAGCTTGTGGAAGGCATGTCCCTTGGGTACGACTGCATCGTTCCCGTACCGGCATCCGGCAGAGCGCGCGGCTACAATGTGCCGCAGCTCATGGCGGTGCCGCTGGCCCGCGCACTGGGGATACCGCTGTACCCGAAAGCACTGGGCCGCACTCGTGCAAAGCGGCATCAGGCGGGCCTGCCCTTTGAGCAGCGCCTTGCCAATGTGGCGGGTGCCTTCCGGGTGACGGACACGGAACTTGTGGAGGGCAGAAAGGTGCTTTTGGTAGACGATGTGATCACCACCGGTGCCACGGCAGCAGCCTGCACACAGGCGCTGCTGGCAGCCGGTGCCGAGAGTGTGTTTGCAATTGCACTTGCCACTGTTGAATTTGAAATGTTTCCCGCAAGGGATCAGCCGCTGCAGGAAAACGAGCCGGAGTTTTGAAAATTTATTTGCAAAAACCTGGCAGAAAAAGCTTGACAAAACACCCTGAATCAAGTATACTAATTGAGCTGTGAGCGATAACCGCTTGCAGATATCCGGGTGTAGCGCAGTTTTGGTAGCGCGCTTGAATGGGGTTCAAGAGGCCGTGAGTTCGATTCTCGCCACTCGGACCAAACAAAAATAATCCGAACTTGTTTCCGATAGGAGATGGGTTCGGATTATTTGTTTTCTTCGGAAGGTTCAATGCAGGTGTCCGTGGAAGATGAAATCCGAAATCATAGATTGACCGACATAAGCTACGACATGATTTCAGGAGGACACAAACATGAAGTACGATGCAAGAGCTTGCCATTTCAACATGGACACCGGCTGTGTGGAACTACTGCTCCGGGATGGGAGAAAAATTTCCATCGACTGCACCGGGGTCGAGGATGCACTGGACGTGACCATGGCGCAGAGGTCGGAACTGGATTACCTCATCTACAATGATCCGCTGAGCTACGCGGATTTGATTCTGAATGGTAACCCGGAGGAATATTTGAAGAATGTGGCCGGAGGTCATGGATTAGAGGATTTATCGTTTAGAGATTAACTCGATATAAGGAACAAGCCCACAGGTCTGCCGTATTTTTATGCGGTCTATCCTGTGGGCTTGTTTGCTATTATCGACTCATGATTGAATTTGAAATTTCAAGCACGACCGTATCATGTTTATAGGTGGTAACAACCATCGGCAGGCCTCCAGCCTTCAAAACTTATGCAGACGTTTGATTTTCGTATCGTTTAAGCCAGAGGAAAAAGCCTATATTGAGCAGAATGCCCACTACGGTGGAGGTGGGTGCGGACAGACCGATCATAGTCAGGCTGGCATTAGGCTGGATGCTCATAATATATGCCATGGGAAGGCGCACCAGCAAAGTCTGCACCAGCCCCTGTACCATGACCCAGAGCGTTTTGTCGTTACCGTTGAAGTAACCCACCATGCTGAACAGGATGGCGGTGGCGATGGTCTCGGGCGCAAAGCCCTTGAGGTAGGCGTAGCCGTTGGCAATGACAGAGGCATCTGCCGTAAAAAGGCTGGAGAGAACGTCACCCTTGCACCACACCAGTGCAAATACGGCGCAACCGAACACTAGACCGATGCCAATGCCGGTGAACATGGACTGCTCGGCGCGTTTTTTATTGCCAGCACCCACGTTCTGGGACACAAAGGATGCCATGGACTGCATCAGAGAACTGGGGATCAGCATGGCAAAATTAACGATCTTGCACGCCACACCGTAGCCGGAAGATGCCTCCAGCCCCAACCGGTTGACGAAAGCGCAGAGCGCCAGAAAGGAAAGCTGGGTCAAAAACTCCTGCAAAGCCAGCGGCAGACCGATGCCCAGAAATTTTTTGCACTGGGGGTTCAGCTTGAAATCAGAGCGATGGATTTTGAAGGGCAGCTCCTTCTTCAGCAGCATTGCGATTGCACAGATTACGCTGACGGCTTGTGCTGCTACCGTAGCAATGGCGGCACCGGCAGCATCCAGATGAAAACCAGCCACCAGCACCAGATCGCCAATAACATTCACAATGCACGCCACCAGTACAAAGATCAGCGGAGAGCGGCTGTCGCCCAGACCGCGGAAAAGAGCCGAGAGCATATTATAGGCTACAATAAAGAAGATGCCGCTGCCGCAAATGCGCACATAGCTGGCGGTCAGGTCTAGGGCTTCGGCAGGAGCCTGCATCAGACTGGAAATAAGCCGTGCAAAAAACACCAGCACCACGAACAGTGCAGCTGCCAGAAGGGTGAACACAATAGCTGCCCCGCCAATGACTTGCCCGATGTACTGCGGTCGTTTTTCGCCCAGATAGCGGGCAATGAGCACTGTGACACCCATGGCAAGCTGGGTGACAACAAAGGTGACGAGGTTTAGTACCTGACTACCGGTGGAAACCGCAGACAAGCCTGAAGTGGAGCCAAAGCGCCCCACTACCAGAAGGTCTACTGCGCCGTAAGCGGCCTGCAGCACCAGCGCACCCAGAATGGGCAGCATGAAAAAGGCGAGCTTTGGCAAAATGCGGCCTTGGGTAAAATCGGTCTTATCGTTTTTCAAGAGAATCTTTCCTTTCGCACATAATAGCATAGAATTTTTCCAGCGTTTGGATGGTGCACGCTGCATCCTCCTCGGAAATGCTGTCCAGATACGGGAGCAGTTGCGAGAAGTAGTCCGTATTGTACTTCTGGGAAAGCGCTTGCCCGCTCTCGGTGAGAAACAGATAGGTCACGCGACCATCTTCAGCGGATACCTGTTTTCTCAGATACCCTTTGTGCTCCATCTCTTTTACGGTACGGGTCACACCGGGGCGGGGCAGGTTCAGTGTATCGCTGAGATCAGAGATCTTCGGCTGGATGCCACGGGTCTGCAATTTCTGAATAACATCCAGACACTGGATATAAGAGGATGTCACACCCTCCGGCAGGGCAGGCAGCATCTCCCGTGCCCGCTTTGCCAGATAGCAGGCATCCAGCAGCTGCTTGATCAATTCGATGGTCATAATGAAATTCCTCTCCAAACGATTATCAAAGATAATTAACATTGATAATTATACAGAACTGCCCGGGAATGTCAAGTCTTTTTGAAAAATCGGAGATGTCGGCAGCTTTGAGGCAGCTGCTTCCGGCATACCATTCTTGAGAGTGTTTGAGCGAATACAGTCTGAACCATGGATTAGAAGATCAAATACAAAACAAAAACAGGGTGCGCCCCTGCGGACGCACCCTGCCATCGCAATTCACGATTTGATTCGTTGGCAACAACCGTGAATTGCATATCGCAAACAAGTTGTTGAGAATTGCACTGCTTGTAAAACTTGCGATTAAAGCCACAGACAATAGCGATATGTACAGCAGGGAGTTCCCCACCGGAGGGAACTTCCTGTTTTTCGTTGTTTGCATGATGAGCCTGTTCCGCCTGCCACGCGGCAAGCTCGCGTTTGCGCAGCGCAGCGGAGCAATGAAAGCCCCAGTGGGGCTTTTAAGCGACCGAACGGTCTTGCGCAAGCAAGATGGAGGGGCCTCGCCCCGACAAGTGAC
>ENA-OQIL01000199-OQIL01000199.1-human-gut-metagenome-genome-assembly--contig:-NODE-199-length-28912-cov-3.671982_pt1 | contig 28912 bp, 28 predicted proteins | sample MGYA00242583_ERZ504748 | MGnify/ENA primary metagenome ERZ504748 (study PRJEB26092, sample SAMD00036191) | human gut metagenome | host: Homo sapiens | study: EMG produced TPA metagenomics assembly of...
GCTTTGCGCTGTCCCACAGTGCATCCAGCTCGGAAAGGGAGAGGTCAGCCAGCTTTTTGCCTGCGGCAATCGCCTGACGCTCCATCTCCGCAAAGCGGCTGACAAACTTGTTGCAGGTCTTTTCGGCGGCAGCCTCCGGGTCGATCTTCAGGTGACGCGCCACATTGACGGACGCGAACAGCAGGTCGCCAATCTCCTCCTCCGGATCGCCGTCACCGTCGATAGCACGGCGGACCTCGTCAAGCTCCTCCTGCACCTTGTCAAGTGCATCCTTCACGTTATCCCAGTCAAAGCCGACCTTTGCCGCCTTCTTCTGCAGCTTTTCTGCACGGATCAAACTCGGCAGGCTCTTTGCTACGCTTTCGAGCGCCTGCGTATCGGTCTCCTGATGCTTCTCCTTTGCGCTTGAGGTCATCCCAGTTCCTGAGGACCTCCTCGGACGAGGCGACCTCGACATTGCCGAAGATATGCGGGTGACGGAAGATCAGCTTTTTGCAGATGCCGTCCGCCACATCGTCGATGTCGAATGTGCCCTTTTCCTTCTCCATCTGGGTGTGGAATACCACCTGCAGCAGAACATCGCCAAGCTCTTCCTTCATATGCTCGGTGTCCTCGTCGTCGATGGCTTCGCAGACCTCGTAGGTCTCCTCGATGAAGTTGCGGCGGATAGAATGATGATCCTGCTCACGGTCCCACATGCAGCCGTCCGGCGCGCGCAGGATTTCCATAATGCGGAGCAGATCATCGAACTTGTAACAATCCTTTATTTCAAAATCAACCATTTTTGCACTTCCTGATTACTTTAGATGTAAAATATCTGCGATTTTCTCGCCCTTGGGCAGCAGCAGAACATCATCCCGCTCGACTGCACCGAGCGCGAGCAGCAGAACGGCATACACGACAACCGCCACGCCGATGCACGCGAGCGTGATCAGCTTGTCAAGCATGGTTCCGGACGCCGCGTTCAACGCACCGTTCAGTACGCGCTGCACAATGAAAATCGCCGCACCCATGCCGATGGTGGCCGCCAGCGGACGGCAGACCGTTTTTCCGATCGGCGGCAGCGAGCCCGTCAGACGCCTGATGTGGAACAGGTTGATGACCGCGATCAGCCAGTAGCAGAGCGCCGTACTGATGGGCGCACCCATGATATTCAGCGCCGGATTGCCAATGAGAAAATAGTCGCCGAGCATTTTGACAACCGCGCCCGCAAACATCGAGACAAGCGGCAGGTCAATGCGTCCGAACGCCTGCAGCGTCGAGTTGGTGACAGCCACAAGTGCCGCCGCCGGTACGGCAAAGCCGAGCAGACCCATCAGCACACCGCCCAGCTCCGTTCCCTGCGAGTACAGCATGCGCAGAATCGGTCCGGCGAGCATGATGAAGCCCGCGCCAGCCGGCAGGGTGATGATAACCGTCATACGCAGCGTGGTACCCAGTGTTTTGGAGACCTTGGCATGGTTGCCCGCTGCGCGTGCGCTTGCGATAGTCGGCAGCACGCTGACCGCCAGTGCGGTGATGAGCGTCTGCGGCAGGTTGAAGAAGTTGATGGCCTGACCGGTGTAAATGCCGTAAGTGGACATTGCTTCTCTTGCCGTCATGCCGACCGCCGGACTTTGCAGACGCGTGGAAATCAGCGCCACGTCGATCAGGTCGGTCAGGCTCATAACCGCTGAGCTGATCGTGATCGGGATGGACAGACTGAGCAGCGTTTTCGCCAGTTGGCCCGCCGGACGCGCGCTGTCGTCCAGCGCGTGCACCGCCGAGCTGCTGCGATGCGTGATCGCACCTTGAATGAGCATGTAAACAGCGGCAGCCACCTCGCCGATGGTAACGCCGAGGACGGTCATTGCCGCGACTGCCTGATCGGAAAAGTTATGCTGAACCGCGTAATACGCCAGTCCAAGACCGATAAACAGCTTGCCGAGTGACTCGATCACCTGCGAAACCGCCGTCGGCACCATGTTCGAGCGGCCCTGATAGTAGCCGCGGAACACCGCCAGAACAGCAACCATCAGCACACTCGGTGCGATGGCCATAACCGCCAGCCGGGAATCCGCGCTCTTGATCCAGGATGCAAACGTGCCCGCGCCGAGGAACAGCACGACCGAGCAGACCGCGCCGAGCGGAATGAAAATGCTTCCCGCCACACGGACGGTACGCCGCACCTCATGTTCTCTGCCGCGGGCCGTGGCCTCTGCGACCATTTTCGCCAGCGCCGCCGGAACACCGACGGTCGAGATCATCAGCATCGCCGTGTACACGCGATACGCCGCGCTGAACATGCCGAACGCAGGCGAATCCTTGCCGCCGATCATGTTGAGCAGCGGTATCTGGAAGAATGCGCCAATCACCTTGACCAGCAGACTGGCCAGCATCAAAATGAACGCACCCTGAATGAAATTCTGTTTTTTACGCTGCAAACGCCGTACGCCCCTTCCTTTGATCAGAATGGGCATAGCTGCCCTTGCCCGATATTACAATATGATGCATCAAACCGTATTATGTTACAGCTCTGCACCGCAGGACGAGCAGTATGCGTCATCCTTGCCGCACGGTTTGCCGCAGTGCGGGCACGCCGTTACCGAGCGCATTTCCGCCAGCTTGTCGCGCAGCGCAGCCAGCTTTTCCTGCTTGGCATCGACCTGCGCCATCTTTTCGTCCATTTCCTCGTTGGTGACCTCTGCGCCGCGGTGCAGATCGTACACCAGCTTGCCGATTTCCTTGTACAGTGCTTCGCACTCGGTGTTCAGATCGAAAATCTGCAGGTTGATGCGGGTCGCCAGTGCAAGGTCGTTCGCCTTTTTGCCGGCTACGCCTGCCGCATGACGGGAGACCTTGCCGGTCTTATCCGCCATGTCCTTTACCTTATCGAGAAACGCCTGCATTTTCATATCCATAGCTTGTCGCTCCTTCCGACGGAATGTCTCCGTTTCCGGTCTCATGGTAATATCGCGTAATGGAACAAGGGCGATTTGCGGGAAAATTTCCGCAAAACGCCGCAGTTTCAATTATGTGGTATTGCCATTATACTTCATACCCTGCCAAAAAGCAAGAATCCGGACATTTTTCAGCCGATAAACTCATGCAGAACCGAATCCTCCGGCATATACGGCTTGTAGTCGATCGGCGAAACCTTATCCAGAATCGCGCTGAGCGGTGCAAGGTCAGCCTGCTCGAGCATTTTCTCCTCGCCCTGCAGCTTTTCGCTCAGGTACTGCATGAGGATGTTGGTCTCGTACGGCAGATAGGTGTCCACCGTAAGGTCAGCCTGCCCGCGGTACGGCGAAATATACAGTCTCTCGCCTCTCCGCACCGAGTTCCACTGCTTTAAGGTGTACTCCACCGGCGAACTGCGGAACAGGCTGTCGCGCACGGCGCGGCGCAGAAAGCGCAGCATGTGCGGCTCAACGCGGACGTTATGGTCAGTCAGCAGCACACTCGCCACCGAAAGATAGACGCTTGTCGCATGCTTCTCCAGATCGCCCATGATGACCGGATTGAACGCGTGAATGCCCTCGATCATCACAATTTCGTCCTTATGCAGCTGCACCGGACGGTCGTTGCGATGCGAGGTGCGCGTTTCAAAGTCGAAGCGCGGCACCATGATTTCCTCGCCTGCCACCAGACGCGTCAGGTGGTCGCGGAGCAGATCCAGATCCATGCACTCCGGACTTTCGAGGTCATTGACGCCGTTTTCCTCGTCAAACGGAATGTCGTAGGTGCCCGAGGTACGGTAATAGTCGTCCATCGAGATCATGTGCGCGTGAATGCCCGCCAGCTCGAGAATGCGGCCCAGACGGTCGTTCGTGGTGGTCTTGCCCGATGAGGACGGACCGTTGAGCAGCACGACCGGCTTGCGCTTGCAGTTCGCGGCGATCTGGTCAGCCACCAGATGCAGCTGACGATGATAGTGCTCCTCGCAGTCGTTCACAAAGGCTTCCGCGTCGCATTCGGCACGGTGATTGATGTATTTCAGTGTGTATTCTGCCATAGCCAGTCCCTTCTTACGGAATTACTCACTCATTTCCCTATCCTGATCATTTCTTGGGGAACAGCAGCTTTTTCTTGCCGTTGGCCAGTCTGTCCGCCGCCTGAATGTACTCAAGCGGATATTTCGGATTGTTTGCGCGCTCGATCCAGCCAGTCTCGCGCACGACACGCTTGGAAACGCCGCCTGCACCGAGCGACAGAATGGTCTGCAGCTCCTCCATCATGCTCACGTTGTAGAAGCATTCGGTGCCCGGCTTGCACCAGCCGACGTTCTCAAAGCCGCCTGCCATAAATTTCTGCCGATAGAGGTAGTATGGACCGTAGCCTGCGTTCTGCAGCGCGTGCGATGCTCCATCCAGCATTTGAGAAACCGTCTCGCGCTGTGCGGCGGCAGCCGCCTTATCGGTCAGATCAGCGCCGCGCTTGATAGCGAGCGTGTGCACCGTGATATTCTCCGGCGAAAGATTCAGCAAAGTATCCACAGTCTGTGCAAAAGTCTCGGCGGTGTCTCCGGTCAAACCGGCGATCAGATCCATGTTGATCTCGTCAAAGCCCGCCTGCCGCGCCTCGTCAAACGCGCGGAGCACGTCTGCCGAGCCGTGTTTTCTGCCGATTGCGGCCAGAACAGCGTCATTCATGCTCTGCGGGTTGATGCTCACGCGGCCAACGCCCGCGCTTTTGAGCACGCGCAGCTTTTCCGGTGTGATGGTATCCGGACGGCCCGCTTCTACAGTATATTCGCGCAAATGTGAAAAATCAAAGTGATTTTCGAGCGCCGACAGCAGCCGTGCCAGCTGATGCTCGTCCAGCGTGGTCGGTGTGCCGCCGCCGATGTAGACGCTCTGCACCTGCTTGCCCGCTGCGCGGACAAGCGCGGCTGTCTCCTCGATCTCGCGGCAGAGCGTGTCCAGATACGGCTCGATTAGTTTACCGGACTGCGCCGTGGTTGCCGATACGAACGAGCAGTAATAGCACCTCGACGGACAGAACGGAATACCGACGTACAGCGAAATATCGTTTTCACCGATGGTCTTGTCCATCTCCATCGCGGTTGCGGCTGCGCGGATGGTCAGCGCCGTGCGCTCGGGCGAAACGTGAAAGTGCTCGCGCAGCTCGACCGCCGCCTCGCCGCGCGTCATGCCGCGCTCGATCATGCCGCGCGCCAGCTTGGCCGGACGCACGCCGGTCAGGCTGCCCCAGACCGGAGCCTGCGGCAGAAACGGCACGACCGCGTCGTACACGGTCGTTTTCACCAGTTCGGTGATGGTGCGCTTGTAGTCCAGCGTTGCCAGTCCGGTGACGGACGCACGCTTTTCCGCCTCGTGCGTTACACCGTCCATGCAGACGATCGCACGCGCGGCGGCTTCGCCGTTCTCCTCGGTCAAAATGCTGCGGCAGTACGGCTCAGTAAGCTGCTCGGCCGAATCTGCCCTGCTCAGCGTTTCAGTCGGCAGCAGATGAAACAGCATTTCCTCTACCGCGTGTTTCAGTTCGTGATTTTCCAGTGTATAGATCATTTTCCCATCGCCTGCAGCATATACGGATTGTATGCGCGTTCCTCGTTCAGTGTGGAGATGCCCTCATGGCCGGGGAATACCTTGTAATCGCCGTCAAGGTCATGCAGACGCTTCAAAGAACGCAGCATGGCGGAGAAATCGCCGCCCTCAAGGTCGCAGCGGCCGCACTCGTGACGGAATAGCGTATCGCCGGTGAACAGGCAGTCGCCGATCCTGATGACGGACGAGCCGGGCGTGTGACCGGGCGTTGCCATGTAGGTCGCGGTCATGCCGCCGAACGTCACCTCGGTGCCCTCATTCGCCAGAATATCCGGCGTATCCTGCACATAATTGCGTGCCAGTCCGCGGAACTGACCCATGTTGTCGCGGCTCAGCAGCCAGATGTCCTTCTCCGGCACAACATACTGTGCGCCGGTGGCTTCGAGTACCTCGTGCGCCGCCAGAATGTGGTCAAAATGCGCGTGCGTCAGCAGCACATACCTGACATTCAGCTGTTCCTCGTTTACCGCGTTCAAAATCGACTTGGCGTTGTCGCCCGGATCGATCACCGCGGCTTCGCGGGTTGCTTCGTCATATACAATGTAACAATTCGTGCGGACCATGCCCACACAAAGCTGCAACAATTTCATAGTAATATCCTTTCAGGAAATTAGTAGTTAGGAATTGCGGTGGGCAGCTTCGCTGCCATTTTAATCATCGCGCTGTGCGCGATACCACAATTTTCAATTTTCAATTCTCCATTATCTCCGCATGTCCTTGGTGTTCCATCCACAGCGTTACCGGGCCGTCATTCAATAGATCGACCTTCATATCCGCGCCGAACTCACCGGTCTCGACCGGCAGGCCGCTCTCGCGGCAGCGCGCGATGAATGCTTCATACAGCGGGATGGCGGTCTCCGGACGGGCAGCGTTCGTGAAACTCGGGCGGTTGCCCTTGCGGCAGTCACCGTAAAGCGTGAACTGCGACACGATGAGCAAGCCGCCGCCGACATCCGCGAGCGAGCGGTTCATTTTGTCGTTTTCGTCCGTGAATACACGCATTTTAACCGTTTTATCGGCCAGATAAACCGCATCGTCCACGGTATCACCGTCTGTGATGCCGAGCAGGACAAGGAAGCCCTGTCCGATCTGTCCGTGAATCCTGCCGTCGATCGTGACCGAGGCGTGAGAGACGCGCTGAACCAGTGCCCGCATTGTTTTTCCTCTTTTCGTAGTAAGTTTTGAATTTAATCTGTTGATTTTTTGATTTGGAATGGGTGCCAAACCTTGGCTGGGGTTCCAAAAGGGTAGACACCAATGGTTTCTACCCTCTTGGGACTCCGTTTCCTTTTTTGGATACCTTGAGTGCAGATGGTAGACTTCGCAAGCAGGAAAGGAACGGCAGAGGATTTTTTCTTCCGCATGGTATCCACTTATTCGCATTTCGGATACCGTACTGCTACATCCAATTGGGGTCTACGCTGGGCGCGGCATAGCAGTGCCGCGCAACTCCTTTGATGATACCAGTTAGATACATCGTGGGGCTCGATGACCCATCGAGCCTTTGTAAACCTTCTGCACCAGCCAATGCCTCCCCTTTTAGGGGAGCCTGAAACGCGCAGGCACAAGCGCTTTCCGCGTCTCATTTTCCATTCTCCATTCTCAATCATCAATTATCAATTCGTATCCACCGTTCTGGTCACATCCACAACGCCCTTGATGGAGCGCAGGCGGCTGATCATATTATCCAGCTGATGGACGCTCGTGACGTCAACCATGGCGTTGATAACGCCGTAGCCGTCGTTGAGGTCGCGTGCGGAAATCTCGTGCACATTAATTTTACTGGAGGCAAACGCCAGCGTAACGTCACTCAGCACGCCGATACGGTTGCGCGTGGAAATCTGCAGACCGGTGGAGAACTTATTGACATGACCGGCATTGGCCGCCATATCCTCATCCCACCAGGCACGGACCCAGCGGTCGGGTTCTTCCTCGATATGGACATTCACGCAGTCGCGGCGATGGATGGAAACACCGTAGCCGCGGGTGACAAAGCCGACGATCTCATCGCCCGGAATCGGCGTACAGCAGCGGGCAAACTTGACCAGACAGTTATCAATGCCTTCGACAACAACGCCGTCGCTGGATTTATTCTGGCGGCGCTGCTGCTGCTCGTTCTGCGGATGCGCGGCACGCTCGGCCTGCTCGCGCTGACGGCGCAGCTTGCCGACATCGTCCTTGACCTTATTGATGACCTTAGTCAGCATAATGCCGCCGTAGCCGATGGCCGCGTACAGCTCATCGACTGTGTTGAACGAGAACTTGTTGAGCGTGTTCTTCTGCACCTCTTCGTTCTCATAGAAGCCGTTATACAGCAGGTTGGCACGCAGCTCGCGGTCGAGATCCTCCTTGCCGTTGACGATATTTTCCTCGCGGCATTCCTTCTTGAACCACTGCTTGATCTTGTTGCGCGCCTCGGTGGTCTTGACGATCTTCACCCAGTCACGGCTCGGACCGTGCGCCTCCTTGGAGGTCAGGATCTCGACAATATCGCCGTTTTTCAGCTGGCTGTCGATCGGTGCGATACGGCCGTTCAGCTTGCAGCCGGTCATGCGGTTGCCGACTACCGAGTGAATCGCATACGCAAGGTCGATCGGCGTTGCGCCTGCCGGCATATTGACCACATCGCCCTTGGGCGTAAAGACAAATACCTCGTCCGCGAACAGGTCAACCTTGATGTTTTTGATAAAGTCCTCGGCCTCGGTGTCCTGCTGGGCTTCAAGCAGCTGGCGAATCCACGCAAACGCTTCCTCGTTACCCTTCTTGTCCAGACCCTGCTTGTACTTCCAGTGCGCCGCAACACCGTATTCCGCCATTTTATGCATCTCTACGGTACGAATCTGCACCTCAAACGGGATGCCCGCTCGGCCGATGACCGTCGTATGCAGCGACTGATAGCCGTTCGGCTTCGGCGTGGAGATATAGTCCTTGAAGCGGCCCGGAATCGGCTTGTACAGGTCGTGGACGTAGCCGAGCACGTTGTAGCAGTCCGCCACGGTATCGACAATGACGCGCACGGCGCAGATTGTCGTAGATCTCTGTTGATGGTCTTGTGCTGGCATACATTTTGCGGTAGATGGAGTAAATGTGCTTGACGCGAGCCGAAATTGCGTTGTGGATGTTCGCTTCCTTCAGCTTAGTGCTGATGCGGTCCTGAATGCCCTGCAGGAATTCCTCGTGCTGCTCACTCTGGGCCTTTAAGCCTTCCACAATCTCGTTGTAGCCGATGGGGTCGAGAACCTTCAGCGACAGATCCTCCAGCTCCCACTTGATGCGGCTCATGCCGAGGCGGTGCGCGATCGGCGCGTAAATCTCCATGGTTTCCAGTGCCTTGTCGCGCTGCTTGCGCTCGGGCAGGAACTGGAAGGTGCGGGCATTGTGCAGTCGGTCGGCCAGCTTGATGAGGATAACGCGGATATCCTTCGCCATGGCGAGGAACATCTTGCGCAGGTCCTCGAACTGCTCCTGCTCCTTGGAGTAGCGCAGCATGCCCAGTCGGGTTACGCCGTCTACCAGCTCCGCGACCGGCGTGCCGAATTTATTTTCGATCTCCTTGTAGCCGAACTCGGTGTCCTCAATGCAGTCATGCAGCAACGCTGCACAGATGGAATCCGTATCCAGACCCATCTCCACAACGATCTCAGCGACAGCGACCGGATGAATGATATACGGCTCACCGTTGCGGCGCTTCTGCTCCTCCCTATGTGCCTTGGCCGCACATTCGTATGCCGCGCGAATCTTCTTGATATTCGCCTGCGGGTTTTGTTTTTGTACGCGTTCGATCCAAAAAAATCCAGTTTCGTTTGCTAGATCCTTCCCCCATTCGTGTCACCCCGCCATACTTTGCAATGTGGCAAGGACAACCGATCCGGAAATATCGGCCTTGCCCTCGTAGGGTTTGAGCAAAATATTGAGCATGCCTTCCTTGAAATGATAGCTGATGAGTCCGGACTCCTGAAAAACGTCCAGACAGACGAACAGCTTGCCGATGTTAATGTCGCGTCGGCTTTCCCACGCAACCCGGCGGGAAAGTGCCCCGTCCGGTACGGAAAGCCGTCCGTCCTCCGCGCGGCAGGTCACATGCCGCCAGACAGCAACCAGATCCTTGCGGTCGGGCAGGAGCAGACGCGCTTCCCTTGCGGTGAGCGGGCCGTCCTGCATGAGTGTATTATACAGATTGAGAATCTTCTGATCCGCCAGATGCTCGCAGTCACTCAGCTGCACATCGCAGATGGTCAGCTGCACCGAACGGCGGCCTCGAAATTCGTTGATCTCCAGATGAAAGGCGGCATCCACGGTGTTGCCCTCGACAAAGCCGAGACCGCCCGCACCGATGCCGAACCAGATTGCAGAAAAACGCTTGCCGTCCTTGATGAGCGACAGACGAACATGTCGGTCGCTGGACAGCGGCGTAATCTCCTCAACGGTCATGTTCTTCATGCAGAACACAGGCTCCGCATTTTTCATGCCATACGGCTCGAGTACGCCCAGAGATTCGATGTTCTCCTGTGTCAGCCACTCCGGCTGCACCATGCAGTCGATGTGCAGCTGCGGAACGAGCTCCGCCATGGTGACATGCGTTTCCGCGTACTTGCGCAGGCGCGTGCGGAGTTCTTCGATCCTGTCCGCCTGCACGGTCAGTCCTGCGGCAAGCGCATGACCGCCGTAGCGCTCGAACAGGTCCTCACACGAGGTGAGCGCCTCAAACAGATTGAAGCTGCCGATCGAGCGGCCGGAGCCCTTGCCTACGCCGTCCTCGTCCACCGAGATGAGCACGACCGGACAGCCGTAGCGGTCGCACAGGCGCGAGCACACAATGCCGATAACGCCCTGATGCCAGCCTTCTCCGGCCAGCACGATAATTTTATCCTCAAGCGGGTTGTATTCGCGGCGCAGGCGTGTGAGCGTCTGCTCGAGTATCTTGTTCTCCTCGCTCTGGCGCAGCTTGTTCTGCTCGCAAAGCTCGGCGGCAAGCGCCTGTGCGCGTATCGGATCTTTCGTCAGGAACAGCTCTGCTGCCAGTTCGGCCTTGCCCATGCGGCCCGCCGCGTTGATGCGCGGCGCAAGCACATAGCTGATGGTCGAGGAGGTCAGGCGCCTGTTCTTCATCCCCGCCTCACGCAGCAGCATTTCCAAACCGATATTCGCCGTCACGGACAGCTTTTTCAGTCCTTCCGCCACGATAATGCGGTTTTCACCGACAATCGGCATGACATCGGCTACCGTGCCGAGCGCTACAAGGTCGGCGTACCGGTCGAGCACGGAAAGCGTATCGCCCTCGAGTGCGCAGATCAGCTTGAATGCCACACCGACACCCGCAAGACTGGAAAACGGATAGGTATCGTCCGTCCGCTTGCAGTCCACGACCGCCTGCGCGTCCGGCAGGTTTTCGTGGCACTCGTGGTGGTCGGTAATGACGACCTGCATGCCGAGCTCGCGTGCGACGGCAATCTCCTCGTTGGCTGTAATGCCCGAGTCCACCGTGATGAGCAGGCGCGTGCCCTGCTCATACAGCTGCTCCATCGCCGGACGAGTCAGACCGTAGCCGTCCGTCAGACGATTGGGAATGTAATATTCACATTTTGCGCCCTTGCTGCGCAGATAATCCACCAGTGTGCACGTTGCCGTGATGCCGTCCACGTCGTAATCTCCGTAGACCACCATTTTCTCTCCGCGATCTATTACGTCGCGGATGACCTCGACTGCCTTATCCATATCGGTCAAACCGAACGGATCATGCAGTCCTCGCGCATCGCAGCTCAGGTAATCCGCCGCAGCCTGTGGTGTGTCGATGCCGCGCGCCGACAGCACCGCCGCCGTCAGCGGTGTATAGCCGGTCTCCCGCGACAGCATCCGCACCCGCTCGGTATCCGGCGAGGCGATCACCCATCGCTTTGCTCTCATATTGAACGATCCCTTCCTGAGTCACGGCAGCAGCACGCCTTCCGGCGCCTGCGTATAGTAACTCCGATTTTATATTATCACTATTATACCAAAACACACCCAAAATCACAACATCTTTATCAATACAGAAAAAACAGGTGTCTCGCTAAGAAACACCTGTTTTATTACACATTTCGACTTTATTTATCGCGTTTTCCGCCGTTTTTGCGGGCGAGAATCGGGCCGAGATACTGTCCGGTATACGAACCCTCGCACTGTGCAACCTCCTCCGGCGTACCGCAAACGACCAGTCGACCGCCGCCGTCGCCGCCCTCGGGACCGAGGTCGAGGATATAGTCCGCAGTCTTGATGACATCCAGATTGTGCTCGATGACAACAACCGTGTTGCCTGCGTCCACCAGCTTCTGCAGAACATCCACAAGCCTGTGGACATCTGCGACATGCAGACCGGTGGTCGGCTCATCGAGGATATAGATTGTCTTGCCGGTCGAGCGTTTGGACAGCTCGGTCGCCAGCTTGGCGCGCTGCGCTTCACCGCCGGAGAGCGTTGTGGAGGACTGCCCCAGCTTAACGTAGCCCAGACCGACCTCGCGCATGGTCTCCAGACGGCGTGCGATCTTCGGCACGTTGGCGAAGAACTCACACGCTTCATCCACCGTCATATCCAGCACTTCGTAGATGTTCTTGCCCTTGTAGCGCACCTCGAGCGTCTCCTTGTTATAGCGGCGCCCCTTGCACACATCGCAGGGAACGTAAACGTCCGGCAGAAAGTGCATTTCGATTTTGAGCAGGCCGTCACCCGAGCAGGCCTCACAGCGGCCGCCCTTGACATTGAAGGAAAAACGGCTTGCGCTGTAGCCGCGCGCCTTTGCGTCCGCCGTTTTGGCAAACAGGTCGCGGATATCGTTGAACACGCCCGTATAAGTCGCCGGATTGGAACGCGGCGTACGTCCGATCGGCGACTGGTCAATGTCGATGACCTTGTCGAGATTCTCGATGCCGATGAATTCGTCATGCGCTCCTGCACGGGTCTTCGCGCCGTTCAACTCCGCTGCCAGCTTTTTGTACAGGATTTCATTGACGAACGAGGACTTGCCCGAACCCGAAACACCGGTCACACAGGTGAGCGTGCCAAGCGGAATGGTAAAGTCCGTATGCTTGAGGTTGTTTACCGCACAGCCCTTGACCGTGATGCTCTTGCCGCTGCCTTTGCGCCGGATTTCGGGCACCGGAATGAATTTTCTGCCCGAAAGATACTGTCCGGTGATGGATTTATCACTTTTCAGCAGCTCGTCTATCGTGCCCTCGAACACGACCTCGCCGCCGTTGCGTCCCGCCCCCGGACCGATATCCACAATGTGGTCAGCCGCAAACATGGTGTCCTCGTCGTGCTCGACCACGATGAGCGTGTTGCCAAGGTCGCGCAGCCGCCCCAGGGTCGCAAGCAGCTTGTCGTTGTCGCGCTGATGCAGACCGATGGACGGCTCGTCGAGGATATACAGCACGCCCATCAGCGATGAGCCGATCTGCGTCGCCAGCCGGATGCGCTGGCTCTCGCCGCCGGACAGCGTACCGGACGAACGCGAGAGCGTCAGATATTCCAGTCCGACCGACTGCAGGAAGCCGAGGCGGTCCATAATCTCCTTGATTACTCTGTCACCGATTTTATGCTGCATTTCGGTCAGTTTGAGCGTGTGGAGGAACTCCATCGCCTTGACAACCGACTTTTCTGCGAACTCTGCGATGTTCAGTCCGCCGAGCGTGACCGCCAGCACCTCCGGGCGCAGACGGCGGCCGTGGCATGCCGGGCACGGGCTTTCGCTCATCACTTCTTCAATCTCGCCGCGCGACCACTCGCTGTTGGTTTCGCGGTAGCGGCGTTCCAGATTGGGAATGATACCCTCGAACGGCTGGCGCATCACGCCGCCCGAAATGCGGCTGACCGACAGCTCGAGCGGCTCATCTCCGGTGCCGTACAGCAGCTCGTCGAGCGCCTGCTCGGAGAACTCCTCGATAGGCGTTTCCAGCGTAAAGCCGTGCTTTTTGCCGAGTGCGTTGTAGTACATCGCCGCGATGCTGCCCGTGTCGGCGTTCCCCCACCCGGACGCGCGGATAGCGCCCTGCTTGATGGAAAGATGGCGGTTCGGAATGACACGGTCCGGGTCAACGCGCTTCTGGATGCCCAGACCGGTGCACACCGGGCACGCGCCATACGGGTTGTTGAACGAGAACATCCGCGGCGTGAGCTCCTCGATAGAAATGCCGCAGTCGTCGCAGGCGTAGTTCTGCGAGAACGTGATGGGTTCGCCGCCAATGACATCCGCAATCACCAGACCGCCGGACAGCGCCGAGGCGGTCTCCACCGAATCCGTAATGCGTCCGCGGGCGTCCGGACGGATGACAACACGGTCAACAACGATCTCGATGTTGTGCTTCTTGGTTTTCGCCAGCTTGAATTCTTCCGAAAGATCATGAATTTCGCCGTCTACGCGCACGCGGACATAGCCCTGCTTGCGGGCGTTCTCGAACACCTTAACATGCTCGCCCTTCTTGCCGCGGATGACCGGCGCAAGCAGCTGCACGCGCGTCTTTTCTTCAAGCGCCATCAGCCGGTCAATGATCTGGTCGATGGTCTGCTGGTGGATCTCCTTGCCGCATTTCGGGCAGTGCGGCGTACCGATGCGCGCCCACAGCAGGCGCATGTAGTCGTAGATCTCGGTGACCGTGCCGACCGTCGAACGCGGGTTCTGCGAGGTGGTCTTCTGGTCGATGGAGATGGCGGGCGACAGACCGTCAATGTAGTCCACGTCCGGCTTGTCCATCTGGCCGAGGAACTGCCGCGCGTAGCTGGACAGCGATTCAACGTAGCGGCGCTGACCCTCGGCGTAGATCGTGTCAAACGCCAAAGACGATTTACCCGAGCCGGACAGGCCGGTGAACACCACCAGCTTGTCGCGCGGAATCTTGATGTCGATGTTTTTCAGGTTGTGCTCTCGCGCACCTTTAACGTGAATGTATTCCTGCATTTTTATTTTCCTTTATTGTTACGCATAACGGGTTGAGTAATTGAAAATTGAGAATGGAGAATTATCGCCGCAAAGCGGCGCACCTCGTTCTGCAGCGCGGACGGAACTTCGCGCAAGAATAGCGACATTTTCCATTTTCAATTCTCCATTATCCATTTTCAAGCGCCTTAATCTGATCACGAAGCTGTGCCGCGATCTCAAACTCGAGCTATCTTCGCGGCCTCCTTCATCTGGCGGGTCAGGCGGGCGATTTCCTGCTGTTTTTCGCCCTTGCTTCGCAGCTTTTTCTTGCTGCTCGAGGGCACATTCGAGGTGATCTCGATAACATTCTGCACCTTTTTATGCACAGACCTGGGGATAATTCCGTGTGCCTTATTAAACGCATCCTGCAGCGCACGGCGTCGCTCGGTCTCGTCCATGGCGCGTTTCATCGAGGGCGTGATGCTGTCTGCATACAGCACGACCATGCCGTGCTCATTTCGCGCAGCGCGGCCGATGGTCTGGATGAGCGAGGTCTCCGAGCGGAGAAATCCCTCCTTGTCCGCATCGAGGATGGCAACCAGCGATACCTCGGGAATATCGAGTCCCTCACGCAGCAGGTTGATTCCGACAAGCACATCGTACACGCCGAGACGCAGATCACGCACCAGCTCCTGCCGCTCGATGGTCTTAACATCGTGGTGCATGTAGCGCACCTTGATGCCTGCGGTTTCAAGGTAATCGGTCAAATCCTCGGCCATTTTCTTGGTGAGCGTGGTGACCAGAACCCGTTCTCCCTTGGCTGTGCGGGCGTTGATTTCGCCAATGAGATCGTCGATCTGGCCATCAACCGGACGGACAACAACCTCCGGATCAAGCAGACCGGTCGGACGGATGACCTGCTCGACCACCTGCCCCGAGCGCGACAGCTCGTACTCGGCAGGCGTTGCGGAAACATACACAATCTGGTTCAGACGGTCGTTAAACTCATCAAAATTGAGCGGGCGGTTGTCATACGCGCTCGGCAGGCGGAAGCCGTTTTCCACCAGACTTTCCTTGCGGGCGCGGTCGCCGTGGTACATGGCGCGCACCTGCGGAAGCGTCACATGACTCTCGTCCACGATGAGCAGAAAATCCTTCGGGAAATAGTCGATGAGCGTGTACGGCGCACTTCCCGGCGCACGCCGCGACAGCACGCGCGAATAGTTCTCGACGCCCGAGCAGAAACCGATCTCCTGCAGCATTTCAATGTCGTAGCGGGTGCGCTGCGCGATGCGCTGTGCCTCGATCAGCTTGCCGTTTTCCTCGAAGTATTTTACGCGCTGCTCCAGTTCTTCTTCGAGGTCCTTGATGGCTTCCTCCAGTTTTTCCTTGGGCGTAACGTAATGGCTCGCCGGGAAAACAGCAATATGACCCAGTTCACCGAGAGAAACGCCGGTCAGCGGGTTAATACGGCTGATGCGGTCCACCTCATCACCGAAAAACTCGATACGGACAACATCCTCATCCGAGTATACCGGCCAGATTTCCACCGTGTCGCCGCGCACGCGGAAGCGGTTGCGCTCGAACGCAATGTCGTTGCGCTCGTACTGAATCGCAATCAGGCGGCGAATCAGCTCATCACGGCTGATCTCCATGCCCGGACGGATGGAAATCACCATGCTTTTGTAGTCGATCGGGTCGCCGAGTGAGTAAATGCACGATACGGACGACACAATAATCACATCGCGTCTCTCGCTCAACGCCGAGGTCGCCGAGTGGCGCAGGCGGTCGATTTCATCATTGATGGCGGAATCCTTCTCAATATAGGTGTCGGTCGAGGCGATATACGCCTCTGGCTGGTAATAATCGTAGTAGGATACGAAATATTCTACCGCATTCTCTGGAAAAAATTCGCGCAGCTCGGTGCAGAGCTGTGCGGCCAGCGTTTTATTGTGCGCGAGCACCAGCGTCGGGCGCTGGGTCTGCTCGATGATGTTCGCCATAGTGAACGTCTTGCCCGAGCCGGTAACGCCCATCAGCGTCTGCTCGGTCAGACCGTTGTTGATGCCCTCCACCAGTTTGGCCACCGCCTCCGGCTGATCGCCTGCCATTTGGTAGGGGCTGTGTATCTTAAATTCCGGCACAGAGCGTACCTCCTTTTTTGCCACTCAGTATCTTTTTCGCAAGCTGCCGCTTCTTAATCGACCGATAGATGTGAAATTGCTGCGTGCCACAACGCAGTGATCGACCAGCTCCAAACCCAGTTCGGAGAGCGTGCGCTGCAGACGGTCAGTCATATCAAAATCCTCCTGCGAAGGTGTCGGTGTGCCGTTCGGATGATTATGCGCCAGCGCAACGCCTGCCGCACCGGCCATCAAGGCACCGCGAGCGATCTTGTAGCTGTCCACCTGCACCCGCGCATGTCCGCCGCGTGCGATCTCCTCGCACTTGAGCACACGCCCCGCGCCATCCACATAGGCGGCCAGCAGCACTTCCTCCCGCTCGGCGCACAGCTGCGGCACGAAATACGCGCCGATGCGGTCATAAGTGTTCAGTTTATCGGTAAACTGCTCCATTTTCGCCACATCCGCCTGATAACGGTGAAACAGGGCAAAGCACAGGTGCAGCAGCTCCGCCGAGCGCGGACCGACGCCTTCGACCGTCTGCAGCTCGTCCTCGGTTGCCTCGAGCACCGCATGCAGTGAACCAAACCGCTGCATCAGCCGGTGTGCTGTCGGGTTGGTGTCGCCCTGCCGCACCGCAAAATACAGCAGCATCTCCAGCACCTCGTGGTCGCTGAAGATCTCCAGTCCGAACCGGCGGAATTTGTCCAGCATGCGCTGGCGGTGACCCACATGGTGATTTTCCGGCATGGTGTACCACCTTTCTTTTTAATTAGTAGTTAGTAATTAAAGGTGTATCTTCTCCACCGCCTGATTGAGCGCTCTGGTTACCAGCGGACTGTCCTTGATCTCCGGGAACGGAACAGTCGGCTGCGGTGCGCCGTCATGCGGACGCAGGCTCTTGCCCATCCAGAGGACATCGCGCCACTGACCGAATTTATACATGCTCTCCTGATATGCGCCCGAGATGATAAAGCCCATGGCTTTATGGAACTTCATCGACCGCTCATTCGGTGAAGTGATGCCGACGTAGATATTATAGTATCCCTGCATCGCCAGCAGTTCAAACAGCGCGGCGTAAATCGCACCGGCGATACCGTGGCGGTGCTGCTCCTGTGCAACGTAGATGGACGTTTCGACCGACCACTGATAGGCAGCGCGGGTACGGTGCGGCGCAGCATAGCCATAGCCGACGACCTCGCCGTCAATGCGGCAGACCAGCCACGGCAGCTTTTGGGTATAGGTGCGCCACCGGCGGGTAAACTCCTCCATTGAAGGAGCATCGTACTCGCTCGACACAGTAGTTTGAACAACATACGGCGCATACAGCGCAAGCATCTCGGCAATATCTTCTTCCTCTGCAGGACGCAGAACAACTTCCGGCATGTTTTTTTCCTCGTTTCGACATAATCTCGATATAAGTATACCGCATTCATTTTTTATGTTCAATAGGAGATTATCAAAAAACCGCACATTTGTTCGCCTTGTATCTGCTGATTTTTTTACAGTATAATTCTTGCCGTTCTATATAATATTCTTTGTCATTTCAGCCGATTGCATTTTGCCCTGCCGAGTAGTATACTATGAAAAGCACTGACGAAAACGGCGTTTCGCCCTGCTGGGGAAGAGAAGGAGGCATCGCGCATATGGTTCGCTACGGTTTTATCCATACCAAAGAGGATATCAAGTTTCTGGTCCTGTTCGCCATGGATCTGCTGCCATTTCCGGTCAGCTTCAGCACCATTGTGGACTTAACGACCTGGTGCGACGAAGGCTTTGGCTACTTCGAGCTGAGCGAGGCTTTCTACGAGATGGTCCCGACCGGGCACATCGAGGAGATCCCCGACAAAGGAGAAACCCTGTACGCCATCACCGAAAAGGGACGCGCAGGCTACCCGCAATTTTTCGAGAAGCAGCATTCCCTATCCGGTCCGCGAAGCCGCACAGCGCTCTGCGCTGCGTGTCGTCCGCCAGATTCGGCGCGACGCCGGCATCCACACCGCCGTCACCGAGCACGGCCCGAACGACCTGACCGTCCGCATGGAAATGGAGCAGGTGTTTGCAGTGGAAATGAACGTCGTCAGTCACGGACAGGCTGCCATGCTCGAGCGTACCTTTAAGGAAAACGCCGAGGCCGTCTACCAAACATTGCTCACCGCAATGACCAAAAAGCTACGCAAACGAGAAAGAAGCGCAAAAACCTTGAAACACATGAAGCAACTCGGTGTGCTGCTTGCCTGCTGTGTCGGCGGCTCACTGCTCTCCCTTTTACTCCGCGGTCTGCTGCCCGGCAACGTGCTCGGTCTGACCCTGCTGCTCGCCCTGCTCATCTTCGGTGCGGTTCGTCTGCACCATGTAGAGAGCGTAGCGGATTTTCTGCTGCAGAACATGGCATTTTTCTTTCTGCCCGCCATGCTGGGCGTGCTGGAAATCTGGAACGACATCAAAAGCGAAGCACTCGCCATCCTTGCCGTCTGCCTGCTGACCACGCTGTGTACTGCCGCTGCTACCGCACTGACCGTACATATCGTGTTCCGTCTGCAGCACCGTGAAACCGAGGAGGCGTTCGACCATGACTGATCTTCTCTCCTCCTCGCAGTTCTGGCTGCTGGTTTCCATCGGTTTTTATGCGCTTGGCGTAGAGATTCAAAAGAAAACTGGTTCTGCGGTCTGCAATCCGCTGCTGATTGCCTCGATTCTGGTCGGTGCGCTGCTGATCGCAACCGGCACCCCCTACCAGACCTATGAGGAATCCGGCAAGCTGATTTCGTTCTTCCTGACACCGGCAACGGTAGCGCTTGCGATCCCGATTTACCGCAAGCTGGATGTACTGCTGAAAAACCTGCTGCCCATCCTGCTCGGTGCGTTCGTCGGCTCGATGGTATCCATCGGCAGCGTGCTGCTCTTCAGCCATCTGTTCGGTCTGAGCGAAAGCACGACGCTTTCTCTCGTGCCGAAATCGGTAACAACTCCGATTGCGGTCGCGGTAGCCGAAATGCTCGGCGGCGTAACCTCCATCACCGCGATTGCGGTTGTCATCACCGGCATCATCGGCGCGATCATCCTGCCGACCTTCCTCAAGTGCATCGGCGTGCGCAATCCGGTGCAGATGGGTCTGTCCATCGGCACAGCATCTCACGCAGTCGGTACCTCGCGTGCCATTGAGCTGGGTGAGACCGAAGGCGCGATTTCCGGTCTGGCGATCGGCGTTGCCGGTCTGCTGACGGCACTTATCGTGTCGATTGGCTCGGCAATTCTGTTATAATTGAAAATGGAGAATGGAAAATGTCGCTATCCTTGCGCGATACCCTAATTCTCCATTCACAGAACCACCTTTTCCCTGCATAAAATGCAGGAAGAAAGGTGGTTTTTTCTATGGTGATCCATGTTGTTCGGCCGGGTGATTCGCTGTACCGCATTGCGCAGCTGCACGGTATTCCCCTGCCGTTCCTCATCCAGCAGAACGAGCTGCACGAGCCGTACCGCTTAACGCCCGGGCAGACCATTGTCGTTCCGCAGCCGGAAAAGACGTACATCGTCCGCCGCGGCGACACGCTCGGCAGTATTGCCGCGCAGAACAGCACAACCGTGATGCAGCTGTGGCAGAACAATCCGCAGCTTGGCGGCACTGACCGCATTCAGCCGGGGCAGATGCTTGTACTCAGCTATGGAAATAAGCTGGGACGCTTTGCGGTGAACGGCTACGCCTATCCGAGCATCGACCTGCGCGTTCTGCGCCGGACACTGCCCTATCTGACGTACTTATCCGTATTTTCTGTCGGTTTTGATAACGCCGGACGCATTTTACCGTTCTCTGCCGAGCTGCTTGTGCGCATGGCGCGGCAGTATCAGGTAAAGCCTTTGCTCGTTCTGACAACACTCGGCGAGGACGGGCAGTTCTCCGGCGAACGTGCCCACCGGCTGCTGAACACCCCGACGGCTCGCGCGGCGCTGATTGAAAATCTGGCACAGGTACTGGCCATGCAGGGCTTCGCCGGTGTGGACATCGACTTTGAGTACGTGCCGCCGGAGGACGCGGACGCATATGCCGCGTTTGTCCGCTCGGTCCGCGAGCGGCTCTCGCCTGCCGGATACACGGTCTTCGCGGCACTCGCGCCTAAAACCTCCGCCGCGCAGCAAGGTCTTCTGTATGAGGCGCACGACTATGCCGCGCTCGGCTCTGCGGCGGACCGTGCCCTGCTGATGACCTATGAATGGGGTTACGCGCTGTCCGCTCCGATGGCGGTCGCGCCGATTAACAAGGTAGAGCAGGTCGTGCGATTTGCCGTGTCGCAGGTGCCGTCGGATAAGCTATTCATGGGCATCCCGAACTACGGCTATGACTGGGCGCTGCCCTATGTGCAGGGACAGTCGCGCGCCCGCAGTCTGGGCAACGTGCAGGCCGTCGAGCAGGCGATTCAGGTCGGTGCGCCGATTCATTATGATGACACGGCACAGTCTCCGCACTACAACTACTGGCGCGACCGTGCCGAGCACGAGGTCTGGTTCGAGGATGCGCGTTCGGTCCGCGCCAAGCTGGCGCTTGCCGGAGAATATCAGCTGGCCGGCGTCAGCATCTGGAATATTATGCGGTATTTTCCGCAGCTGTGGCTTGTGCTGAACAGCCTGTACGACATCGAAAAGCTGGGATAAAATTCACCAACCGACCGAGTTTTCCCTGTTTCGGTCGGTTTTTGCCGTATTCCGGCAGTTTCTCCTTGGATTTCCATTGCAAAACGGTTACAAAACCCGCTATCATACGGTGCATGGGAATTTCCCGCAAATCCAAGGAGGTATCTACCTATGAAGTTCAAGAGACTCGTGCCGCTGGCACTTGCGCTTGTCATCGCATCCACCACTGCTGCAGAAGCCGCACATCTGCAGCAGAACCGCTTTTCGTTCGTCGTGCGTCCGAATTACACGCAGACGGTCAGCCGTCCTTTGGCGAGCAAGCCCTCACAAAGCACCGCCGCGAACAGCAGCTACGCCGCGCAGGTGGTCTCGCTGGTAAACGCCGAACGTGCCAGACAGGGACTGCCCGCGCTGACCATCAGCACCACGGTGCAGCAGGCGGCGCAGACCCGCGCCGGAGAACTGCAAACCAGCTTTTCGCACACGCGCCCGAGCGGCGCATCCTGCTTTACCGCGCTGACCGAGGCCGGCGTTTCCTACGCGCGTGCCGGCGAAAACATCGCCTATGGTCAGAGCACGCCGGAGGCTGTTGTGCAGTCGTGGATGAACTCGTCCGGCCACCGCGCGAACATTCTCAGCAGCAGCTTCACCTCGATCGGCGTCGGCTGTACCGTTGTGAACGGAACCGCATACTGGGCACAGCTTTTCACTGCATAAACGCAAAACAGACCGCATTTGCGGTCTGTTTTGCTCTATCCTGCCGTTTATCACGAGAGCGGATATACCTCGCTGTTGATGGTGACCGACTGCACATTATCCAGGTCAAATGCACGCGCAAGCACCGCAATCTCGGTGTCGATACGGTCGGTGTCCTCGGTGGAATTGAAACCGTAAGTGTACAATGTCCGATCGATATCGGCGTTTTCATCCAGAATAACGTACTCCGAGCCGTCCTTCAGCTGCACGCTCAGCGTATCCACATCATCCACCGTGCAGTGCATATCCGCGTTGCGGATGCGAATGCCGATCTGCGACAGAGTTACATCACCGTCTGCGCTCGTCAGGTACGGCATCTGCTGAAATTCCGGCAGATCGACCGCCAGAACCGTCTTTGCGGTACCCGCTCCGTCCGCACGCACGGTCGTTTTACCCGGCTCGAGCGCCTCCAGACGGAGCGGCTCTCCCTGCCTGTAATCGCTTGAAATCGCAAACGCACCTTCTAAATAATAGTCGTTGTCGGTCGAACGCGCGGTATCGAGGTAAAACTCGCCGCCGCAGAAGCCGCTGTCGCCGTACATCACCTCGAAATCAAGCTGTCCCTCCTCGGCATAGCACGAGGACAGCGTGGACCATGTGATGTCTGGCTTGTTCTGATAGCTGTCGATCAGGTGCGCCAGCGTGAACGGCTTTACGCCGTCCTGCTTTTTGTTTGCAAGGTGCAGACTGATCACGCCCGTGCCCGCGCTTTCGTCAAACAGCACGGATTCTACGGACAGGCGGTAGCTGTCGTTCTCGTCGGTCAGCCTGGTGCTGTCCGCCGTCTGCACATACCCTTCGAGATTCGCGTCTCCGCCATTCGGAAACAGCAGTGGAAACCAGCTCTGTGCATTCGCGGCGAATGCGGTTCCGCCGATGCACAGCGCTGCCGCCAGTCCGGCGCAGACGATTTTCTTCGCTGAGAAACGGCGTACCGGCTTGCTTTCTCGCTCGGGCAGGCTGTCCAGTGCCCTGCGGACACTGCGGTCAAATTCTTCGGTCATTTTCGGGAAATCATTATGGCTCATCATGCGAAGCACGCTCCTTTCAAGTCCTTGCGCAAATGCTCTCTTGCCGCTCGGAGACGAGTCTTGACCGTGTTTTCCGGTATGCCGAGCATTCCGGCAATCTCACGGGTCTTGAAGCCCTCTAAGTAGTACAGCTCCACCGGCAGGCGCAGCTTTTCCTCCAGTGCGGTGATGGCGGCATACAGGTCGCTGTGATCATCAGCCGCAGGCGCCGGTATCGCCTCTGCAGCAGCCGCATCATACGGCGCAAGCCGCTGCTGACGGCGCAATATCGTGCTGCACTCGTTGATGAGTATGCGGACCAGCCACGTTTTGAAATACCGCGTGCTGCGCAGCGAATCCAGCTGCTCCCACGCCCGCAGGATTGCCTGCTGCGCCGCGTCAGCACAGTCATGCTCGCTGCGGAGCATGGTTTTCGCTACGCGGTACAGCGTAGGCTCGGCTGCCAGCACCGCGGAGGTAAATTGCTCTCTATCCATCATAAGCGAATTCTCCTTTCCGAAAGCGTCCGGACAGCGCAGACAGGTTTCGTCAAAAGCGCTTCCTGTCTGCGGCTTTCATCTATTAGACGGTTCGGTGCGGCAAATGGTTTTGTGAAAGGGAAAATTTTTCGTACTTGCATTTTGCATTACCTATTATACAGTTACAAGCGCACAGAATGAAATCGGTGCAAAGATTCAAAGCGCATTTCCCCATCGTATCGCACAATACAAATGAATAAAGGAAGAATGCTGAATCTCCACGTTCATTTTCCATCCTCCATTCTCCATTCCTGAACCGATAGACAAAAGTCTCCCGCCATGGTATACTGTCCTTATCTGGTATAGTTAATCCGATCCAAAAGCAAGTTACTTATTGATAACTATTATCAAATAAAAAATATTATTTATTTTTAAGAAAACCTATTGACATTTTGGCACAACACGGTTATACTAAAGTTGTTCCAAGGAGAGAAAGGAAGGAACGATTTGAGAATCACACATGAAGCGGATTATGCAATTCGTGTGACCTATTGTCTGGCACTTGCAGGCGAAAAGCAGTGCGCGAAGGATATTTCCGAGGCAACCGGCGTAACACTCCGGTTTGCGCTTAAAATTCTCCGCAAGCTGACGCAGTCCGGTATTACAAAATCCTATAAGGGTGTTGCCGGCGGCTATGAGCTGAACCACTCCCCATCGGAGATCAGTCTCGGCGCGATCATCGAATGCATTGATGGTCCGATCGCCATCAATCACTGCCTTGCAAATGAGTTCCAGTGCACACACATGGGTACCCAGAATGAATGTGATTTTCATCGCGTGTTCTCGGAGATCAATCGGTCTCTGCGCGATCAGCTTTGTTCGATAACAATGGATCGTTTCCTGCCCCCTCAAAAATAAATTTGTTCAACGATACAGGAGGAAAAAATCATGAAAAAGTTTGTTTGTTCCGTATGTGGTTATGTATATGAAGGCGAAGCAGCTCCGGCAGAGTGCCCGATCTGCCACGCACCGGCAGAGAAGTTCAAGGAGCAGGCTGGCGAAAAGACCTGGGCTGCTGAGCACGTTGTAGGCGTTGCACAGGGCGCTCCGGAGGACATCATGGCTGACCTGCGTGCTAACTTTGAGGGCGAGTGCTCCGAGGTTGGTATGTATCTGGCAATGGCTCGCGTTGCACACCGCGAGGGCTATCCGGAAATCGGCCTGTACTGGGAAAAAGCTGCTTTTGAAGAAGCAGAACATGCTGCTAAATTTGCTGAACTGCTCGGCGAAGTTGTTACCGACAGCACCAAAAAGAACCTTGAAATGCGCGTAGAAGCTGAAAACGGCGCAACCGCAGGCAAAACTGACCTTGCAAAACGCGCTAAAGAACTCGGCCTTGACGCTATCCATGACACCGTTCATGAAATGGCTCGTGACGAAGCCCGCCATGGCAGAGCATTTGCAGGCCTGCTCGCTCGTTACTTCAACAAATAATTAAATAGTTGTTTAAGCAATAAGCAAAAGAAACTCCTGTTATCCACGGATAGCAGGAGTTTTTATTTTGCCGTTTTAATACGGATAATAGTTGATGACCATAAATTTTACTTTAATCTTGCCATCGTTAATATACGTATGGTTAACAGAAGAATTAAATACCAGAGAATCACCGGCATAGAGCTCATAAACGGCGGTATCTGTTTTAAGAGTAAGTGAGCCTTCGATAACATAAATATATTCCTGCGCCCTTGGCGAATGAGCGATTGAAGCATTGGCGCTTTCTGCGTCAAGTTCGCAGTAAAACAGTTCAAAATTGCGTTCCGGCGCAGTGGAAAAATAGCAGTGAACGCGGTATACGCCCGTTTCGTCACTTTGCTCTGCCGTATCACTTCTGCGCACAACGGTGCCGTCCGGCTCTTTAACTTCCATCAGGCGTGTGTACGGCACGTTCAGCCCGTTGGCAATTTTCCAGATAGTGTTAATGGTAGGGTTGCTGCCCCCTTTTTCAATATCCGACAAAATCGCTTTGCTGATGCCGGAAAGTTTTGCCAGCTGCCCCAGCGTCAGGCTGCGCTCCGTACGCAATTTATTTAAGTTAAACGCGATAATTTTCCCTAAGTCCATAAATTCACCTTTAACGTTTAATCTTTATCCTTATCGCCCTTAGCGGCGTCGTTGGCATTGGCTACCGGCGCCCATTCGCGCAAAAGCTGGGCACAGCCGTTGGCGTAGCTGCCTGCATCGCCAAAGCCTGCGGCATAGGCATCCTGGTTATATACGGTTAAAAGCTGAACGTCTTCATAGTACAGCGTTGCGCTGCTGCCGTTGTCGTACACAATAAAACGGTACGGGTCAACAGGCCCGCGCTGACGCGCTACATACAGCGAACCTGCCAGCATATAGGCGCGGTATTCCGGCTTGTCGTTGCCCACGGTCTGAGTAATGTTAAAAGTCCAGTCACCTTCGTGTACGGTTGCCGTGCCGTCTTCATGCACCGTAATATCGGGATGAGGGTCTAACTTTTTAATCTGCTTCATTACGCGTTTCAGGCGTTCTTCCGGTTCCGGATGGCTGCTGAACAGGCCATAGCCCGGATTGCCTTTTTCTTTGGCTAAATCTTCCAGCTTATTAATGGTAAGCACCATGCTGTACGGATTGTAACCTGCCTTAACGCACAGGTTAAAACCTTCCTTATCGGCGCCGCGTTCATCGGTGCGGCTGTAACCTGCTGCCAATGCCTGCGAGGCAAGCCCTGTAAGCCCCATATCGCCCTTGGTGGCAACAGCCAGCAAAAGGGTTGTTAAAAGCTGTTTTTCAATCTGGTGTACGGTATGTTTTTCAACAATATGGCTTACTTCGTGCCCTAAAACGCCTGCCAGTTCAGAATCGCTCGGCATATAATCAATAAGCCCTTTAAACACATATACAAACCCGCCGGGGCAGGCCAGTGCGTTAACTTCGTCACAGTTAAGCACCTTAAAGGTATATTCCAAATCCTGACGGTCGCTTACAGCCACAAGGCTTTGCCCAATGCGGTTCACACGTTCCTGCAGTTCGTAATCCTGCACAACGCCGTACTGAGCTTCCAGCGCCATGGCGGTTTCGCGCCCCATCTCAATTTCCTGCTGCTTGCTTATAATGCCGGCTTCTGCCGGAAAAGCAGTGCCAAGCAGTAAATAAAAGGCAAACAGCAAACCGGCAAATAACTTAAAAATGTTTTTTAATGCCATTTATATCTCCCCTTTTTCGTGCATGGCAGCAATTTCTTCTTTGGTATAGCCAGCGCTTTCCAGCACTTCCTGCGTATGCTCGCCCAAATAAGGCGCGCGTTTGCGGATAGTGCCCGGTGTGTCAGACAGCTTCGCCGCAGATTTTACATAAGTATAATTTCCGAAATCTTCTTTTTTTGTTATAAGCATTTGCGACTGTTCCGTCGTCAAACTGCTGTCCAAAGCCTCCTGCAAGGTGCGGATTGGCGTTACGCAAAACTCGTCTTTGCCGATAAGTTCCAGCCACTCAGCCTGAGTTTTACCTGCAAAAGCAGCTGCCAGTTTCTCTTTTATTTCTGCCGAATGGGCAAAATCAAACTGGCGGCTTTCAAGCTCCGGCAGGTCAATCAACCTGCACATTTTCTGCCAGAACTTCGGCTCAATAGTGCCGATGCTTAAATAACGGCCGTCCTTTGTTTTGTATACGCTGTAATAATGCGATGCCGTACGCCCGAAAGAAGGCATGCCGGTTTCGCGGCAGCCGATGACGCTGCTGATTGCCGTAATTTCCGCATTGATTGCCGAGCTGTACAAATCAACGTTTACAAGCTGCCCTTTGCCGGTGCGCTCGCGGGCATACAGTGCCATCAAAATACCGCTGATGGCATTTAAACTGCCGCCAAGGGCCGCCACCTGCACCGAAGGCACGCTTATATCCGTTCCGTCTTCCGGCGCTGCCACACCTGCAAGGCCTATAACATTAAGGTCATGCGAAGGCATGTGTTTATATTTTCCTTCCGGCCCAAAACCGGTAATGGAACAATAAATAAGCCGCGGGTTAATTTTGCTTACGCTTTCGTAATCAAGCCCCAGCATTTTTAAATACCCGGGGCGGAACCCTTCCAGAAATACGTCTGCATCTTTTAAAAGGCGCAGCAAAACTTCACGCCCGGCAGGCGTTTTTAAATTTACGGTAATGCCGCGCTTGTTGCGGTTCAGCATTAAATGCCAGTAACTCATGCCGGGTTCTTTAGCCGGCGTAAAGCCGCGGGTAACATCGCCCTTTACATCTTCAACCTTAATTACGTCCGCGCCGAAATCGCCCAGAACCATGCCGCAGTACTGCCCCGGCAGCCATTTGCTGAAATCAATTATTTTTATTCCTTCCAAAGCCTGCATAATTACTACCCCTTTGTACAACAAACAATTAATATGCTATATACTTCTACGCCATACGGTGTTTTCCTTTTTATCTTGCGGCAGATATTACAAACATGTATAATATTATTGTATGAATTATTATAAAAAATATTTTTGTCATTTTCATGTTCCGGAGTGATTTTTGTGAATATCCATAAATTAACGCTGGCGGCACTGCTTGTTGCCATAGGCACTTTAAGCGCGCATCTGGTTTATATACCGGCAGGCGCTTCCAAATGCTTTCCGGTTCAGCATGCTATAAATGTACTCTGCGCAGTTATTTTAGGGCCTAAAGAAGCTGTTTCCGTTGCTTTTGTTATTTCCTGCCTGCGCAATATGGCGGGCACAGGCTCGCTGCTGGCATTTCCCGGCAGCATGATTGGCGCCTTTCTGGCCGGGCTTGCCTACCGCCGCTGGCATAATACCGGCGCAGCCATGCTTGGCGAAATTTTCGGCACCGGCATTTTAGGCGGTTTGGCAGCATGGGTTATTGCCTGGGCAATATTAAACAGCAAGGCGGCAGCCTGGTTCTTCGTACCGCCGTTTTTAATCAGCACCATGGGCGGCAGCATAATTGCGGGGCTGCTCATTAAAAGCGGTATTCTTACTCATCTTATGCCGGCTTCATTTTCTGGCAAGGCAGGTAAATAATGGACTTTAATCTTGATAATTTTCTTTCGCAAATTTTATATGTTTTAAGCGGCTTTTTATTCGGCATTTTTGCGTCGCGCTACAGCGTGCTGTCCTGGCGCACCATCCGCGCGCGCGGCATTTTTGCGTCGCTTTTGCAGGTATGTATTCTGCTCATAGCGTTTATTGCTTTTCCGCTGCTTTTTTCTACCCGTACGGTAATGGGCAGCTTTGTATATTACGCTGTTTTGCTTTTCTTTTTCAGCAAGGGTTACAACAAGAGGTGAAATTATGAACGAAAATACTGAAGGTAAACTGCATAATTTAAAACTGGATGTGCCCATTGCAGAAAAATTTGTACAGCCCATGGCCGATACTTTTAAAGTTCTGGGCGACCCTACGCGTATCCGTATTCTGGCTTTGCTTGCCGAAAACG
>ENA-OQIL01000200-OQIL01000200.1-human-gut-metagenome-genome-assembly--contig:-NODE-200-length-28870-cov-3.233065_pt1 | contig 28870 bp, 27 predicted proteins | sample MGYA00242583_ERZ504748 | MGnify/ENA primary metagenome ERZ504748 (study PRJEB26092, sample SAMD00036191) | human gut metagenome | host: Homo sapiens | study: EMG produced TPA metagenomics assembly of...
GTCGCAGCCGTCCTGCACCTTCACGCCCACGCGCGTGCGGAAGCCGGATCCGATATGGAGGGGCGCGTCCTCGCCGGGAGAAAAGGGCGCCTCGTCGAACAGGACATCGATGGCCTGCGCCAGCTGGGCCTTCCCCACCACGCTCACGCGCTCGTCGAGCGCCTCGTAGAACGCGGCGTCGATGGCGGCGGCGCAGCCGGTGACCAGCACGCGGGCATGGTCGTTCGCGCGCAGGGCGCGGCGCACGGCCTTGCGGGTCTTCTTCTCGGCCTCCCCCGTGACCGTGCACGTGTTCACCACGATGAGGTCGGCGGACGCTTCGGACGTCTCGACACCGCGCAGGGCGAGGCGCGCCGCCGCATCGTCCGACTCCACGCGGTTCACCTTGCATCCCAGGTTGACGACGGCGAAATTCACGATTGCCCGCCTGCCTCGCACGCGTCCCCGGCTTCCTCGCGACGGCTTTCGACATGGGCGGACGTGCGTTCCTGCGCTTCGCGCGCGTCGTGCATCATGCGGCCCAGCTCGTGCAGGACGAGCGCAGGAGCCACGATGCCGGCCGTCTCGGTTCGCAGGATGGACGAGCCCAGCGACACGAGCGACGCACGCGGGTTGCAGGCCAGAAGCGCGTCCGCCTCGCTTCGCGAAAGGCCCCCTTCGGGGCCCACCACCACGGCGATGCGCGCGTTCTCGGGAAGCGCGCGGTCGAGCCGGAGGCCGCGCTCGAGCGCCTTCTCGATGCGCGCGTCCAGCGGCGCCTCCTCCCAGCACACCAGCACGGCGGTGGCGTGCGCCAAGAAGGCGCACACATCCGCCAGCGCCATCGGCTCGCCCACCTCGGGACACGCGCGCTGGCCGGACTGCATGGCCGCGCTCTTCGCGATGGCGCGCCATCGCTGCGTCCTCGCCGCGGCCTTCCTCGCATCGAGCCTCACGATGGAGCGCTCGCACGACATCGGAACGAACGCCGAAACGCCCAGCTCGGTGGCGTGGCGGATCACCGTCTCCATCTTGTCGCCCTTGGCCAGGCCCTGCACGAGCATCACGAGGGGGCGCTCCTCGTCGTCGAGGCGCTGCGCGATGCGCACCACCGGGACCGCATCGTCGAAAGCGGCGATCTCGCACTCGAAGTAGTCCTGCGCGGCGTCCACCACCGCGATATGCTCGCCCGGCGCAAGCCGCAGCACGCGAGCGTGCTTCGCGTCGTCCGGCGACAAACGCAGCGGGAAAGACGGCGCCCCCTCGTCGGCAAGCACCTGGTCGTGCAGGTAGAAATGCTGCAGGGACATGGCGACCCGCTAGTTGAACGCGTCGCGGAGCTTCTGAAGCGGGGTGCGCTCGTCGGCCACGTCCTCGCCCAGCTCCTCGGCCAGCTTCTCCAGCAGCTCGCGCTGCTTCTTCGTCACCTTCTTGGGCACCACGACGTTCACGTGCACGTACATGTCGCCGCGCGACTCGCTGCGGAACTTCGGCATGCCGAAGCCCTTCACGCGAACCACCTGCTCGTTCTGGCAGCCTTCGGGAATGCGCACCTGCACCTTCTCGTCCTCGAAGATGCCGTCGATCTCGATCTCGGCGCCGAGGGTGGCCTGTACGATGGAAACGTTCGCGCGCGCATGCAGGTTGTCGCCGTCGCGCTCGAAGAACTCGTGCGGCTGGATGCGGCACGTAACGATGAGGTCGCCCGGGCGGGCGCCGTGCATGCCGGCCTCGCCGAAACCGGACAGGCGCAGCTGCTGGGCGTCGCGAATGCCCACGGGCACCTCGACGGTAACGCGCTGGCGGTCGGGCACGCGGCCCTGCCCCTCGCACTCGGGGCACGGGTTCTCGATGGTGTGGCCGGTGCCGCCGCAGGTCTTGCACGTGGTGGCCGTCTGCATGTCGCCGAGGAAGGTGTGCTGGATGGTGACCACGCGGCCTTGGCCGTGGCAATCGGGGCAGGTGATCTCGCGGCCGTCGGGGCCGAGGCCCGACCCTTCGCAGTCGGGGCACGGCGCCAGGCGATCGTACACGATCTCCTTCTTGGCGCCCGCGGCCACTTCCTCCAGCGTCAGGCGCAGGCCCACGCCCATGTCACGACCTTCCTTGCGCATAGGCGCGCGGCCGGCGGCCTGCCCGCCGAAGAAGGAGCTGAAGATGTCGCCCATGCCGAATCCGCCGCCGAACAGGTCCTCGAAGTCGACGTAGCCGCCGCCTCCGTAGGGGCTGCCGCCGCCGGCCGCGCCGGGAACCGTGCCGAAGCGATCGTATGCGCTGCGCTTCTGCGCGTCGGACAGCACGTCGTAGGCCTCGTTCAGCTCTTTGAACTGGTCCTCGGCATCGGGCGCCTTGTTCACGTCCGGGTGAAGCTCGCGCGCGCGCCGACGGAACGCCTTCTTGATCTCGTCTTCGGTCGCCTCGCGGGACACGCCCAGAACTTCGTACAGATCCTTCGCCATTGTACGCTCGTTACCTTTCCTCATAGACGGCGCAGGACGCGCCGCCTCCCATGTCGTTTACACGTCCTCCAGCGCCGCGCTTGCGATGCGCACCGCCTGTATAACCTTGGCAATAATCCATGCGCGTGGGACCCACCACGGCGACAGCCCCCGCCGACGCGCCTCGCCCGTAGCGGCTGGCCACCACCGACACGCCCGCCAGCGCGGCCGCGTCGTTCTCGCGCCCGATGCGCACGCTGGGCGCGCCCGAGCCCTGCCGGGCGGCGTCGTCGAGGATCTGCAGCAGCACCGTGTCGTCCTCGAGCACCTGCATGACGGGCAGCAGCGCCTGGGACTGGCTGAACTCGGGCTTCGTCAGAAGCGAGCTCACGCCGAGGCGATGCGTGCGCGACGCGTCGCCTTCCTGCAAACACGACAGCACTTCGTCCAGCGCCATGCGCACGAGCGGGTCGCGGAACGCCTCCGCCATGCCCTCGCCCAGGCCGTCCTCGATCTCCTGAAGCGACTTGCCGCCCATCACCTCGGCGAGGAAGCGCTGCACGCGCGCCAGCTCGTCGGGCGACACCTCCTCGGCGAAGTCCATCTGGCGGTTGAACACCTGGCCGTCCTCGGTGACCAACACCACGAGGGCGCGGTACGGCGACAGCGAGATGAGGGACAGCTGCTTGATGTGCAGGTTCAGCACCGACGGAGCCAGCACGATGGACAGGCAGTCGGTAAGGCGCGTGAGAGCCGACGACGTCTGCTCCAGGAGCGCGTCCAGCTCGCTTGCGCTGCGGCGCAGCTGGTCCACCACAGGCCGGTAGCGCTCGTCGTCGCCGGCAAGATCGGACGCCAGCAGGTTGTCGACGAACGCACGGTAGCCGAAGTCGGTCGGAATGCGCCCGGCGGACGTGTGCGGCTGCGTGATGTAGCCGCCGTCCTCGAGGACGGACAGCTCGTTGCGCACCGTGGCCGGGCTGACGCCCAACTGGTAGCGCTCCGTCAACGTGCGCGACCCCACGGGTAGGGCGCGCGCGACGTATTCTTCGATGAGGGCGCTCAGCACCCGTTGCCTTCGATCCGAAAGCACGCTCCTCCACCTACCTCTCTCGCCAGTCGGCTTACCTGAACCATAGTAACGCATCATATTAGCAGCCGAAAGCCGAGAGTGCTAACAACAGGCGGAAATTATGGAGAAACTCGACGGGAGACGCACAAGGAGCGGGCGCGCGTCAGTCGGCCAGATCGAATAGGGCGCCGTACAGCTCGTTGCCGCAGAGCCAGCCGCGCTCGGTGGGCCGCCAGCGGCCGCCTTCGTGCTCGACGAGCCCCTGCCGCTCCAAGTCGGCCAGCACCGTCGTCGCCTCGGGCAGCAACTCCGCGGCGCGGGCGGCGTGCTCGTCGGACACGCCCGCGGTCATGCGCATGCCCAGCATAAGGTTCTCGGCGGCCATCTGGCGCGGGTCGAGGTCGTCGGTCACCTGGCCGTCCTTCACCCGCATGCGACGCTGCGCGTTCTGCGTCATCGTGGCAGCCGAACGGCCCAGACCCAGGTAGGGCACGCCCGTCCAGTACGCGATGTTGTGGCGGCATGCAAAGCCGGGGCGGGCGTAGCTGGCCACCTCGTAGCGCTCGAAGCCCTCCGAATCCAGCACGCGCGCGGCGATCTGCATGTGCGCGGCCTCCACGTCGTCGTCGGGCTCCTCCAGCTCGCCCGCCAGCACCGCGGCGTCGAAGGGCGTGTGCGGCTCGATGGTCAGCGGGTACACGCTCACGTGCGTCGCGCCGAGGCGCACGGCCTCGCGCACGCTCGCCTCGAAGCCCTCCGCGCTCTGGCCGGGGATGCCGCACATGAGATCGACGCTCACGTTCTCGAACCGGGTGCGGGCCGCCTCGATGGCACGGCGGGCGTCATCGGAGGAATGCGCGCGGCCGAGCGTGCGCAGAACGTCGTCGTCGAAGCTCTGCACGCCGATGGACAGACGGTTCACGCCGAGCGCCCAGATGTCGCGCACCATGCGCTCGGTGAGGCTCTCGGGATTCGCCTCCATCGTGCATTCTACCTCGTCGGTGAGGTGCATCGACAGCGACAGCGTGTACAGCAGCATCGACAGGCCCGCCAGCCCCACATGGCTGGGCGTGCCGCCGCCGAGGTACACCGTCTCGACCGCCCCCAGCTCGCCTTCCTTAGCCTTGCGGCGGATCTGAAGGCTGAGATCCTCCACGTACGCTTCGATCTCGGGCGCGCCGGCGGGCACGGCCGCCGTGGCGAAGTCGCAGTAGGCGCACCGCTTCACGCAGAACGGAAGATGCAGGTACAGCGCCTTGTACGGATCGTGCGGCATGAGCGCCTCTCTTCTCACTCGTGGGCGGCGGCATGCTCCCTCGCGCATGCCAGCAGCTCGTCGAACACCTCGTCGAAATCCTCCACGGACACGCAGCCGTTGATCCTGCCGCGCGCGGCGGCGGCGCCGGGCAGCCCCGCCAGGTACCACATAGCGTGCTTGCGCATGCGCACGATGTTCCTGCCTTCACGCGCGCTGAGCAGCCGCGCGTGGCGGCGCGCGAGCGCGATGCGCTCCTCCACGGTGGGCCCGTCAGGCTCCGGCTCGCCCGCAAGCGCAGCCTTGGCCTGGGCGAACAGCCAAGGGTTTCCCTCGGCGGCACGCGCGATCATCACGGCGTCGCAGCCGGTGCGCTCCGTGATGGCCACGGCGTCGGCGCCGCTTCTCACGTCGCCGTTGCCCACGACGGGCACGCTCACGGCCTCCTTCACCCGCGCGATAGCGCCCCACTCGGCGCGCCCGCGGTACAGCTGCTGCGGCATAGCGCCCGTGCACGGCTATGGCGCAGGCGCCCGCGTCCTCCATCCTCCGAGCGAACTCGGGGGCGGTTTCGTCGCCCTCGGCCCACCCTCGACGGAACTTCACCGTGACGGGGCGGCTCACCGCTGCGCGCACCGCGCGCACGATGGAGGCGGCCAGCGCCGGATCCTTCATGAGCGCCGAGCCGTCGCCCTTCGACACGATCTTTCTGGCCGGACAGCCCATGTTGATGTCGAGGTAGGCCAGCGACTGCCCCATCTCGCGCTCGATCCACGCAGCTTGGGCGGCCATCGTGTCGGGCTCGTGGCCGAACAGCTGCACGGCCACCTGGTCCTCCCCCGGCGCGAGGCGCAGCAGATGCCGCGTCTTCTCGTTCGCGTAGGAAAGACCCTTGGCCGACACCATCTCGGTGTAGGTGAGGTCGGCGCCCTGCTCGCGGCAGAGCGTGCGGAACGCCTCGTCGCTCACGCCCGCCATGGGGGCGAGCAGCAGACGGCGGCTCCGGAAGAACGCGTGCATATCCTCCATGGCGCTACGAAGCCATGATCTCGGCCATGTTGACCAAGACGAACCCCAGCAGCACTACGATGCCCACGACGGCGATCAAACAACCGCAGCCCAGCGCGAGCTTGGTGCCGCCCGACGTGGCGGCGCGCATCTCGTCCTTCGCGGCCTTCTTCTCGTCGAACGGGTCGTCCAGCCAATCGAAATCGTCTTTGCGTGCCATGCTCTCAACCTATCTGCATCAGTCGTCCACCTTCAGGATGGCCATGAACGCCTCCTGCGGAACTTCCACGTTGCCGATGTTCTTCATGCGCTTCTTGCCGGCCTTCTGCTTTTCCAGCAGCTTGCGCTTGCGGCTGATGTCGCCGCCGTAGCACTTCGCCAGCACGTCCTTGCGCTTCGCCTTCACCGTCTCGCGCGCCAGCACGCGCCCGCCGATGGCTGCCTGGATGGGCACCTCGAACATCTGGCGCGGAATGATCTCCTTGAGTTTCTCCGTCAGCACGCGTCCGCGATCGTACGCCTTGTCCTTGTGCACGATGAACGACAGCGCGTCGATGGGCTTGCCCGAAAGCAGTATGTCCAGCTTCACCAGCTTCGAGGGCTTGTAGTCGTCGAAGTCGTAGTCGAGCGAGGCGTAGCCCTTCGTGTTCGACTTAAGCTTATCGAAATAGTCCATGATAAGCTCCGACAACGGGATCTCCCACAGCATCTCCACCGTCGTGGGAGACAGATAGTTCATGGTGACGAAGGTGCCGCGCCGTGCCGTGGTCAGCTCCATGACCGCGCCCACGTAGTCGGGCGGAATGAGGATCTTCGCCTTGAGATAGGGTTCCTCGATGCGATCGATCTCGCCGGGATCGGGCATCTCCTGGGGCGAGTGCAGCGAAATCATCTCGCCGCCCTGGCGGTACACGTGGTACTCCACGCTGGGCGCCGTTGCCAGAAGGTCGAGGCCGAACTCGCGCTCGAGGCGTTCCTTGATGACTTCCATGTGCAGCAGGCCCAAGAAGCCCACGCGGAAGCCGAAGCCCAGCGCGTGCGACTTCTCCGGCTCCCAGGCCAGCGCCGGGTCGTTGAGCGACAGCTTCTCCAGCGCCTCCTTCAGAGGCTCGTACTGGTCGCCGTCGAGGGGGAACAGGCCCGTGTACACCATGGGCTTGGCGTCGCGGTATCCCGGCAGCGGCTCATCCACGCCGCCGCGCACGGCGGTGATGGTATCGCCCACCTTCACCTGGCGCACGTCCTTCAGGCCGGTGACCAGGTAGCCCACCTCGCCCACCGACAGCTCCGGTAGCGGCGTCTCGGCCGGGCGGCGCGCTCCCACCTCTTCCACCAGCACCTCGGTGCCGGTGGCCATCATGAGCACCCTGTCGCCCTTCTTCACGGCGCCGTCCACCACGCGCACGAGCGCCACCACGCCGCGGTACGGATCGAAGTACGAATCGAAGATGAGCGCGCGCAAGGGGGCGTCGGCGTCCCCGACGGGCGCGGGAATGTTGTACACCACGGCCTCCAGCAGATCGTGCACGCCCTCGCCCGTTTTGCCGGACGCGAGCACCGCATCGTCGGCGGGGATGGCCAGGCCCTCCTCGATCTCCTCGCGCACGCGGTCGGGCTCGGCCGCGGGAAGGTCTATCTTGTTGATGAGCGGGATGATGTCGAGGTTCGCGTTCATGGCCATCATGGCGTTGGCCACGGTCTGCGCCTCCACGCCCTGGGTGGCGTCCACCACGAGCACGGCGCCCTCGCACGCGGCGAGGCTTCGGCTCACCTCGTAGGTGAAGTCGACGTGGCCGGGCGTATCGATGAGGTTGAACTGGTAGGTCTGGCCGTCGTCGGCCGTGTAGTCCACGCGCACGGCCTGGCTTTTGATGGTGATGCCGCGCTCGCGCTCGATGTCCATGCTGTCGAGCAGCTGGGCCTGCATGTCGCGGCTGGCCACCGTGCCCGTGAGCTCGAGGACGCGGTCGGACAGCGTCGACTTGCCATGGTCGATGTGCGCGATGATGGAGAAGTTGCGGATGAAGTTCGGATCGGTGGTCATAGCCTGTCTTTCAAATGACGCGCGCTCGCACGCATGCGGGCGCTTCGGGAAAACGGAGCCTATTCTACCCTATTCGCGCGCTGCGGACAGGGTTCGCGCGCTACAGTTCCACGACAGCGGTCGCATCGCTCGCGGAATCGACGCGCACGAGCTTGGCGCGAGCCTTGTCGCCCTCGTCCAGACACAGCGCCCAGAGGCCGTCCTCCAGCTCCACGACCGCCTCTCCCCCGTCCAAGGCGACGGACGAATCGATCACAGGCACGAAACCCGAGCCGTCCTCGGCAGTGAACACGGGTCGCGCGACGACGGCAACCGCGGCTCCCGATGTCTTGACCTGCACCCGCGACCCGCTCTCAACGGTTTCCGAGGGCACCGTCGCTCCTTCGTAGACGGGCTTCTCGTCGGAATGGCATGAGGAGCAGGCGACGTTCCGGTCGATCACCTGATGCTGGGACGCGCCGGAGCATCCTGCGAGGGTCACAGCGCCCATGAGGGGCAGCGCGGCGGCGGCCAGTACGCGGACGGGCAAGCGAAAGTCGCAACGGTGCATGGAAGGCTCCTTTTCCCAGGTTGATGGAGAAACGTGCGCGATTTTGCATTTGTGCGTGAAAAAGCGCTCAACGTTTGCTATTCTATCGCATTGTGTATCCGGCAAATACGTTCGCGCGATGGTTTCATCGCCGATCTGCAGACGTGGCTGCGCTTCAAGATTCGTACGTGCCGGTGACCGATTGGTCCGCGAAACAGAGAAATCCCGCCTGTTTCACCATGCATCGAGGCTGCCCGCCTGCGCGGGCGCGCCATGGTTCCCCCGAAGGGGATCGCATGCGAGGCTGTCGTCACCGTGCAGTTGCGACTCTCGAGATCGCCAAACGCTCCGCATCGCCGGAAACGCACGGTATCAGACAGGTTTTGCAAATTGGAGGAACATCACCCATGGCGAACATCAAAAGCCAGAAGAAGCGCATCATCACCAACGAGAAGTCCCGCATGCGCAACCGCGCGGTCAAAAGCGAGCTCAAGACCGCGACCCGTCGCATGAAGGACGCCGTCGCCGCCGGCAACGGCGCCGAGGCCTACGCCGCCGCGTGCGCCGCGTGCCGCCTGATGGACAAGGCCGCCTCGAAGGGCGTCATCCACAAGAACCAGGCTGCGAACCGCAAGAGCGGCATCATGGCCCTGGCCAACACGGTTGCCACCGACGCCGATCGCGCCGCCTACGTGAAGCCGGCCAAGAAGGAGCAGAAGACCGGCTCCAAGAAGGCCGAGCGCAAGGCCGCCCGTCTCGCCGAGATGAAGGCCGCTTCCGAAGAGAAGGCCAAGCGCCGCGAGAAGCAGCTCAAGGAAGAGGCCGCCGCTCAGAAGCGCAAGGCCAAGGAAGCCGAAGAGGCCGCCAAGGCCGAGGCTGCCGAAGGCGCCGAGGAAGCTGCCGCCGAATAACGATCCATGCGCATACGGCACTCGCCCTGCGATCCGTCCGCATATCAAGAGCGAAGGAGCCCCGGAAATCCGGGGCTCCTTCGCGTTAGAGGGCTGTTATCCTGAGCGGAAACCGCGGATTGTCCCCGCTGTCATCCCGAGCGAGCGTTCTGCTTGCATTTTTGACGACAACCTGAAACGCTAGCGCCTCGCCGTCACCGCCAGCACCCAGTCCAGGAAAGCGCTCCTGGGATCGGCGCCGCTCTTCATCGCGCGCTCGGTGTCACGCGAAGAGATGATGGCGCGCCGCAGTTCGGCGGCAGTGAAGCCGCGGGCCCAGTTGACATGGTTCTTCACGCGCCAGTCGGGCGCTTTGAGCGCCGCGGCCACGCCGCGGGGATTGCCGCGATCGGCCATCGAGCGCGCGCAGACAAGCTCGCGCAGACGCGTCGTGCACATGGCCAGCAGCGCGTGGGGCGACACGGAATCCATACGACCCAGGTACAGCAGGCACTTGCGCACGTCTCGCGCCGCAAAGGCGTCGACGAACTCCCAAGGCTTCACCTCGGCGGTGCGGCTGACCATGTCGACGATCTCGTGCTCGTTCACCGCGTCGGTGCCGCGATGCGCGAGCGCGATCTTTTTGAGCTCGCTGTCGAGATGCACCGTGTCCTCGCCGACGAGGTCGACGAGCTTGACGGCTGCGCCCTCGGTGAGCGTGACGCCGTGGGTCACGGCCATCGAGCGCACCGTTCGGGGCAGCTCGTAGCGCTTGAGCGGTGCGCAATCGATAACCGCCGTCTTGCCGCAGGCGGCCACGGCCTTGTACAGGCGCGTGTTCTTCGCCAGCTTCTCGGCGACGAGCGCGAGCACCGTGGAGCCGTTCGGCGAACCGAGATAGCTCACGAGCTGTTCGGCATCGGCTTTCTTCAGCTTGTCGGCCGCGCGCACCTCCACGAGACGCACGGGGCTCGCGAACGGCACGGTGTTGCAGGCCGTGACGATGTCGCCGCCCTGCGCCGTCTCGCCGTCGAACTCGTCGGCGTTGAACGACAGATCGCCCATCGAGGACAGGCGCGCGCGTAGGCGCTTCATCACGGTGTCGCGCTTGAGCGCGTCCTCGCCTACGATAAGGTAGACGGGCAGCAGCGGAGCTTCTTGTTTCTTTTGAGTAGCCATGCCGTTCATTCTAACGCAGGGTATCCACCTCGATCCGGTCGGCGGTCAATTTGCACGAAACATCTCCCTGCTCGTCGGTGCGGAAGACGCGTGCGCCCGCGGCCTCGAGCCGATCGAGCGTGTCCTGCGCCGGATGGCCGTAGCGGTTGCGCGCCCCTGCGCTGACCAACGCGATGCGAGGAGAAAGGACGGCGGCCTCCTCGTCGTCGAGGGCGTTCTTGGATCCGTGATGGCCCACCTTGTAGAGGTCGACGGAGTCCACAAGCCCTTCGTCGATGAGCGCGCGCAGCTGGTCGCGCTCGGCGTCTCCCGTGAAAAGCGCACGCCACTCGGATGCGCCGTCGCCGTCGATGTCCGCATCGGCGACAAGGCACAGGCTGTCGGCGTTGCCCCCTTCGTCGGAGAACCGCTCGGGCCACACTGTCTGCAAGTCGAAGGAGCCCACCTGAAGCGCATCTCCCTGCCGAAGCCCGACGACTCCCCCGTCGCCCGCGAGCTTGCGCGCGTCGGCGACGAGCGAGACGCACGCTTCGCAGCCGCACGAGAGCGCGTCCTGGGCGACGAGCACGCGTCGCACGTCCACGACGCCCGCAAGCGAGGCGAGCGATCCTTTATGGTCGTCGTCGCCGTGGGTGATCACCACCGCGTCGAGGCGGTACGCTCCATGCCGTGCGAGCGCCTCGCGCAGCATCCTGTCCTGGTTGCCGGTGTCGATCAGGACGGCCGTCCCCCGGCTCCGCACCAGGAACGCGTCGCCCTGCCCCACGTCCAGCATGACGATCTCGTCGCCCGAAAGGCGCGGGGCGACGACGACCGTCCCGATCATGACGCACGCCGCCGCCGCGACCAGACCGAACGCGCGACGACGGCTCGGACGCGGCCACGCCAGCCACAGCGCCGCCGCGCATGCCGCCGACGCCAGAAGCGCCCCGGCGAGGGGCACGCTCGCAGGCAGGCTCGCGTAGGGGACGCTCGCGAGCGCGCGCACGACGGCAGTGAGGGCGCCTGTGCCCATCGACGCGAATCCGATCAACGCCGGCGCGACGGCAGGAACGGCCAAGGATGCCAGCACCGCCGCGAACCCGCCGGCGCAGACTACGGGAAACAGCGGCGCGGCCGCTACGTTGGCCAGCGGCGCCACAACCGGCACCTGCGAGAACAGCGATGCGGCGAGCGGCGCGGCCGCAAGGCTCGAAGCGGCGGTAAGCGAGAGCGCCTCGCGCGTCAGGCGCGGAGCGCGCTGGAAGCACTGCGCGATCCACGCCTGGAAAAGCCCTGCGAACAGTACGATGCCGAGCGTCGAGAGCGCCGACAGCGCGAACGAGACCGCCAGCGCCGTGCGCGGATCGAGCGCGATGCAGCCGATCATGCATACGGCCAGCGCGCTGAGCGCCGCCGGCCGCCGCCGCGCCGTGAACGCGAACATGCCGGCGAACGCCATGACGGCCGCGCGCACGGCCGACGGGGGCGCGGCCGCCAGCACGAGGAAGCCCAGCAGAAACGACGCCTGCAGGACGGCTCCGGCGCGCCGGGGAACGCGCAGCGCACGCAAGAGCGCGGCTGCGCAGCCGGCGACGATGGACAGGTGCGCCCCCGACACCGCCACGAGATGCGCGAGCCCGCTGGTCTGGTAGGCGGCGTACGCGTCGCCTACCTCGAGGGCGCCGCGCCATCCGCACACGAGCGCGGCGAGCACCGCGGCCCCGTCGTCGGTCCCCTCGTCGGCGATCAGGTCGATCGCGCGATTGCGAAGCCCTGTCAAGATACCGAGGGCGTCGGCACGCTCGCAGCTCACAACTCGGCGCGCCGTGCCTTCGAGCACCGCACCCTGCCGCCAGCAGTATGCCGCCGACGACCCGCCCGGCGCGGAGAGCGTCGCGTCGGCCTCCAGCACGTCGCCGTAACGCGGAGGGTCCTCGCCTTCCTCGAACCTAAGCCGCACCGTAACGGCTCCGATGTCGGGAAGGTTCGCGCGCGCGAAGCACGTTGCGCCATAAGGGCCCTGCGAACCGTCGGCTGCGACTTCGAATCGCCAACGTCCCGAAAGGCCGTCGCCTTGCAACTGCGCCTCGTGCTGCGCGGCCGCGCACCCGCCTGCGAGCGCGATGCCGAGCGCGGCTCCCAGCAGCGCGGCCCACGCGATCGGCACCGGCAGCCGCCATAGCGCGAAAGCGCATGCGACGCTCGCGACGATGCCGGCCGCGCCGACGGCGAGGCATGCGCCGACATCCCAGGATCCGGATGCGGCCAGCACCGCCGCGCACGATGCCCACAGCGAAAGCGCGCAGGCCAGCACAGGCGGCAGCGCCGGGCGCGGAGGAAGCGCGACCGGTTTGCCCCGCGCAGCGCCCCTCATCCCACGCATACGAGATCGGCCAGATCGGCGAACTTCTTGTCCCCGATGCCGGACACGCGCTTGAGATCCTCCACCGTGCGGAAGGGGCCGTTCGCCTCACGGTCGGCCACGATCTTCTCCGCCGTGGACGGCCCCACGCCAGGCAGCGCATCGAGCTCGGCCGCCGTCGCCCGATTGAGGTCGATCTTGCCGCCCGTCGGCGAAGCAGCCGCCCTGGAGCCCGCATCGCCGCCGTCCACGGCCGCGCCCGGCTCCAAGACAGCCTCCTCCTGCGACGGCACGACGATCTGCTCGCCGTCCGCGAGCACGCGTGCCAGGTTGAGCGCGTCGCGGGCGGCTCCGTCGGCGAACCCTCCGGCCGCGTCCACCGCGTCCTGCACCCGCGCGCCCTCCGCCAGCTCTCGCACCCCGGTTCGACCACGGCGCCTCCCACGTGCACGAAGACGGTTCGCGCCTCCACGGAAGCGGCGCCGTCCTCGTCGGTACCGTCGGAAGTCGCCGCGCCGTCGTCGCGAGAGAGCGAGAAGCCGTCCGACGTTCCGGCCTTGACCAGCGCTCCTCCCGCCGCGATGAGCACGATGGCCGCGAGCGCCGTCACGCCCACGAGCACCGGCAGGCGCACGCCGGTCAGGTGCGCCTTCGCCCGCCACGACTCCGCCTGCTCTGCAAACCCCATGCCGCCCCCTCGTCCGTCGCCGATTCCTCCCCTTCCATGATAGCGACCTCGACTCACGCGCCGATGGCGCAGATCCAGCGAAACGCGCCGCGTTTTCCAGCGCACCTTCCACGCGTTCCCAACGCCGATTCCACGCGCCGTCGATGCCGATCCAACGCGGTTTCCACCTGCCGCGCCAACGAATCCCACGCGCATATCACGCGCGAGGAGTACCCCGCTTCTCGTCAGCTCTAATACAAGCTGCGCTGGGACCGTCATCCTGATCGGGGCACCGCAGGTCGTCATCCTGAGCGGAGCGCGCAGCGCGGAGTCGAAGGATCCCGTGCGGTGCCAGCCGCGGCGCTTCCAGCTGATGCCGCACGGGATCCTTCGCGTCCCCGCTTCGCGGGGCCTCCCTGCGCTCGCTTCGCGTGCTCGGGAGTTCGACAGTCCGCTGGACTGTCGAATGCTTGCGCTCGCTCAGGATGACAGGGCGAGAGCTGCGCTCGCTCGGGACGACGAAACGGGGCAAGAGAAAGCGGCGCCCCCGAGGTATCTCCCGGGGACGCCGCTTTTGCGAGCTTCTGCAACCGGCCGCGCTCAGGAAGCGCGTTTCTTCTTGGGCTTGTAGGCGGGGCAGGCGTAGTCGCGAACCTCTGCGGCGTCGGCGATCTCGGGCACCCAGCGCTCGATGGGCAGCGCGGCCTCGGCTTCCAACACCACGGGCAGCTTCGCATGCGTCTCCGGACTGCGCGGCATGAACAGCGTGCAGCAGTCGGGCGCATCCTGCGAGGAGATCTCGAACGAGCCCAAACGCTCGGCTTCGGCGATGATCTCCAGCTTGTCGGTGCCGATGAGCGGACGAAAGACGGGCAGGTCAACCGCCGCGTCAGTGCAGCGGATGTTGTCGAGCGTCTGCGAGGCAACCTGGCCTAGGCTCTCTCCCGTCACCAGCGCTCCCGCGCGCTCGCGGCGTGCGATCTCCTCGGCCACCTTGAACATGAGACGGCGGTACATGATGACGCGCAGCTCGGGCGGCACGGTCAGAGCGATCTCGCGCTGGTAGTCGCCGAACGGCACCGTGTACACGCGAGCGATGCAGCCCGTGCGCTCCAGCACCTGCGCGATGTCGTCCACGAGGTACTCGCTGGCATCGGATGTTTGAGGTCGTCCGGAGAAGTGCACGCCTATGCACACCGCGCCGCGCCGCGCGAGCTTCCACGTCGCCACCGGCGAGTCGATGCCCGACGACAGCAGGCTCACGACCAGGCCCGAACTGCCCACCGGCAGCCCTCCCACGCCCGGCAGCGAGCGCGCGTACACGTACGCCGCGTTCTGCACCACCTCGACGCCCACCGTGACGTCGGGCTTCTTCATCTTAACGGACTTCTCGGGGTGCGCGGCGCACAGCGCCGAGCCGATGATCTGGTTCATGTCCATCGAACCCGTGGCGAAATCGGTGTGGTTGCGCCGCGCCGCCACCTTGAACGTGTCGAACTCGCCCGCCTCGGCCATCGCCGCGAGCGCCGCCTCCGTCATCTCGTCGAGGTCGCGCTCGCACTTGAAACCGCACGACACGCGCGCTACGCCCGGCACCTTGCCGATGACGTCGGCCGCCTCCTTCGCGGTGGTCCAATCGGTGCCCTCGCGCAAGAACACGCACAAACGGCCCGCGATGCGATGGATAACGACCACGGGGAAAGGCTTCAGCAGCGCTTCGAGGTTCTTGAGCAACCTCATCTCGAACGCCGATCGGTTGTGCCCCTTGAGCCCGATCTCGTGGTAATGGACCAAGCAGATGCGTTGGAATTCAGTCATGGATATCCTTCGATGCAGAGAGATCGCGCGTAGCGCGAAACGAACACGCAGGTTGGCGCAGCACGTCAGCGAGAAGCCCCGAGGCGCCTTGCAATGCCGCGAAAGCCCGAGGAAGCGTACTTCCGTACGCGACGAGGGCTTGGAGCGGCAAGGCGCGGTGCCTCGGGGCTTCGCAGCGTCGAGCAGTTCCGTCGGCCGTAGGCCGACGGAATCTCTTAGTGGTAGTTGACGTCGATGGAGTTGGGATCGTACGACACTTCGCCGCGGGCGATTTCGTTGAAAGCCAGCGACAGCGGCTTCTTGTCGGCCGCGCGCGCGATCTCGACCGCCGTCTGCAGCTGGATGGCGCGGTCGCGCTGGCCGCGCATCATGTCGTTGATGTCGTGCGCGCGCTTGGAAGCGAGCGCGCACAGCAGGAAACGATCGTTGTCAGTCTCGTTCAACAGGACGTCGATCTTCGGTTCGATAATGCTCATATGCGTGTTAACCTCGTATTTTCTCGGCTTGTTCGTTGACGTAGCCCGCTAATGCGCGGACAGCTTCGTCCAAATCGTCGTTTACCAGCCGTATATCATACTCCATTTTACGGGAAAGCTCCACCCGCGCCGTCTCCATCCGCGTGGCGATGGCCTCCTCCGTCTCTGTTCCGCGGCCGCGAAGGCGCGCTTCCAGCACGTCAAGCGACGGCGGCTCGATGAAGACGAGATGCGCCGAAGGGAACTTGTCGCGCACCTGGAATCCTCCCTGAACGTCGATTTCCAGGATAACCTGATCGCCGCACGCGATGTGCTCCTCGACGGTAGCGCGGGGCGTGCCGTAGCAGTTGCCGCCGTACGTCGCCCATTCCAGCAGGCCGTCCTCGTCGACGAGCTCCTGGAATTCCTGAGGGGACGCGAAGCGGTAGTGGACGCCATCCACTTCTCCCTCGCGCGGCTTGCGCGTGGTAACCGACATGGACGCCCAAGCATCGGGGATCTCGCGCAAAAGACGGGCCACCAGCGTGCCCTTGCCAGCACCCGATGGCCCCGAGATGACGAACAGATTGCCGTGGCGCATAGGTGCGGTTAGCCCAAGCGCTCCAGCAGGGCGGTCTGCTGACGCTCGCCCAGACCGCGCAGACGGCGGCTCTCGGCAATCTGGAGCTCCTTCATGATCTTCTCAGCCTTGGCCTTGCCGTAGCCGGGAAGCGTCTCGATGAGGGTGGAAACCTTCATACGGCCCACGACCGGATCGTTCTTCATTTCAAGAACCTTCTCGAGCGTGAGCTTGCCGGACTTCAGGTCATCGCGAACCTCGGCGCGCTTGATGCGAGCCGCCTTCGCCTTTTCCAAAGCCGCCTGACGCTCTTCAGGGCTGAGTTGAGGAATAGCCATCGTGTTATCTCCTTCTGTTCCAAAACGATTCCGTGATACTATCACGCATTCGCCCACTTCACCTTGTCTTTTCCTACAAATCCTAAAAATTTCAGTGCGTGGTCACACATTCTAGAAGCAGTTGGCTCCTTTGTCGACCATTCGTCGCCCAACCGTCATTTTCCCAGACCGCACGCAAGTTCGACGGGGCGCCTACAGCTCGGCCGCGATGGACTCGAATGCAGCCGCCGGATCGGCCGCCTGCGTGATGGGACGCCCGATGACGATGTGCGACGCACCGTTGGCGAACGCCTGGGCAGGCGTGGCCACGCGGCTCTGATCGCCGCGATCGCTGCCCGCAGGGCGCACGCCCGGCGTGACGATGTAGGCGTCCGGACCCAGGATCTCGCGCAGACGCGCAGCCTCCTTCGGAGACGCCACCACGCCGGAGATGCCGGCGCGCTTGGCCTGCTCGGCCAGCACGACCACCTGGTCGGCCATGGCGCGGCTTACGCCCGTTTCGGCCAGAGCCGCATCGTTCATGCTGGTGAGAACCGTAATTCCCAGCGTCGCCGGCGCATCGTGACCGTACTCGGACGCTGCGCGCTCGGCGCCCTTCTGCGCCGCAGCCATCATGTCGACGCCGCCCACCGTGTGCATGGTCAGCATATCGGCCCCGCTGCCGGCCGCGGCGTACGCGGCGCCCTCCACCTGGTGCGGAATGTCGTGGAACTTGAGGTCGAGGAACACCTTGAAGCCGCGCTCCTTGAGCGCGTACACGATGGCCGGGCCGTTCGCGTAGAACAGCGTCATTCCCACCTTCATCCACGTCGCCTTGCCCTGCAGCTGGTCCGCGAGGTCGAAGGCCTCTTCGATGCCGCAGTCGAGCGCCACGATCACGCGATCGCGCGCGGGAACCTCTTCGAACGAACTCACCATTCCAAAGCTCCTATCAGTTGCTGCACGTCTTCGATGCCGTGCCTTTCGCAATACTGCGCCATTCCGTCGATGATTTCAACCGTGGCGTGCGGATTCACGAAATTCGCGGTGCCGACGGCCACCGCCGTGGCCCCGGCCAGCATGAACTCCACCGCGTCGGTCGCGCACGAGATGCCGCCCATGCCGAGCAGCGGCACGTCGACGGCCTGGTGAACCTCCCACACCATGCGCAGCGCCACAGGCTTGACGGCCGGGCCCGACAGTCCGCCCACGCCGCGCGCGAGCTGCGGTCGGCGGCGCTCCGCATCGATGGCCATGCCCAGAAGCGTGTTGATGAGCGACAGCGCGTCGGCGCCGGCCGACACTGCGGCGCGCGCGATCTCGGTCACGTCGGTGACGTTCGGCGTGAGTTTCACGATGAGCGGGCGCTTCGTGGCGGCGCGGCACCGGGATACGACCGCCTCGACGCTGTCCGTGCACGTGCCGATGGTCATGCCGCCCGCGTCCACGTTCGGGCACGAGATGTTCACCTCGTACGCGTCCACCGGCACGTCTTCCAACGCCTCGATCACCTGCACGTACTCGTCGAAACTGTGGCCCGACACGTTCACGATGACCGTCGCGCCGCGCTCGGCCAGCCACGGCAGATCGCATTCCTTCAAGTGCGCCACGCCGGGGTTCTGAAGCCCAATGGAGTTGAGCATGCCCGAAGGCGTCTCGGCGATGCGGGGACTGGCGTTGCCCGCCCACCCGTTCAGCGACACGCCCTTCGTCGTGACAGCGCCGAGGCCCGCCACATCCACGAAGTCCCCGTACTCGCGCCCGGCGGCGAACGTGCCCGACGCCACCGTCACGGGGGTTCTTCATCTCCAACCCGCCCAAATCGACGCACATGTTTACCGAAGTAGGAACAGGCCGGCGAGGGGATCCCTCCACCAAGCGAGTTCCGCACGAGCCGGACAGCCCGGCGGGCTGTCCGTGCGAGCAGGACTGCCGAGCGACTGGAGGGATCCCCTCGCCGGCCGCACCCGCAGGATCAATTGCGTCGATTTTCATCTACCATACCACCTTCCGCGCATCGAACACGGGGCCGTCGACGCAGGCCCGCTGCTTGCCGCCCACCGTGTCCACCACGCACGACAGGCATGCTCCCACGCCGCAGGCCATGCGCTTCTCCATGGACACCTCGCAGGGCACGCCCGCCTCGGCGGCCATGCCGGCCACGATCTTCATAAGGGGCTCGGGGCCGCACACGGCCAGATAGTCGTACGGCTCCCCCGCTTCTGCAGCTTCGGCGAGCGCTTCGGCGACGAGCGAGGTGCAGAAGCCCTCGCGTCCGAAGCTGCCGTCGTCGGTGGCGCAGCGCGGCGGCTCGTCCAGCAGCGCCTCGTAGCGGCCGCGACACGTGAGCGCCGCCTCGGTCTGCGCGCCCAGCACCACGTCAGTGCGCACGCCGGCGCTAATCAGACTCTCGCACAGCATGAAAAGCGGCGCAGCACCCACGCCGCCGCCCACGAGGAGGGCGCGACGCGCGTTCGCGGGAGGCTGCCACCCGCGGCCCACCGGCCCGATGAGCTCGGCGCCGGAGAGGTGCTCGGCTCGCTCGGGCTCGATGCGCGTCATGTGGTCGGTGCCGAAGCCCACCGATTGGTAGAGCACCTCGAGCGTGCCGGCCGCCGCATCGCGCGCGTACACCGAGAACGGGCGGCGCAGGATGTGCGCCTCCATGCTCGGCACCTTCATGTGCACGAACTGCCCCGGCTCGATGCTCGCCGCGATATGCGAGGCCGCGAGTTCCATGAGGTAGAGGTTCGGGCCGACTTCCTCGTTGGCGAGGATGCGGGCCCGCTCGTTGACGAGTGCCACATTCGTCCTTTCACTTTTCGCCGCCGCCCGTGCGAGCGCGGCGCGCGTTTTCGTCTCTCGGCCGACGATTGTATCATCTGCGCGCGCTTCATGCGGCTGACAAGCCAAAATGCAGGGAATGTGCACGCCGGGACGACGGAAGGAGCGAACGGCGGGGCCTACCGCCTGCGTCGCACGGGAGCACAGGCGTGGCGAGGCCGCGCGAATCGGCGCTCCCCGTACCGGCGGAACGCGAACGACACGAGCAGCTGCGCTGCGACGGCCGCGAGCGCGCCCACGAGAAGGCCGGCCAGCACGTCGGTGGGATAGTGCACCACGAGATAGCAGCGGGCAGCGCCCATGACCAGCATGACGAGCGAGCCGCCCAGCACTGTCTTCCAATTCCGATACGCCAGCATGAGCGCCGCCATCGCCGCCGAGGCCGCGGTCATGTGCCCGGAGGGGAACGAGAACCCGTCCTCGGGCGCGGCGCCGGCGAAGCGCCACCAGTCGAGGAAGAGCGCGGACGACTCGAACGGCCGCGGCCGCGCGACGAGGTCCTTGAGCACGATGTTCGTGGCGAGCGCGCCCAGGCAGATGGCGACGAACATGACCGTCCCGGCACGTCGCGTGCGTTTGAACACCATAAGCACGAAGGCCAGCGCGAAGAAGCATGCGCCCTTCTCGCCTACGAAGCTCACCGCCTCGAACAGGGGCGTGAGCGCGAAGCCCCCACATTCTGCGAGCGCATGCAGCGCCCCCAAGATCGTCGCATCGAACGCGGCGAACGTGTCGTTCAGCCACGCGGCCATCAGGGTTGTTTCCATCGAACCGTCCTTTCGCCTCACGGATGCTGCGGATCCCTTGCGGGTCCGAGCCTCCATGAAACGACGCGCGCCTCCCGGCGGCAAGCCACGATGCGTCGCACGGGCGACACGGTGCGTGACCTCCGCAGCCGACCAGGGGTTACGAGCGCAGAATACGGTAGCCGACGACGACCTTCGCCAGGAGCAGCACGAACATGAGCGTTGTGGCGTAGGGCTGCATGGTGGAGGCGAACAGGACGACGGCCAGCGCCTGCACCGCGAACCCGACGAGGGCGACGATGCGGGCCGCGCGGCGCGAGCCCGCAGCTGCCAGCAAGATCTCCACCGCACCCACGAACATGAGCGAGACGACGGCCGCCGCCATGACGGCGAACGACGCGCCGAAATCCACGGACGCGCCGTAGTCGGCCAGGTTCGCCATGCGCACGAACGAGCCGTCGTCCACGCCGTATAGCGGAATGAACGCGAACACGACGGCCAGCACGTCGAGCAGGCCGAACGACAGCATGCCGCTGCTGCGCGCCGTCGAGCGGCGCTCGTCGCGGGCGAGCACGATGAGGTCGTCGGTGGACAGGAGGTCGTCCACCGACACGTCGAACAGGCGCGCGACGGCCTGCAGCGAGTCGAGGTTGGGCGAGCCGCCGCCCGTCTCCCACTTCGACACGGCCGTGCGCGACACGTACAGCCTGGCGGCAAGCTGCTCCTGGGTCAGGCCGCGCTCGGTGCGCAGCGCTTTCAGCTTCTCTCCGAAATCCATGTGCATGCCTCCTTTCGGCCTTCAGAATGGCCGACCCGCGCCGTCGCGGCAAGACACGATCCGTGTCATCGCCCTTCCTTGCCGATCGCAGACTTGCGCGAAACCGCGCAGATCGTGAGGCTCGCGTCGTCGAAGGGCGCGCCCGCCGCGTCGCCGACCAGCTCCACCGCTTCGAAGCCGGCTTCTTCGAGCTCCGCCGAGAGCGTTGCGGGCGTGAAGTACGTGTTCCACAGATGGTAGGATGTCGCGCCCTCGGACGCGATCACCGCGATCTGCTCAAGCGACACGCATTCGGAGAAGCGGCGGCATCGCTGCACCTCGAAGTGCGGGCCCGCGTTCCAGAACCCTCCTGCGGGATGCTCCTCCCACGTCGTGCGCTCCTCGAAGGCCTCGAGCTTGCGCCGCGAGAACACGTCGAGCGCGAGCGCGCCGCCCGGCCGCAACCGCTCGCGAACGCGACGCAGCACGACGCGGCGCTCGTCGGACGAGAGCGCGCCGTAGTCGCAGTAGATCATGACGGCGATGTCGAAGGAGCCGTCCAGGTCGAGCTCGAGGTAGTTCCGGCACCGGTAGTCGATGGCGAGCCCCTGCTCGTTCGCGGAGCGCCGCGCATGGTCGAGCGAGCGCGGCGAGAGATCGACGCCCGTCACCGCATAGCCGCGCGCGCGAAGCGCTCGGCGTACAATCCGGGACCGCAGCCCAGGTCGAGCAAACGCGGATGCGTCGCCGGAGGCGCGGTGGCGCATATCCAGTCGACCGAGCGGTCCATGAACGCGAAGCTTCGGCTGGCCCCCTCGAACTCGGGGTCGAGATGCGCCGCCAGCATGCCGCGCGATATGTGCTCGTCGTCCCAGAACGCCGCATCGGTGCGTTCGTACAGCGCGGGAGGTTTCATCAGGTCGTGCAGATCGCCGAACAGCGTCACGGGCGCTCCTTCTTCGACGGTTCGTCAGCATTCGCAGCGATCATTCTACCATCTGATATCATGCTGTTTCCGAACATGATGCCGCGACCGAAGGAGCACCGTGGAGAAGCTGCCGCCCATCGAGAAAGTGTACGAAGCATGGTCCGCCGTCGCCGACGGACGCGTCGCGCTGCACCCCGACGAGCGGCGCGCGGCGATCGCCTCCTCGAACGGCGCGAAGACCTACACCGTGGCTTGGAACGAAAACGGCTCGACGTACTCGTCGAACGACAACGCCACGTACTGGCAAGGCTATGCTGGCTACCCCCGTCATCGCCGTGCTCATGCTGCAAGGCAGGCTTCCGCTCGACCGCGCTGCAGCCGACGGGTTCGCGCAGGTGGACTGGACCGATCTCAACGAGCGCTGCAAGCGCGACTACGCGGCCGCCGTGCGCGCCGTCGTCGACGAGCGCAGCCTCGATGCCGTTCGAGTCGAAGCGGCGGCGCGGAAAGCCTTCGACGCCCTGGGCGCGCTCGACATCGTCGTCAAACAGGGGTCGGCCAGACCGCCGAAGTCCCCGAAGGCGTGAGGAAGAATTCTGATCGAGCGAGGGCGCGTCAGCCGATGCGCCCTCGTTTCTATGTTTCAGTCCGTTGCTTTCCAAGCAGCATCAAGAGCCGTCATGCACGAGCTTGAGGCCGATGACGCAAGCGATGAGGCCGACGATGAGCAGCACCTTCGCCACCGAGACCGGCTCGGTTCCCGAGAACATGCCGTAGGCGACCGTGAGGGAGGCGCCGAGCCCACCCAGACGGCGCACGCGGTGCCTGCGGGCAGCGTTTTGACGGCGTAGGACAGGCCGACCATGCTCAACGCCAGCGCAACCAGGAACACGATCAAAGGCGCCAGCCTGGTGAACCCCTCCGCGCGCCCGAGCGCTGTGGCCCACACCGCTTCCAGAACGCCCGATGCGATAAGAACGACCCATGCCATGAGAAGACCCCCCTTCGTAGGCTATGCGCCGTCTTTTTCGATCCTGGTACGGCTGCCCTCGTCAGGGAATCATGGAGAATCGCGAAACGCATCAAGTGTAGCAGATCGCCTTTTCGTAGCATGCCTCGCGCAGGTGCTCGCCCGTGATCTCCATGATGCTCTCGCTCTCGATCAGCTTGAAACCGCGGCGCCCAGGGCGCTCGCTAGCGCAACTCCAACATGCCTCTGATGGAAGCGAGGATGGAGCGCAACGTTTCGTCGTCTGCGACGCCCAGATACTCGAATCCGCGTTGGCAAACGTCGATCGTTCTCAGCAGCTCGACGCATGCGAAGCCGATGGAACGACCCGAGCACGTAGCAGGCACGTGGAGTGGATAACCGTTGTCTTTCGTGGTCGTCGGGACAACCGCCACGAGATTCGCTCGCGAATTGAACCCGTACCCGCTCACCACGACGGCCGGACGGAGCTTTGCCGGCTCATGTCCGACCGACGGGTTGAAATCAACCAGAATCACATCGCCCTGCTCGAGGCTCATTCAACCACCTCGCGTCCCACGTCTTTGCCCCAATCGCATTCGCTCGGTTGGTAATCTCCCGTGTACCCCTCGAAAAGATCGTCTATCGAAACATACGGGACGTCGAGACAACGGCGATGCTCGGAACCCTCCGGCCGAACGAGCAAAAACGAGCCTCTTTCGTCATGGACGACATGCATCGAAAGCCGAGCACCTACATCAACGCCCAAGCGTTCGCACAGATCTTTGGGAATGCGGACGGCGCGCGACGTCCCCCCACGAGCACAGCTGGGTAATCTTGTCTGCAACCAACGACATGAGCACCCTCCTTTCAAGATATCTTTACAGATATCTTATCATGAAAGGAACATTGGGGCAAGATGAAGCGGACAGGTTTCCGGGTCCCGCCCGCCGTTCATCTCGACAACTACCTTACCCCCATTGGGGGCAGGTCCTGCAGGGCCACGGCCGTGAGACCGCCGAGGCGGGCCACCTCCATGCCGGCCACCATGGCTTGGGCGCCGGCGAGGTTCGTCACGTGGGTCACGCCGTGCTTCACGGCCTCGAGGCGCAGCTCGTAGCCGTCGGCGCGCGTGGCGTGGCCGAACGGCGTGTTGATCATGAGCGCGATGTCCCCGGCGGCGATCATGTCGCGCACGTTGCCCTCGCCCTCGTGGATCTTCCTCACCTGCTCGCACTCCACGCCGGCCGCCCGCAGCGCGCGGGCCGTGCCGCCCGTGGCCACGAGCTGGAAGCCCAGGCGCGCGATGTCGCGAGCGATGGGCACGATGGCGCGCTTGTCGCGGTCGCACACGCTGACGAACACCGTGCCGCCCTCGGGCAGCGCGTAGCTGATGGCCAGCTGCGTCTTCGCGAACGCCGCCGGGAAGTTGCGCGCGATGCCCATGACCTCGCCGGTGGACTTCATCTCGGGGCCGAGCACCGTGTCGGCGCCGGGGAAGCGGCCGAAGGGCATGACGGCTTCCTTCACGCTGAAATGCTCGAGCCGGCGGTCGTCGGGCGGCATCCCCAAATCGGCCAGCTTCTCCCCCGCCATGATGCGCGCAGCGACCTTCGCCAGCGGAACGCCCGTCGCCTTCGAGGCGAACGGTACCGTGCGGCTGGCGCGCGGGTTCGCCTCGATGATGTAGATGACCTGGTCTTTGATGGCGAACTGGATATTGATGAGCCCCACCACGCCCAGGCGCAGCGCCAAGCGGCGCGCGATGGCGCGCAGCTGCGCCTGCACGGCCTCGGACAGCGCGAACGGCGGCGTGCAGCAGGCCGAGTCGCCCGAATGGATGCCCGCCATCTCGATGTGCTCCAGCACGCCGCCCACGAACACCTGCTCGCCGTCGCAGAGCGCGTCGAGGTCCACCTCCACCGCGCCTTCGAGGAAGCGGTCGAGGTACACCGGGTGGTCGGGCGAGATCTTCGCGGCCTCCGCCATGTATTTCTCCAGCTGGGCGCCGTCGTAGACGATGCCCATGCCGCGCCCGCCCAGCACGTAGCTGGGGCGCACGAGCAGCGGGAAGCCGATGCGGTCGGCCACGACGCACGCCTCTTGGTACGTGGAGGCCATGCCGGCGGCCGGGTAGACGATGCCCAGCTCGTCGAGGACGGCGGCGAAGCGGTCGCGGTCCTCGGCCAGGTCGATGGCTTCCGGCGAGGTGCCCATGATGGGCACGCCGGGCGCCGCCAGCGCGTTCGCCAGCTTGAGCGGCGTCTGCCCGCCGAGCGTGACCACCACGCCGTCGGGCTGCTCGACGTCGACGATGTCCATGACGTCCTCGAACGTGAGCGGCTCGAAGTACAGCTTGTCGGACGTGTCGTAGTCGGTGGACACCGTCTCGGGGTTGCAGTTCACCATGATCGTCTCGAACCCGGCCTCGTGCAGAGCGTAGCTGGCGTGCACGCAGCAATAGTCGAACTCGATGCCCTGGCCGATGCGGTTCGGCCCCGCGCCAGAATCATGGCGCGCCGCCGCGTCTTCGGCGCCGTCTCGGTCTCGTCGGCATCGTAGGTCTTGTAATGGTAGGCCGTGGCGCTGGGGAACTCGGCGGCGCAGGTGTCCACGGTCTTGAACGCAGGCCTCACGCCCAGCATCTTACGGCACGTGCGCACGGTGAGCTCGTCGGATCCCGTGAGGTGCGCGATCTGCGCGTCGGCCAGCCCCATGCGCTTGAGCAGGCGGAACGCGTCGGCATCGAGCTCGTCCAGCGCCATGCCGCGCAGGTTCTCCTGCACGCGCACGATGTCGGCCATGCGCGCGACGAAGAAGGGGTCCACGCGGCTCGCCGCGCTCGCGCGCTCGACCGTCCAGCCGCGGCGCAGCGCCTCGGCCAGGTAGAAGATGCGCTCGGCCGTGGGACGCGCCACGAGGTCTTCCAGCGCCTCGTCGGACGCGTCGGCCTCGCCGCCTTTGCCGTCGGCTCCCAGGCCCGCGCGCCCGTTCTCCAGCGAGCGCATGGCCTTGCCGAGCGATTCCTCGAACGTTCGGCCGATGGCCATGACCTCGCCGACGGCCTTCATGCGCGTGGACAGCGTGTCGTCGGTGCCCTGGAACTTCTCGAACGCGAAGCGCGGCACCTTCACCACGCAGTAGTCGATGGACGGCTCGAAGCAGGCGGGCGTGGCCTTCGTGATGTCGTTCACGATCTCGTCGAGCGTGTAGCCCACGGCCAGCTTCGCGGCCGCCTTCGCGATGGGGAAGCCCGTGGCCTTCGACGCGAGCGCCGAGGAGCGCGACACGCGGGGGTTCATCTCTATGACGATCATGCGGCCGTTTTCCGGGTTGACGGCGAACTGCACGTTGGAGCCGCCGGTCTCCACGCCGATCTTCTCGAGGATGGCCAGCGACGCCGCGCGCATGCGCTGGTACTCCACGTCCGAGAGCGTCTGCGCGGGCGCCACCGTGATGGAGTCGCCCGTGTGCACGCCCATGGCGTCGAAGTTCTCGATGGAGCACACGATGATGCCGTTGCCGGCGCGGTCGCGCATGACCTCCATCTCGTACTCTTTCCAGCCCTCGATGCTCTCCTCCACCAGCACCTCGGCCGGCCGGCGACAGCTCCAGGCCCTGGCCCACGATCTCGTGCAGCTCGGCCGCGTCGTGCGCGATGCCGCCGCCCGCGCCGCCCGAGCGTGAACGAGGGGCGCAGCACCACGGGGTAGCCGAGCTCGGCCAGCGATGTCCTCGGCGTCGGCGATGGAATAGGCGTAGCCGGAGCGCGACGTCTCGATGCCAAGCTCCGCCATGCACTCGTTGAACTGCTTGCGGTCCTCGCCGCGCTCGATGGCCTCGAGGTCGCAGCCGATCATCTCCACGCCGTACTTGGCCAGGATGCCGGCGCGCGCGAGCTCGACGGCCGTGTTGAGCCCGGTCTGGCCGCCCAGCGTGGGCAAGAGGGCGTCGGGGCGCTCCTTCGCGATGACCTGCTCGACGAACTCCACGGTAATGGGTTCGACGTAGGTGCGGTCGGCCAGGCCCGGGTCGGTCATGATGGTCGCGGGGTTGCTGTTCACGAGCACCACGCGATAGCCGTCGGCCTTCAACACCTTGCAGGCCTGCGCGCCCGAGTAGTCGAACTCGCACGCCTGCCCGATGACGATGGGGCCGCTTCCGATGACGAGGATGGTTTGGATGTCTTCGCGCTTAGGCATGGGAGGCCTCCTTCCCTTCGGCGAACGACCAGCCGGCCAGGCGATCCTCGGCGATGTCGATGTCGAGGTAGTTTGCACATTCGCGCGGGTCAGGCAAGGTCAGCGAGGGCGCGGCTGGTGCCCCAGATTGCCCTGATGCAAGGCTGGACTGGACTTCTGTCCGTCCAGCCGCAGCAGAAGGGCAAGATAGGGTGCCAGCCGCGGCCGCAGCGTCGGCAACGCCGCCGTTCGCCAGAACGGCGGAATCCATCAACCGCGCGAACGCAGCGAACAGGTAATGGGCGTCGGTAGGACCCGGCGAGGCTTCCGGGTGGTACTGCACGGAGAACGCCGGTATATCGAGGAACGCGACGCCCTCGGCCGTGCCGTCGTTGAGGTTCACGTGCGTGAGCTGGATGCGTCCGAAGCGCTCGTTTTGCACCACCGGCGCGACGCCGCGGCGCGCCCAGCAGCGCAGGTCGTCCTCGTGCGTGCAGACGCCGGCCGACAGCTCCGGCACGAGCGCGCCCAAACTGGGGAACACGAGGCCGAAGCCGTGGTTCTGCGCGGTGATCTCCACGCGGAGCGTGCGCAGGTTCATGACGGGATGGTTGCCGCCGCGGTGGCCGAACTTGAGCTTCTCGATATCCGCGCCCGCCGCCTTGGCGATCATCTGGTGCCCCAGGCAGATGCCGAACACGGGCACCTTCCCCAGCAGCTGCTCCACCTGGGCGTACGTGCCCTCGACGGCTTCGGGGTCGCCCGGGCCGTTCGACAGGAACACGCCGTCGGGAGCCATGGTCAGCACCTCGTCCGCCGGGGTGTCCCACGGCACGCAGGTCACGCCGCAGCCGGCGCGCACGAGGTTTTCGAGGATGGAGCGCTTCGCTCCGCAGTCGTAGGCGACCACTTTGAAGCGCGGCTCGGGAGGCGCGGCGAGCGCGAACGCCTGCGAAGCCGGCAGGTCGTCGGCCGAGAAGCGGCGCGGACGCGCGCACGACACCGTGGAGGCCAGGTTCTGCCCGACGATGGATGCACTCGCGCGCACTTTCGCCAGAAGGCTGGCCTCGTCGACGTCGACGGTGGACAGCACGGCCCGTTGTGCGCCGCAATCGCGCACATGGCGCACGAGCGCGCGGGTGTCCACGCCCTCCACGGCCACGACGTCGTGCTCGCGCAGGTAGTCGGGCAGGCTCTGCGCGCTGCGCCAGTTCGACGGCGCCGCGCACATGTCGCGCACCACGAGGCCGCGCAGCGCGGGCTCTCCCGCCTGGGCGTCATCGGGGTTCACGCCGTAGTTGCCGATCTGCGGATACGTCATGGCGATTATCTGGCCGGCGTAGGACGGGTCGGTTATCACCTCGAGGTAGCCCTCGAGCGACGTGTTGAAGCAGATCTCGCCGTACACCTCGCCGGGCGCGCCGCACGCCGTGCCGCGGAACGCCGCGCCGTCCTCCAGCACGAGCGCCGCCGGCCGGGGCGCGGGCTTCGACGTTCCCCTCCAAGAGCTTGTTCGCTATCTCGCTCAAAATCATCCTTCCGCTCGGGCAGCATATACGAAAAAACGCCTTCGTCGGGGACAAAGGCGCACGTTATCCTGGGAAAGCTATGCTGCGCACCTTGTCGGTCTCTCCGTACCGCCTTAAAGGTCGAGGATTAGTATACGACTTTTACAGGGATTATGAGCGCGGTTTGCAGTATTTCGGTGTTTCGGCAAGAAATATGCAGTTTCGCAAAAAGGAAGCAAGCGCGGGGCCGCCGGCCCCGCTGCCTGTTGATCGGCACCTTCTAGCATCGGCGACCGCAGCTGCGCAGAGCACCATTATGCCCCGATCGACCCCACCGCATCCGCGGCCAAAGCGGCCGTGCGGG